>OJMI01003735.1_pt1 | contig 10999 bp, 7 predicted proteins | sample 1597131 | NCBI WGS metagenome assembly OJMI01 (sample SAMEA2452116, study PRJEB22498) | human gut metagenome | reverse complement strand
CATCCCGTGTTGAAGGAGGTGCGGACGCGCAATGGCGAGGAGTTCGACTACAGCCGCCTCTACAACCGTCCGTCGCAGTGGACCGAGCTGCTGCTGCAGCTGCTCTTCTACCTCTTCATGTCGTTCGTGCTGCTGACGATCCTCACCGATTCCCACCGCCGCTACTCGATGCGCCGCTACATCCGCAGCTGCCTGTGGAGCTGTGTGGCTGCCGTTGTGCTCTATTGCGTGGCGCCTGTCACGGAGTGGCATTCGGGCCGGGTCGTGCTGAACTTCATGAGCGGGCGGATGTTCGACTACATGCTGCTGCTCAAGTGTTCGTTCGCACTGGTCGTGTCGCTGCTCTACAGCCGGCTCTATGTGCTCATCTCGCAGCGGCAGCTTGTCGAGGTGGAGAACGAGCGGCTCAAGAACGAGAACCTCACCACGCGCTACAACATGCTCGTCGGGCAGATCAACCCCCACTTCTTCTTCAACTCGCTCAATTCGCTGGCGATGCTCGTGCGCGAGAAGCACGACCAGAAGGCCCTGACCTACATCGACCAGCTCTCCTATACGTTCCGTTACATCATCCAGAACGGACAGAGCACGCTCATCACCCTCGGCGAGGAGCTGAAGTTCGCCGAGGCGTACAGTTACCTCTTTAAAATAAGGTATGCCGACAAGCTCTACTTCGATATCGAGGTCGATTCGGACTACCTCTGCTGGCGCCTTCCGGCCCTCTCGCTCCAGCCGTTGATCGGCAATGCCGTGAAACACAATACGATCACGCGCAGCAATCCGTTGCACGTCTCGATCCGTGTCGAAGACGGCCGCCTGGTCGTGTCGAACCCGCTGCGCCCGAAACTCGAGCCCGAACCCTCGACCGGCATCGGACTGGAGAACCTGCGCAACCGCTGGCTGCTCATCACGGGCCGCGATATCGAAATTGACGACTCCGACGGTACATTCACCGTGCGGCTGCCGCTCGAACCCCCTGCCGCACGATGAAAGCACTCATTATCGAAGACGAGACCGCCGCGGCGCTGAACCTTGCCGCCGTACTGCGCCAGGTCGCTCCCGGCGTGGAGGTCGTGGCCACGCTTGAGAGCGTGGCCGAGAGCGTCGAGTGGCTGCGTGCGAATCCCCAGCCCGACCTGCTGTTCATGGACATCCACCTGGCCGACGGCGACTCGTTCCGCATCTTCAAGTCGGTGGAGGTCACCGCACCGGTCGTCTTCACCACGGCCTACGACCAGTATGCACTCGAGGCCTTCAAGGTGAACAGCATCGACTATCTGCTCAAGCCGATCAATGCCGACGACGTGCGGCGTGCGCTCGAGAAGCTGCGGCGGCTCACCTCCGGCGAGCGGCTCGACTACGGCTCGCGCGTGCGGACGATGGCTGCCCGGCAGTCGGAGGAGGTCTTCCTGGTGCATGTCCGCGATCGGATCATCCCCCTGCGGCGCGATGCGATCGCCTACCTTTACACGGCCAACGAAAAGGTCACGGCCTGCACCTTCGAGGGGGAGGTCTACCCGATGGACCGCACGCTGGAGGCCTATCAGTCGCAGCTCCCCGAGCACGACTTCTTCCGGGCCAACCGCCAGTTCATCGTCGCGCGCCGTGCCGTGAAGGAGATCGCCGTGTGGTTCGGCAGCCGCCTGACGCTGCACCTTGCGGTCAATACGCCCGAGCGGATCGTCATCTCGAAGGCCCGGGTTCCCGAATTCAAGGCGTGGCTGCGGGCGGTTCGCCCTGCGGAATAGGCGGTTCGCCGGGCCGAATGGCCGTTTGGCCGACCTGCCGGTCCGTATTCTGTTTTTCGGTGCTACTTTTGTATCGGAGATCCCCGAATTAGGAATGTTTCACTAAAAGACAGACAACCATGAAAAAGACGATTTTTGCAGCCGTTGCCGCATTGTGCCTGATGGCAGGAGAAGCGGTTTTCGCACAGACCGAGTCCGCGCCGGCTCCCGCAGCCGCGCCCAAAGAGCGCCCGACGCTCGAACAGATCGCACAGCGCAAGACCGACCGCATGGCTGAACGGCTCTACCTTACCGATGTCCAGAAAAAGCAGGTTTATGAGATCAACCTCCAGCAGCTGAAGGAGATGGAGGCACAGCGCGAGGCGATGCGCAAGGCCCGGGAGGCGCGTGCCGAACAGATGAAGTCGATTCTCTCGACCGAGCAGTTCGTCAAGTGGGCGCAGATGCAGCAGCGCCCGGCCCCGAAACACCATCGGATGCACGGCCCGAAGGCCGGCAAGCCGGGTTGCGGTCCCGCCTGTCCGAAGGCCGGCAAGCCGGCCCCCGAAGGCCTCTGTCCGCGTGAGGGCCGTCCCTGCCCTGAGGTATGCCCCGAAGCCGGTGAGTGCCCGAAGGCCAACGGCGAAGCGCCCCGCGGCAAGGCCCGTCGCGGTGCCGTGAAGGCGGCCCAGAATCCCGAGGAGTAGCAAAATCCGGCAGTTTTTCCGGAATACGATCCATGCGAGGGTGCCGGTCCGGGCGACTGGCACCCTTTTTTTGGCGATTCACCCCCTTCGGGGAACAAGATTGTCGCGAAACCGTTAATTTCGCGGGCGCAAGCAAACAAGCAAATACGTTAACCGAATGATGAAAAAGACACTGCTGACAGCCCTCATGGTGCTGTTTGCCGTTGCCGCCTTCGCACAGAAGGGATCCGTCACGGCAACGCTCGTGGATGCCGACACCGGCGACGAGGTGATCGGTGCGGTGCTGACGCTGACTCCCTCGGCGACACCCGACAAGAAACAGTATGCCACGTCGGCCTACAAGGGCCTCATCTCCTTTCCGTCGCTCAGCTACGGCGAATACGGGCTTTCGATCTCCTTCCTGGGATACAATACGCTCGACACGACCTTCCGCGTGTCGGCCCCGAAGGTGAACCTCGGTGTGCTGCGCCTCAAGCCGGGCGTGCAGATCGAGACCGTGGTCAAGGAGGTGAAGTCGATGCGTACCTCGCAGAAGGGTGACACGGTGAGCTACAACGCCGGGGCCTTCAAGGTGACGACCGACGCCGATGTGGAGGGGCTGCTCAAGAAGATGCCGGGCATCACCGTCACCGACGGTACGGTCGAGGCCCAGGGCGAGGAGATCAAGAAGATCTTCGTCGATGGCAAGGAGTTCTTCGGCGAGGATGTGACGACGGCCATCAAGTCGCTGCCGGCCGAGGCCGTGGACCGAGTCGAGGTCTACAACAAACTCTCGGATGCGGCCGAGTTCTCCGGTATGGACGACGGCGAGGGATACAAGGCCCTCAACATCGTGACCAAACCGGGCATGCGCCAGGGCCAGTTCGGAAAACTCTATGCCGGCTACGGTTACGACTCGGGGGCTGAGCCGCACCACAAATACATCGCCGGCGGCAACGTCAATATCTTCTCGGGCGACAGCCGCGTGTCGGTGATCGGCCTCTTTAACAACGTCAATCAGCAGAATTTCTCGTTCGAGGACATCCTCGGAGTGACGGGCAGCAGCGGCGGTCGCGGTAGCGGTGTGGGTCAGTACATGATGCGCCCCCAGAGCGGTGTGGCCAAGGTCAATGCCATCGGTCTGAACTATTCGGACACGTGGGGCAAGCGCGACCAGGTGTCGTTCCAGGGCAGCTACTTCTTCAACAGCACCAATACGACGAACCGTTCGACGGTAGACAAGTGGTACGAGGCCCCGATGGCGGTCGATACCCTTTCGACGCTCGGTTATTCCGATACGCGGAACTACAACCACCGTTTCAACGGCCGCCTCGAGTGGAAAATCTCGGACAACCAGAACCTGATGATCCGCCCGAGTTTCAGCTACCAGTCGAACGATCCGTGGAGCACGACGCAGGGCTGGCAGTACGGCGAGAGCGGTTACAGCCGCACGGACAACTACAGCAACGGCCTTTCGAGCGGCTACAACCTCCGCACGTCGGCCATCTACCGGGCCAAGCTGGGCAAGGACGGCCGGACGATCACCCTCAACGGCAACGTGAACTATTCGGACCGGACGAACGATTCGGATTCGTGGTCGAACCAGTTGGGAAGTCTGCCCGACCGTCCGGCGATCGATCCCGAGACGGGCGAATGGGATCCGACCGACTATTTCCTGCCGCGCTATCTGCGCAACCTCGCTCCGTCGAGCAGCTACAGCCTCCGCGGTGAGTTCACCTATACGGAGCCGGTGGCCAAGTATGCGCAGGTCAGCCTTCAGTATCGTGCCGCCTATGACCATCAGGAACGCGACAAGCGATCCTACGAGACGGGCAGCGACTTCTCGATCGCCGGGCTTCTGCCCGACCCGACGCTGTCGAATGCCTACGAGAGCAACTATACCACGCAGCGCGTCGGCCCGGGTTTCCGTTATTCGAAGGACCGCAACACGTTCGTAGCGAACGTCTACTACCAGCATTCGGTGCTCGACGGGCAGGTGACGCAGGGCGCTTCGGAGCAGATCCGCCACTCGTATGACGACTTCACCTACTTCATGATGGGTCAGCTGATGATCAACCGCGAGAATTCGCTGCGTCTGTTCATCACCTCTTCGACGAGCAATCCCGACGTGACGAGCCTGCAGGGTGTCTACGACCTGGCGGATGCGCAGAACATCTCGCACGGCAACCCGACGCTCAACCCCTCGTACAGCCACCGGATCAACTTCCACTACATCAATTCGAATGTCGAAAAGGGTCGTACGTTCATGTGGATGTTCTCCATGCAGAGTACGTCGGACTACATCGGCACGCACACTGTGCAGAATCCCTCGTTCACGGTCGATGGCGAGACCTACACGCCGAACTTCTATTCGACGCCGGTGAACCTCGACGGCTACCTGAGCCTGCGGACCCACCTCAGCTACGGTTTCCCGATCGGATTCTTACGCTCGAACTTCAACGTCATGGCGGGTGTGACCTATACCAAGACGCCGAGTATGTTTGGCGGTACAATCGTTCCCGATACGGGTGCCATTACGGGCGGCGAGCGCAACGATACGGAAAACATGGGCTACGACTTCCGTGCCGTGCTGGGCAGCAACATCTCGGAGAATGTCGATTTCACCCTTTCGTGGAACGGCACCTACAACGAGGCGACCAACTCGCTGAGCAGCGTGAGCAGCAAGAACCGCTACTTCAACCACACGGCCAGCGGCGACCTGAAGGTCGTCTTCCCGCTGGGCTTCACGCTCACGGCGAGTGCCGCCTACACGCAGTATCTCGGCTTCACCAACGACTACAACGACGACTACCTGCTCTGCAACGCCTACATCGGCAAGAAGATTTTCCGGAATCAGCGCGGAGAGATCATGTTCGGCGTAAACGATATCTTCAACCAGAACAAGTCGTTCGTGCGGACCACGGGTTCGGGCTGGACACAGAATGCGACCAACAGTGTGATTGGCCGGTATTTCATGGTTCAGTTTACGTTCAACCTGCGTCGGTTCGGCAAAAAGGGTTCGACCAACATCAAGGATTATGACGGAGTGGATTCGGGTTCCCGACGCCGGGGAATGATGGGGCCCGGCCCGGGAGGCCCCCCTCCGGGATTCGGACCCCATTAATCGGGGCCGAATCCGAAACAGAGCCGCCGGACAACATGTGTTGTCCGGCGGCTCGTTCGTTATTTGGCCCCTTTGTCTTCGGCGCCCGCAGCCTCTTCGTTGCGGCGGCGTTGTTCGCGCCGGATGGCCTGGTGGATTCCGATGCAGGCCAGCCCTCCGTATGCGACGGTGAGGATCACCAGCCACTTGATCTCGGCAAAGACCTCCTGAAGCGAAGCACCCATGGTCTGTATGCGGATAAAACCATTCACGCCGTGGCTGCTGGGCAGCAGCTTGCCCAGGTTGTAGAGCCATTCGGGGATACCCTCGCGGGGATACGAGACACCGCTGAGCATCAGTACCGGGATCGAGGTCCAGAGCAGCAGCATGAGCGAGTTCTCGCGGTAGCGGAACAGCGTCGATACGGCGATGCCCATGGCGATGCAGGCCACAACGTAGAGTGCCGTGAAGAGCGCCACGGCAACCGGTGCGCCGTTCATCGGGAAGTGGAACATCCGGTAGTGGAGCGTAAGGATGTAGGTGCAGGTCAGGGCGTAGATCACGGCGTAGACCAGCCCGCGGCCGAGTACGATCGGCAGCGACGACATGCGCCGCCGTCCCTCGGGGCAGAGCTTGTAGTAGAGTCCGTGTTCGCGCCACGTTCCGCCGATCATGCCGATGCCGATGAGCATCGTCTGCTGGATGATGACCATGATGATGGCCGGCATGACGAATGTCCCGTAACCCAGATAGGGGTTGAACAGGTTGTGCGATTCATAGATGACCGGCTGCGTCACGGCCTGTGCCTGCGGGATGTTGGCCCCCTTGGCGATGAGCCGCTGGAACTCAACCATGGCTCCCGTCCGCCCGATGGAGGTCACCAGCTCCTGGAATACCTGGCGGTACATCAGGAAGTAGCTGGCGTCGCAGTAGATGGCCACGTTGGCCTGCTCGCCTCCGTAGAGTTTTCGGTCGTAGTCGGAGGGGATGTAGACCACGCCGTAGATCTTGCGGCCGAAGAAGAGCTCCTTGGCCTCCTCCATCGAGGTTGGCTCGTAGGCGACATAGGTGTTCGGACCGGAGTTGAAGGTCTCGATCAGCGCCCGGCTCGTCGGGGTGCGGCACTCGTCGATCACGCCGATCGGGACGTTGCGCAGCACCTGCGAGCCGTAGGCCAGCGAATAGGCCGTAGCGTAGATCAGGATCGCGAAGATCAGGATCAGCATGACGCCGCCGTCGGTGAAGATGGTCCGGAATTCGTTCCTTACGACCGAACGGAACTGGATCCAGTAGGATCCCAACTGTCGTGTCAATCGGTTCATGTCAGCTCCTCCCCCAGAATTTTTCCTCGGTGCAGACGCGCCTCAGGCGCGGCAGACACAGCAGCGGTAAGACGACGAAAAGCAGCAGCCACCCCAGGTCGGGCAGCGAGTAGATGACCGGTGCGCCGCGCAGCATCTGATCGACGAAGATGTCGGTGTAGAACGTGAACGGGAAGATGCGGCTCACCCACTGCATGGGCTCCCACATGGCCATAATCGGGAACGTGAGGCCCGAGAAGGTGAAGGCAAGCACCGAGTAGCCTCCGCCGATCGAGAGCGAGAGGCGCAGGTTGGCCAGGAGCGAGACGATCAGCGTGGCGATCGACTGGTAGCTGAGGATGAAGAGCAGCGTGCCGGTCAGGATGACGGCCAGGCTGCCGTTGAGCGGTGTCCCGACGATCTTGAAGATGATGACCAGCATCACCAGCGAGACAAGGAACAGCACCGTCGTGATCGGGGCGAGTTTCCCGACGAGGGCCGCCGCGGGCGAATCCCCCGCCGTGCGGAGCCACTCGCGCGCCGTGCCGTTCTTGAGCTCGGTGCCGATCGCGAAGACCGTGATCATCACCGTGAAGATCATGAGCATCATCGGCAGGAAACTCGGCGAGAGATAGTACCCGTAGTTGATGTGGGGGTTGAACAGCACGTGGCGGTCGAAGCGGACGGGCATCAGTTGCGCCATGGCCTGCCGTTCGGTGAGCCCCTGTTTCATGAGGATCTGCAACTGCACCCCAGCGGAGAAGGTCGTCACGGCGGTCTGGATGTCCTTCGAGAGCAGTCCGTTCACCGTGATGTTCGTGCCCGAGACATAGTTTTCGATGTGGGCCTGGCTGTTGCTCAGGATCTGCTTCTCGAAGAAGGCCGGGATCTGGACGACGGCCATCACCTTGCCTTCGCGGATGAGCCGTTCGCCCTCCTCCATCGACTGCACGCCGTAGGAGACGAGCGCCGTCGGCGTGTCGTCGATCATCTGCACTACCTTGCGCGAGAGCGTCGTGTTGTCCTCGTCGAGCACGGCGATCGGGACGTTGCGGATCGCACCCTGGTTGAAAAGCAGGGCGAAGAACGCAAACGAGACGACGGGCAGCAGGATCGTCAGCACGAAGTACATCGGCTGGCGTTTGGCCCGGCCCAACTCCCGCTGTGCGGCGGCGCAGCTGTTTTGCAGAAACCTCGGCATCGCTATCTGGCGATTTTATCCCAGTCCACGAGGACGCTCATGCCCGGGCGCAGGTTCTCCACCGGGGCAGTCGGCCGGGCCTTGACGGCAAACGTACGGATGTCGAACCCTCCCTGCGTGCGGGTTGCGGCCCATGTGGCGAAGTCGGCCTGCGGGGCGATGTAGGTCACCTCGAACTCCACGTCGCGGTCGAGGGCGGGTACGAATCCCGTCATCCGCGTACCGATGGTCATGCCCGGGAGCAGGGTCTCCTTGATGTTGAAGGTCACCCACATGTCCGACATGTCGAGGATTGCCACCACGGGGTATCCGCTGCCGACCAGCTCGCCCTCTTCGGCGATGATCGTCGAGACCTCGCCCGTGACGGGCGAATAGACCGAGGCATCGACCAGATACGACTGCACCTCGCTCACGGCTCCTTCGGCCTGGCGGACCCGGGCCGCTGCGGCCTCCTTGTCCTCCTTGCGGGCGCCGTCCACGGCCATGTCGTACTGTGCCTTGGCTGCCAGCGCCGTGGCCTCCATGGCCTTGTAGTTGGCTTCGGCCTCATCGAACTTTTGGGCCGGGACCACCCCTTCGTTATAGAGGTTCTGCACGCGATCGTAGGTCTTGCGGGCCAGTTCGAGCCCGGCCTGGGCCTTCTCCCACATGTTCAGCGCGGCCTCGATCTGCTGGATCCGCGCGCCGGCCACGGCTGCGGCGTCCAGTGCGGCCGCCGCGCTCTTCACGGCCTCGGCCTGTTCGAGTTTGGCGTCCAGCTCGGGCGTCGAGATCATGTAGAGCAGCTCTCCCTTCTCCACGCGCTGCCCCTCCTCGACCTTCATCTCGTCGATGCGTCCGGGGACCTTCGACGAGGCCTTGTAGGTGGTGCACTCGACGGTGCCCTGAATCAGCATCGGGGTCCGTTTGTTGAGGTACCAGCTGATCAGCACGACCGAGAGGACGATGACCGCCGCGGCCGCCAAAATACCGATGATGTTGTTTCGTTTCATATCGCTTGCTTGTTATTTTTCGTCAAAGAGGATGACCCGTGCGTCCGACCGCCGGGAATATGCCGGGAACTCGTCGCTGATGCCCGCGGCCTCGAGCAGCTGTGCCAGCACGAGGTCGAAGTTGTAGGCGGCCTGAAGCCGTTCGGTCCGCACGCCGGCGAGGTTCAGCTCCGCGTCGATCAGGTCCGACGAGGAGCTCATCCCCTCGCGGAAGGCGGCCTCCTTCATGCGCAGGTACTCCTCGGCGAACGAGAGCGAGGCGTCGATCGACGTGATCTGGTTGCGGTAGTTGATCATCTGGTTGTAGAGCTTCTCGACCAGTACCGAGATGTCCTGCGAGGCCTTGTTCTGCAGTTCGCCGACGCGGCGCACGGTCTGCCGGGCAGCCGAGTACTGGTATTCGCGGTTCAATCCGTCGAAGAGCTTGATGTTCACCCCGACGCCCACGGCCCAGCGCGGTACGAATCCGGCAACCTGGTAGTTGTAGAACGAGCCGCCGCCCATGGCCACCACCTGCGGCAGGAAGGCTGACCGTTGCGCGCGGACGTTCTCCTCGGCGAGCTGCCGCTTGAGCGACACCTGCGAGAGCAGCGGGTTGCGCATCTCGGCCAACTCCTTGTAGTAGGCCAGCTCCTCGATCTGCCCGATGACGAACATCGCCGTGACGGGCTGCCAGTCGTTCTCGCGTCCGAGCGTGTTCGACAGTGCGCTGGAGATGGTCTCGACCTGCAGCTGGGCGTTGTGCAGCTCACGCTCGGCCTCGGCCATCTTGAATTCGACGTAGAGGCGTTCGCTCTGGGCGATCATGCCGTTTTTCTCGAGGGCCCGGGCATCCTCGAGGTGGCGGCGCACGCCGTCCACCACCTGCTGCCGCACGGCTACGACCTGTTGGGCCAGCGCGAGTCCGAAATAGCGCTCCACAAGCTCCGAAATCAGCGCATTGCGTGTCTGGTTGCCCTGCTCGGTGGCCGTGCGCTCATTGAGACGTGCGGCCCGGTTCGCGGCATTGATCTTGCCGCCCATCCAGATCGGCACGGTCACCTCGCCGCCCACGAACCCGAAGCTCTGGTCCTGCAGCGTGAGGAACCAGTCGGCGTTCATCATCGGGTTGAGCAGCCCCTGGATTGTCGGGATGAGCGTGGGGTCGATCAGCCCGCTGCCGAGTATCTTTCCCGTGAGGTCCTTGGCCGGGCCTTTCAGGTTGTTGAAGTCGAATCCGATGTCCTTGGCCATGTAGGCGTAAGCTCCCGTGAGGTTGATCTGCGGCATGCGCAGTCCGATCGCGGCGCGGCGCTGCTGCTGTGCCGCCCGCTCCTCGTAGGCCGCCGCCTTCATGGCGGGGTTGTCCGTGAGGGTCACGGCGATCGCCTCTTCGAGCGACAGGGCCTGTCCAGGCTCCTGTGCCGGGAGGGGGAGCGCCGCGGTCATCGCTGTCGCCAGGCAGGCGATCCTGAGAATGTTTTTCATAGCGATCATTGCGTTTGTGGGACAAATATATGGGATTTATCCGGAACTCTTCGGCGAATAGGTACTTTAGGCCATTATTGAACCCTTTTGTGGGTAATTTCTGCCCTTTCCCAGCCTGTGAGGTGGGCGTTTGCGGCCCGCACGCCCTCGGCCAGCTCGGGATATACCCTTACGTCGAGGCCTCCTTCGCGGAGTGTCAGCGCCCCGCGGCAGCAGACGAAACAGTCGGGTTCGTAGAGGGCGAAGACGGCGCGCGCGAATCCGTGTCGGAGCAGCAGCTGCGTGCAGCTCTCGGGTTCGCTCGCGCGTTTCGAGCAGGGCTCCATCGACGAGAACATCGAGGCGCCCCGCAGGTCGGCTCCGGCATCGACGGCCTTGCGGATGGCCTCCTGCTCGGCGTGGTGCGTGGCGGAGGTCTCGTGCGTATAGCCCGTGAAGGAGCGTCCGTCGGCCGTGACGACCACGGCCCCGACGCAGTAGCAGCTCGGACTGGGTGTGCAGCGTCTGCCCTCCTCTACGGCG
>OJMI01003732.1_pt1 | contig 11001 bp, 8 predicted proteins | sample 1597131 | NCBI WGS metagenome assembly OJMI01 (sample SAMEA2452116, study PRJEB22498) | human gut metagenome | reverse complement strand
GGCGGCCTGGGCAAGATCGCCATCGACTACGGCTACTATCGCTACAAGTACCTTGTGATGTTTGCGGCGGTCGTGCTGCTCATCATTCTGGTGCAGATCTTCCAGTCCTTGGGCACGCACCTTGCGACCAAGAGCGACAAGCGCCTCAAGAAATAACCGGATATCCTATCCTGCAAAGCGCCTCAACCGTGCGGTTGAGGCGCTTTTTTGTCATTTTTCGCAATTTGACAGAGAAAAATGTGTCAATTTTTGAAAGCAAAATGCAGCAAAAATTGCAAAATCCCTTGTCATGTGGGAAAAGGGCTGTTATAATAAGAATAGAATGCAATGCAAGTCTTCGCGATTTGCATATTTTTTACGGAGAAATTGCGTGAACAGTTTTCAGGAATTGGTCCAGTCCATCGACTGGGGCTCGCTGACCGACGCGCTTTTGCGCGTGCTCGGCGTCTTTTTATGCTTGACGGTGCACGAGACCTGTCACGGTCTTGCAGCCTATGCCCTCGGCGATCCGACGGCCAAGCGCGAGCACCGCTTGAGCTTAAACCCGCTGCACCATATCGACTGGTTCGGCTTGGCTGCCATGCTGCTCGTCGGCTTCGGCTGCGGCGTTCCTGCCGTGATGGCTACCCGTACGATGGATCGTGCTTCCGACCGCATTATTACGGTCCTGATGGCTCCGTTCATGTCCTGCGGTGCTCGCCTGCCGGTCTACGTTCTGTTCGCCACGGCTTTCTGGCCTGAAAATGGTCAGAACCTCGTGTTCCTGCTCTATATCATCGGTATTCTCGCTGCCATTCTGACGGGCTTCTTGCTCAAGCATGCTGCGCTGCCTGGTGCCGCGAGCGCCTTCGTGATGGAAATTCCGCCGTACCACATCCCGACCTTCAAGGGCGTGATGCTTCGTACGTGGGACCGCGTGAAGACCTTCCTCTTCCGCGCCGGTAAGGTGATTGTTTCGATCGTTGCAGTGCTCGCCTTCTTGAACTCCCTCGGTACTGACGGCACGTTCGGCAATGAAGACTCCGATAAGTCTGTGCTTTCGGAAATCGGCCGCGACATCGTTCCGATCTTCGCTCCGATGGGTGTTCAGGAACAGAACTGGCCTGCCGCTGTGGGCGTCTTCACCGGCATCTTTGCGAAGGAAGCTGTGGTTGGTACGTTGAACTCCCTCTACGACACCATCACGCTTGCAAAGGCTGAAGAAGAAAAGGCTGCCGACGGCGCTGCTCCTGCTGAAGAAGCTGCTCCGGAAGAAGAAGAAGGCGGCTGGTCCTTCACCGACACCTTCAACGAAGCTGTTTCGACCACTTGGGAAAACCTGAAGGGTCTCGGCGACGCTCTGGCTGACCCGATGGGCATCAAGGTTGAAAGCGACCTTTCTGATACGGCTGCTGAAGCTGAAGCTCAGGAAGTTTCTGCCGGTACGTTCGACACGATTAAGATCCTCTTCGGTTCTCAGTCTGCTGCGTTCGCCTACCTGCTGATGGTTCTGCTTTACATGCCCTGCTGCGCTGCTATTGCTGCCATTTACCGTGAGGTCGGTGCTGCCTGGACGCTCTTCTCTGCCTCCTGGTGCACGGTGCTCGGCTACACCTCCGCTGTTATCTTCTACCGCGCCGTGAACTTCAGCGCTGCGCCGGTCTACGCGACTGTTGCCATCCTTCTGTCGCTTGCCGCCATCGTCGGCATGTACTTCTGGATGAAGACCTTCGCCAAGAAGGAAGACGACAATACGCCGAAGGTGATCCCGATCCATTCGGCCCATTAATCTCGTCCAAAAATCATCAGAGCCGTCCGCCGCATCCTGCGGCGGACAACCTTATATAAGCCTCGCAGGCATACTTGTCTGCGAGGTCTTTTTTTTCATACAGCTGAAGCCCGCTCTGCCGTTCCTTGCGACATAGAATTACCCGCATGCACACTGCATTTTGCGAAATGGCCTCAGTCCATGGTTCGTGAAATGCAGCATTTAAGGAGGCATGACATGTTTAAGCCAATTAGATCTTGCATTTTTGCCGGAGCACTCGCTTGCGCTCTCACGGGTACGGTGCTCGCTGCCGGTCCGTTGAAACCCGTCGACAATCCCGCTCCCATCGCGGCCAAGGGGATTGGACAGACTCAAGCACTCAATGCCGTAAAGAACGCAGCTCAATTGCGTAAATTCCGCGTTGTCAGTACGCATGGCAACGTCGTTAAGCTCGCCTATCCGAGCGGACCTCGCGCTCAAAAATTCGAAGCTCAGTTTGATGTCGTATACGAAGGCTCCAAAATTGCCGTGAAGTACGCATCGAGCCGCGGCTTAGATGCCGGCCCCTGCCAAAATGACGCCAAGCAGATCTGTCTGCACCGCAATGTGAATAAATGGATGGCCAATCTTGCCTCCGACATCACCAAAGAGCTTGGCCGCGCTCACTGACGCAGCTTCAAAAACAACCTAACTGCGGCTCAATAAGCCACATTCCCCGTCTGAAGTTCGTGCGGCTGCCATCCAGCCGCACGCAGACGGCACTGACGAGTGCTGTCTGGATCCTCTGTTTTCTCTAATAACTCACCTCCATGAATTCGATTTTTCCCTGGCTCGGCATCGCCGTACTCATTCTTTGCGGATGGGCGATTGTCAAAAAGTACCAAGTCAACATGGTGCTGCTCCTTGGCGGTCTGATTCTCAATCTGCTTGCCTTTTGGGGCGGCGCAGAGATCTTTCCGAAAAAATTCTCTGCCACCGGCATCGTTGGCTTTGACCTCGTTGAACTCCTGCGGACGATCAGCGTCTCACAGGTGAGCGGCGTCGGCTTCCTGATCTTGATCTCCGGCGGTTTTGCAGCCTATATGCAGGCAATCGGCGCCTCCGACCGCTTCGTCACCGTCTGCGCTAAACCGCTTTCGCTGATCAAGAATCCCTATTTGATTCTCGCCGCCGTTTTTATCGTCGGACACTGCCTCGGTCTGGTCATCACTTCAGCGGCCGGCTTAGCCATGCTGATGGTTGTAACGGTTTATCCGCTCATCATCCGAGTCGGCTGTTCACCGCTCGCCGCGGCTGCGGTCGTTGCAAGCGTACTGGCCATCGGTTACGCACCGGCCTCCGGAACCGCCAATTTTGCTTCGGAATTGGTGCACCTGGATCCGATTGAGTACCTTGTCCGTTATCAGCTGCCAATGGCCGTTCCAACCATTCTTGCGATGGCTGCCGCCCATGTCGTCACGCAGTACTGGTTTGATAAACGCGAGGGACGAGGCGTCGTTGCGGACCTTTCGGAACTTGAACAAAAACGTGAAAAGCTCGAACAAACCCCTGCTTTTTATGCCTGCCTGCCGCTCCTGCCCATCGCGCTCCTTTTGGTCTTCAATAAATTCGTCTGGGGCGTTTCGATGAATGTGGCTACGGCTATGTTCATTGCCTGGATTGCATCCTTCTTTATCGATCTCATCACACGTCGAAATATCAAGGAATCCTTTGATTTGTCATTCGCCATGTTCAAGGGAATGGGCTCCATCCTCACATCAACCGTCGGCTTGATCTTCGTTGCGGCTTTCTTTGCCAAAGGTCTGCAGAACATCGGCATCGTTGCACTTCTGATGCACGGCGCAGATTCAATTGGTCTTGGCTACACCGGCTCCAGCGTGGTGCTTTCGGCTATTGTCGGCGTCGTCACGGTTCTCACGGGCTCCGGCGTTGCCGCCTTCACCAGTTTGGGACAGCTTGTTCCGGCTGCGGCACAAAGTTTTGGCGAAAACGGCATCTCCATGATGCTGATGATGCATACCGCTTCCGAAATGCTTCGCGCCATGAGTCCAGTCGCCGGCGTCATCATTATCGTGGCCGGCTTTGCCAAAGTTAACCCGCTCACCATGGTGAAGCGCACGATAGTGCCTTGCCTCACCGGCTATGTGGTGATGCTCATCACGGTTTCATTGCTCTTCTGAAGCACTTTGCCGCCGATGACCGACTGCTGAGGCATCCTCGGCAGTCAGCCCAACGGGACGCTTCCTGCGATGGAAGGCGTCCCGTTTATTTTGACCGGCAGGCTTAGAGTTCTAAAACCCGCTCAAGAAAGCCTTCCACTGCGGACTGCGTTTGAGGAAGTGCAAAGAGCGTGTGGGGTGCTCCCGGAATGAGCACAATGGACGCGTCGGTATGATTCGCCAAAGTTCTGCCGGCATGGCCGAGCGCTGAAGGATTGTCCAGCCAGCTGTTGGCCTGAGAGAAGAACTTATCGGCTGCACTCATCACATTGAGAACGGGCATGTCCTGCGGAATCGCCGTGCGGTGAGCGGCAACATGATAATTGTCCTCACAGGGCCAGGAAAAGATCATGCGTGCGCATTCGGCTTGGCCCTGCGGAGCCTGAAACCGTGCAGCAGCAACACCGCCTTCGCTCGTGCCGGCTACAACATAGCGCCCGTCAAACCCGGGTACTTCGGTTAAGCGAGCTGCCGCATTGGCCAGTTCAGCCGAGCGCATGGCATGAATTCGTTCATAGTCATCGCGCGAAACGGGCGAAGTGTAGGTTATGCGATCCTTGAGCACGAAGGAGTTCGGGCAGAGAAACCCGATGCCGAAGGAGGCCAGCCATCGGCCGAAGGCTTTGAGGGGCTCCCCTATGCCGGAGCTGCCGTGTGCAAACAAAACAAGCGGTTCGGCCTCCAGACGAATCTTTTCCTTTGGAAAGTCTTTTAGAGGCCCTTCATAAATATCCCACGGCGCAGTGAAATAGGCATTTTCAAAGGATTCCGCAAGCGACGACTCGGTATGCTGATCTGCATGGCCCGCCATCGAACCTGTGATTTCAATAGTCATTGCATTCCTCCAGTTTTGTTCTGCACCGCTCTCACGGATGCCGATCCGCAGTCATTATGCGTCCGCGACGCTCTGATGAATTGCAAAGCAAAGCGGACAGAACGACACATCGTCGAACTGTCCGCTCAAAGCGTACTGCTCAGCATTTCAGACCGCCCGCTGAAATGCACCGTTCGCCATTAATGCTTTTCGAGGGCTTCTTCGTGTTCAGCCTGATCAGCGGCGTAGTACTTCGCTTTTTGACTTGGCGTGGAGAGGTACATATGCAGCGCTTCGTTCTTAACTTCGCCGCACCAGTGGCCGACCACCACGCAGGCAATGCCGTTGCCGATCATATTGGTAAGCGCTCGCGCCTCGCTCATAAAACGGTCAATGCCGAGAATTAAAGCCAGCCCCGCCACCGGTACGTGGCCCACAGCGGAAAGGGTTGCTGCAAGCACAATGAAGCCGGATCCCGTCACGCCCGCCGCACCCTTGGAGGTGAGGAGCAGCACGGCGAGCAGCGTCACCTGCTGCATGATCGTCATATTGACGTCACAGGCCTGAGCGATAAAGACAGCCGCCATCGTCAGATAAATTGCCGTTCCGTCAAGGTTGAAGGAATAGCCCGTCGGAATCACCAGCCCCACGACCGAACGCGAAACGCCGGCTCTTTCCATCTTGGTCATCATGCGGGGAAGCACCGATTCCGATGACGATGTGCCCAATACGATCAGGAGCTCCTCCTTGATGTAGGCGATGTAGCGCATGACGGAGAAACCGTGAATGCGGCAGATGGCGCCGAGCACAATGAAAATGAAGAGCAGACACGTGGCGTAAAAGGTGCCCATGAGCTTTGCAAGCGGCAGCAAAGATGCGATGCCGTACTTGCCAATGGTGAACGCCATTGCGCCGAATGCACCGATCGGCGCAACGCGCATGATCATGCCGACGATCTGGAAAAGAATTTGGGAGCTCTTTTCGATGAGATCGAAGACGAGCGTACCGCGGCCGCCGAACTTATGCAGCGCAAAACCGAAAAGGATTGAGAAGAAGAGCACCTGCAGAATATCGCCCTGAGCAAAGGCGCCGACTACGGTGCTCGGAATCACGTTCATCAGAAACTGAGTCGTAGTCTGCATCTTGCCTGGTCCGGTATAGGCAGAGACAGCAGACTGGTCGAGTGTTGCCGGATCAACATGCATGCCTGAACCCGGCTCAACCACGTTGACGATCACCAGACCGATGATCAGAGCGATTGTCGAAACGACTTCAAAATAAAGAAGTGCCAGGCCGCCCGTTTTCCCGACCTTCTTCATATTCTCCATGCCGGCAATGCCTGTAACAACCGTACAGAAAATGACCGGCGCAATGATCATCTTGATCAAACGGATGAAGCCATCGCCGAAAGGCTTCATTTTCTCGCCCACTTCAGGCCAGACAGCACCTAAGACGATGCCGATTACGATAGCGCAGATGACTTGAAAGTAGAGGACTTTGTAGATCGGAGTTTTTTTATTGGTTGCGGCTTCAGACATCACTTAAGCGTCCTTGTTGGGAATGCGGCAATGGGGCTTCAATTGAGCATGCGCGGCCGCATCCCTCCGATCAGTCCGCGGCAAGTTTCTTTCAAGCCGCACACTCCCATTGGGTTTCCACCATTCTCATTTCAAGCCCCTCCGGGGACCAACAGCCTTACGGCTGTCTTTTGATCCTAAGAAGCTCTGGAACAACCAAACCGCGGTTTAGTGCATAGGCGACTACTTCCAGGTCAAAGATCTCACGATTTGTAAAGGATTTTAGGCTTCCATGCATCACGTATAAACGGGATGACACAGTCCTTTTCGCACGCAGGATAAAAAAAAGCACGCTCCCTGCTTTTCAGGTGCAGGTGCGTGCTTACGCTTGCGATTAAGCAATGATCAGCCGGCGACAGCCTTCTTCAGCGCAGAGCCTGCGGTGAACTTCGGACGCTTGCCAGCCGGGATTTCGAGCACTGCGCCCGTCTGGGGATTGCGGCCGGTACGAGCCTTGTAGTCGGCCACTTCGAAGTTGCCGAAGCCGATGATCTGAACAGCCTGCCCCTTGCTGAGTTCTTCAGAGACAGTTTCGAAGAAGGCGCCGAGGACTTTGGCGGCGTCGGACTTGGACAAACCAGCCTTCTGAGCAACAGCGGCGGTCAGTTCGGTCTTATTCATGGATGCTCTCCTTGATATGGATTCCCGTGCGGGAACAATTCCCGTCGCGGCGACCTTAGGATAAATATGCCTTTTCACAGAGGCCTCAATCAACCACTGCGACAGGTGAGGCACACTATAGCCAAGAAAAAACGATTTGCGGAGGGCCCTACAGGAAAATATTCATTCGCTCGATAGCCGACAAAACGCATCATCATGCTGTTTGCTTGAATAAACCAACGGGCAAAATCGGCTGCCAGCAAACAAATGCGACAGAATTTGTCTCAAAACTAAACACGGTTTCGATTGGATGGATGTAAGAAAATCAACGAAGTAGAAGTACCCTGCTTTTTGCTCAGCCGGCCTCATTCAAACTTCGCATCAGCCGCTGTGACGGACGAAAAACAGGAGCGCCGTCGATGAAAACAATTAGATGAAAGAATGTAAAAATTCATCGTCTGCAGGTTAACGATGCCTGTTGACGGGCGTTGTGCGCAGCCAACGCTTCGCCTCAGCCGCATCAGAACCCATCGGCCGCTGCGCTGCGAAAGCCCGCTGCTCGAGCCCGACGCCAAACCACTGTCACCCCCAGCCAAAGCGTCAGACCGTACACTATATCCGCCGTCCAATAGACTGCCGTCGGCGGCGTGAACAAATTCAGAACGGCGATATAGACGCCGTAAGCCGCAACCGCCGTGACCGTCATCCTGAAACTCTCCTTGGCAAAGCCGAGCGCACCAATCACAAAGAAATAAAGATAGGCAGGGGTTGTCAATGCATAAGCGAGCACCATCACATAAAAGGATGGCTTGGCATCGGAAATCACTTCTGGAAGATCGGTGAGGATACCGAGAACCAGCGAGGGGAAAAGCGTAAAACACAAAAAGAACGGCAGCAGCACTAAAGCACAAAGCCGCAGCGCCAATGACGCCATTGGACGAATCCATTCAGGCTTTCCTGCCCCGGCATAGTTAGCAGCGATCGTTCCAGCCGCGGAGCCGAATGCGTGCACAAAGAGAAAAAGAACTGCACCGAGCTGCCGCACAATATTGGAAAGCGCCAATGCGCGCTCGCCGCCGGCATTTTCCACCACAATGAAAAAATAGAGCCAAACGCCGAAGGCCATCGCTTCTTGGAGCATCAGCCAGCGGCTTAACATAAAAATTCGGTGCTGAAGGAGCCAGTCAAGGCGCCAAAGGTGCTTGCTCACCTCCAAGAGCTTCGAAGAGGCGCTGTGCCGCAGGAATTCCAGAAAATACACTGCCAGTGCCGCCAGTTCACTGACTGCAGAGGCGATCGCTGCGCCGGCGATGCCAAGTTCGGGGAACGGACCCAGCCCAAAGATAAGCAGCGAATTTAAACCGCAGTTAACGAGCACCATCACAATAGATGCCGACGTAATCACCCGGGTGTGCATCACGGCAACGAAGTACGCTCGCGCCAGCAGTCCGACATAAGCAAACGGCAGCCCGGCCAAACGCCAGAAAACATAATCGTCTGCTGCCTTGCGAACGGCTTCAGCGGCAATGAAACGCTCGAACATCGGGCCGATCAGGAACCAGCTCGCAAGCATGATGACAAAACCGCAGGCCGTCATGAAAATCGCACTCTGGCGAAAAATCGCCCCCACCTCCTCAGCGCGGCCGGCGCCGTTTGCGCGCGACATCAGCGACTGCGAACCCACCGTATAACCTAACCCCAGCATCATCACGAGCATCACATAGATGCCCGCTACGCCGGCGGCAGCAAGCTCCGCTTCGCCGTAACGTCCGAGAAAAAGCACGTCTGTCATGCCGATCAGCTGCTCGAGCGCCAGCCCCATCATGAGCGGAAGCGCAATAGACATAAGCTGCCGCGACTCGTTTCTCTTGTTTGAATCCGCTACTGCTTCAGATATCTTCATAAATACTTTTTAAAGGTGCAAACTGCAGCGTGCCGTGAGGGATCTAGTCACAAATACCTAAACTCAGCCATCGTACCGGGATGCGGACCCGGAAGCAACTGCCCCAGACGATCTTGAATGGGTAATGTTCGGCAGCGTGAGAATGATGTATGGATTAGCGCAGGCTCTCTGCCCCATACCGTTGTCCGAATGTATTCGGCGCCTTGTGTAGAATGCCTGCGTTTGTGCCCGCAAGAACGCCCGAATAAGGCCTAAGGCCCTGCGCACGGGAGTTGCTGCAACGGAGAATGTCGTCATGCCGCGCCTGCTTTCCCTTCCGCTCTCCGAACTTTTTACGGAATCATCCGGCGCCGCCTCATCTGAGTACTTTCCCTCTCCATGGCACGGCGCGCCTCTGCCGATTGCTCTGAAAGCCCGTCAGCTCGCCGAAGACGCAGCGCTTTTCAGCGACGTCTCAGGCCGTCGGAATGTACTGGTCTGCCGAGCAGAAAATGACGACCCGGCTCAGCGTGCAGTACTCCTGTTCGCTTCTCAGTCTCCGGCCGATTTTGTATTGCCGCTCCCAAACGAAGCGCTGCCGATGGCCGACCGCATTGCCGGAAAAACATCCTGCGGCGCCTTTGAAGAAGCTGCCCGCTCTGTGGAAATCCTGACGATGGCGGGAACCCGTACCTCTCTTTTGGCGTTTGCCGAGAGCGACCGGGCCAGACGGCCGCCCAAAATCGCCCGCGGCGGCGCTGCTGGGCTCAACCTCACATTCGAACACTGGAACCGCGCGCTCCTCGATGCCGTCGAGTCGCCGTTGGCGGCCAACCTGCTCGCCGCAGCTCAGGCGCGAGCTGCCGGCAAAAAACTTACTGCGCTCGCCAGCATGGAATGGTGGCGCGGCAGCGCCCCCATATACGACGTCAAATGGGACGGCATGGCGCTCTCCCCCAAAACAACGACCAAGCCCCTGGTGGAATACCTTTTGGAAGGCATTCCCTTTGCAAGCGATCCGAGAGTCAACTCACCCGTCACGCAGTCCCTTCGGCCGCGCATCCTGCTCGAACACCGCGACTTTATCGCGGTATTCAAACCTTCCGGGCTGCTCTCCGTTCCGGGCACCGGCGGACTTCCGAATGCCTTAACCATTGCTTGCGAAATGACGGGCACGTCCCTCACAGCCGTCCATCGCCTCGATATGGACACCTCCGGAATCCTGCTGTACGGCAAAACACCCGAAGGCATTCGATCACTGATGGCTGCCTTTCGTGAAGGGCGCGTCGAAAAACGCTATCGAGCCATACTGGAGGGAACGCTTCCTGCTGAATGCGGCCTGATTGACTTTCCCATCACCACACATCCGCTCGACCGGCTGCGGCAGATTGCCGCTCTGGGCGGACGCCCGGCGCGCACGCAGTGGCGGCGGCTGAGTGAAAAAAACGGACGTACGCTGGTCGACTTTCTGCCGCTCACAGGCCGCACGCATCAGCTTCGGCTCCATGCCGCCCATCCGACGCTCGGCCTCAATGCCCCCATTGCCGGCGATCCTTACTACAGCCGCCCGGGGCTCTTGGTCGATCGGCCGGAAACTCCGCTTTTGCTGCATGCCGCCGAAATCATCTTTCCGGATCCGCAAAACGGAAATCCCATCCGCCTGGTGGAATCCGAGCCATTCAACCTCTGAAACTGCCGCCTCTGCGCTCAGCTGCAGGGTAAAGATGCCGCCCGCCCATAATGGATGATGTGTTGCCCTTCTAAAGTATTAAGTCAGAAGCTGCTTCAAGGTTTAGCATACGAACCAATCATCACTTGGAGACGCGAACCGCCGTACTGACGTGCAGAGTTCGTACCTCCCGCATCCATTTGGACATTGTCAATGACCACCCAAGACGCAAATCCCGTCTGCCGCATGCACTTCAACGTCACCGGCATGAGCTGTGCTGCATGTCAGGCCAGAGTTGAGAAAGTCGTATCCGGGCTCGACGGTGTAGAAAATGTTGCCGTCAACCTGCTCAAAAACACCATGGAGGTGACGCCCAAAGACGCATCGCAGGACAACGAGCTCACGCAGGCCATCGAGGCAGCCGTTTCTGAAGCCGGCTACGGCGCTCAGCGCACGGCTCGGGACAGCGGAAGCATTTTTAGCGCCGCCGAGG
>OJMI01003721.1_pt1 | contig 11030 bp, 9 predicted proteins | sample 1597131 | NCBI WGS metagenome assembly OJMI01 (sample SAMEA2452116, study PRJEB22498) | human gut metagenome | reverse complement strand
CGCCTGCATCTCCTCCGCATGGCGCGTCGTCTTATCGGCCGCGAATACGAGCAGATTGCGCTCTGGGTCGTAGGCGTAAAACGCGTGCGAGCAATAGGGCTGTTCTCCGGCGACGGTCGCCAGTGTCAGGACGTGGTGTCGGCCGATGAAGCGGACAATGCGCGGGTCGATCATAATTTACTGCTGAAAACCAGGCTGTCTGCCGTTTTCGACGGGGTGAGTACGATCGAGTCGAGTTGTTTGATCTTGTCTTCTTCCTTTACCTCGCCGTCCAGTTCGGCCATAATTCGGTCGCGGACATATTCGTAAGCGGCACGGTTGGCTTTGTGAATCGGTTCGCCCGGTTCCTGCGGAATTTTCAGCGGGTCGATCGGTTTGCCGTTGCGCCAGACGCGATAGTCCAGATGCGGACCCGTCGATGCTCCGGTGCTGCCGACATAGCCGATCAACTGCCCCTGCGATACGCGGCTGCCCTGGCGAATCCCTTTGGCGTAGCCGCTCAAGTGCAGATAACCGGTCATAAACCCGTTGTTGTGTTTGATCTTGAGGGTATTGCCGCCTCCGCCGCCCCAGCCTTTGAAGATGACCGTGCCATCCGCTACGGCATGTACCGGAGTGCCTTTCGGAGCTGCGAAATCGACGCCCGTATGGGCTCGGTAGGTTTTGTAGATGGGGTGGAGCCGCGAATAGGTGAACCGGGAGCTGATGCGTGTATATTTGAGCGGCGTGATAAGCATCAGCTTGCGCAGGCTGTTGCCGTCCTGGTCCCAATAGGCGATTTTATTGCCCTGGCGGAACGGAATGGCGTAATAGGTCTTGCCGCCGTAGTTGAATTTGGCTCCCCATATACGCCCGATGCCGGCCGGTAGGGTGTCGATGTAACGCTCGTCGTAGATGACCGTGAAGTTATCTCCTTTCTGGATGCTGAAGAAACTGATCGTCGATTGATAGATGTCCTCCATTTCGGCGGCGAGAGAGGCCGGCATGCCGGCGCCTACGATCGCCTCCCAGAGCGAGGAATCGATCGTGGCAGTCTTTTTCTGGCGACGTATTTCATACTCTTTTTCGCCTTTGGTGACACTGATCGAGTCGTCGGCCAGGCTGAAAACGACATACTGGGAGATGCTCTGTTCGTACACCAGATAGTCCAGATGGGGGGCGTTGAGCGAATCTTCGTGGATGAAAGCCGTGTAGCTGCGCCCGGCCCGGATGTTGCGGAGCGGGAATACGTCTTTGGACGCTTTGTCGAGCTGATCGATCTGGGCGGCGGAAACACCGTATCGGTTCAGAATCTGACCGAGGGTTTCGCCACGGTCGATGATCTGCTGTTCGAGCCGGTAGTTGTCGGCGGGAATGCCGTATAAAAGGTTGGGTTCTATGATTTCATCGGAATTTTCTTCGGCATCCGTTGCCGTGCGGCCGCATCCTGCTAAAAAGAGCAGGCCTGCTAACAATGCGGCAGCTGGTTTCAGTTGTTTGATCATGTTAATAATTAAGGTATAAAACTGCGAACCGGGTCAAATTTTTTGGAGTCCGGTCGGGATGTATCCTGATTTTTAACGGAAGTTTTCTTCCGGTAAAGATAAGAAAAAAAACAAAATTTCCGCTGCTCTGCGGTCGGATTATCCAAGTTTTGGGGTGTTTCTTTTGTAATTCATTGAATTGTTGCTATCTTTGATTGCTATAAACCAGTATTGAGAATGTCGAATTTTTTTTTGATGCCTGTTTCTTTCCTTTATAAGTTGGGGGTCTTGTTGCGCCACCGGCTTTTCGATTGGGGGATTCTGAAACAGGAGAAGTTCGATATTCCGGTCGTCTGCATCGGCAATATCACCGTAGGCGGTACGGGCAAAACCCCGATGGCCGAGATGGTGATCGCCTACATGGCTCAAAGGCATCACGTAGCGTTGATTTCCAGAGGATACGGGCGGCGAACGAAAGGATATATTGAGGTCACTCCCGAATCGCACTACCGCGAAGTGGGGGACGAGCCGTTGCAGATCAAGCGCAAATTTCCCGATACGGTCGTGGTCGTGTGCGAGAAACGGGCAGAGGGGATCCGCCGTCTTCGGCAGGAGCATCCGGAGGTCGATCTCGTCGTGATGGACGACGGCTTCCAGCACCGTTACGTAGAGCCTAAAGTCAATATCGTCATGATCGATGCGACACGGCCCGTGCAGCATGATCGGATGTTGCCTGCGGGCAATCTGCGGGATTTGCCCGAACAGTTGCACCGGGCGCATTATTTCATCGTGACCAAATGCCCCGAGAATATGGCTCCGATCGACCGGCGCATTCTGCGCAAGGTTCTGGTTCAGGTCGCCTATCAGCGTGTTTACTTTACCCGTTTCGAAAGTTTCCGGCCTCGGCCGCTCTTCCCTGAGTTCGTGGATGAGGAACTGAATTACGGCCAGCAGGTGATCGCCATGTCGGGTATCGGCAATCCGGGACCTTTCGTGGAGGGATTGAGAAACAATTACAAGGTGATCGAGGACGTTCGTTTCGACGACCACCATGTTTACCGGGTGAAAGATATGAAATTGGTAGCGAATTTGCTGGCAAAACACCCGAAGGCGGCGATCATCATGACCGAAAAGGACGCGGTCAAGATGAGCCATCCCGAAAAGATACCGGCGGAAGTACGCAAGAGAATGTATTTCCTGCCCATCAATATTTCATTCATAGATGATTCGGAAACGGATTTTCTCCAAAAATTAGAGTGCGATGTTAGAGAGAATTAAAGAGACTGCGGCCTTCATTCAGGCACGCATCGAAAACTTCCAACCGGAAGTAGGCATTATTCTCGGTACCGGATTGGGCGATTTCGCCGACCGTATCGATGAGAAATATTCGATCGACTATAAGGAGATTCCCAATTTTCCCGTTTCGACGGTCGAGGGACATAAGGGAAAATTGATTTTCGGTTTGCTCGAAGGGCGCCGCGTAGTGGCCATGCAGGGGCGGTTCCACTATTACGAAGGTTACACCATGCAGCAGGTGACGTTCCCCGTGCGGGTGCTCAAGCTGCTCGGGATCCGCTACCTGTTCGTATCGAACGCCAGCGGCGGCGTGAATCCTTCGTTTCGGGTAGGCGATCTGATGGTCATCACCGACCACATCAACCTGATGCCCAATCCGCTGATCGGCCCCAACATGGCCGAGTTCGGCCCCCGTTTCCCAGATATGCACAACTGTTACGATCAGCACTTGATTATCCGTGCGACCCGTATTGCCGAGGAGAAGGGAATCAAGTTGCAGTACGGCGTTTACGTGGGCGGTACGGGTCCGACGTTCGAAACGCAGGCCGAATACCGTTATTTCAAGGCGATCGGCGGCGATGCCGCCGGTATGTCCACCGTGCCCGAAGTGATCGTGGCCCGGCACATGTCGATTCCCGTTTTCGGGGTATCGGTCATTACGAACTGCGGGTTGAGCGATGAGGTCGGCGACCACGAGGATGTGCAGCGTCAGGGGGCCAAAGCCGGCGTGAAGATGGCCGAGCTCTTTATGGAGATGATAAAAAACTTATAACGAGGCGATATGGTAAATAAAGTGATTTTGATCGGCAATGTAGGTGTGGATCCCGAGGTCCGCACGCTCGAAAGCGGAGCGAAAGTCGCCCGGGTTCGTCTGGCGACGACCGAACGGCTGTTCGACCGCCAGGCCAACGAAACCAAGGAACATACCGAGTGGCATACGATCACTTTGTGGCGCGGTTTGGCCGACGTAGTGGATCGCTACGTCAATAAAGGATCGCAGATTTACATCGAGGGGCGCCTGCGTACCCGCGAGTGGACGGACAAGGATAACAACAAGCGTTATACGACCGAAATTCTGGCCGACGATATGAAGTTGTTGGGACGCCGTGGGGATAACCAGTCGGCGGGAGCTCCGGCAGGCGGGTATGCCCAGCCGCAGGGACAGCCGTCCTATCAGCAGCCGGCGCAGCCTTCGTACCAGCAGCCTGCGGCCCAGACTCCCGTTACGCCTGCTGCGGACGATCCGGACGATCTCCCGTTCTGATTTTCCATACTATTACAATTGAATATCCGCCGAGACAGTCCCTGCGAAAATCGTATCGTTCTGTCCGGCGGATTTTTATTGAGTGTAAACTTAAAAAGTGAATATATGCAGCTTTTTATTTTGAATCGTACGAATGAACGGCAGACCAAGAGTGTCGGCCGCATTTTGCTGTACGCGCTGTTGTTCTTTATCGTAACCCGTATCGCCGTGATGTTGATGCTTACGGGGTGTACGGCGATTTACATGGCCAATACGGGAATCAACCCGATGCAGGGGCTTTCATTTTTCGGAAATCCGTCCGTAGCGGCTGCCGGCATGGGATGGTGGGCATTGCCGTACGTGCTGCTCGTAGCACCTTTTTTCGAAGAGTGTTGTTTTCGGCTGGGACTTTCGTTCCGGCGGTGGCAGGTAGCGGTTGGATTGGGGGCACTGACGCTCTTTTTCGTCTCGCGGTTTTTAGCGATAGCCGGGGCGCAGCATTCTTTCTGGTGGGGGCTTCCGGCAGGTATCGTTGTAGCGGGGCTGCTATATGGATTTACTACAGATGCTTTCTGGCAGGCTAAGAAGGGGTGGCTGCGTCCGATGATGTGGTGCTCGGCCGGACTCTTTGCCTTGGTGCATCTTTTCGCCATGCAGGGTCTTACCTGGTTCCTGGTGCCCTATGCGTTACTGATATGTCTGATGCTTTTCTTCGCCGGTAGCGTCATGGTTTACCTGCGGGTCAACCTGGGTTTCTTGTGGGCGGTCGGGGCGCATGCCCTGAACAATGTGCCTGCGGTGTTTATGATAACCCTTGTGCTGATGCAGTCTTAACCGTTTTTTCGAATGGAAATCGTACGGTATGCAACCCGTTACTCCGGGTTTTCGAACAGTGGCTCGACAAGCTGAGATATACCCGTTACGGATTTGCCAAATATACATGCGGCGAACTTGTCGAAATAGATCGTCGCGCGGGATTCGATAGCGTAGAGTTGGTCGAAATCGAACGAGGAAAATTCTTTTATATCCGGTGCAAGACCTGACCTCCGGCATGGATTCCGGCTTTCAGGGCATCCACTCCGCTACACCCGTCAGGGGATGTGCTTCGCGCCAGCGAACGAAATCGGGGTAGCTGCGGATGCCGTCCCGCAGGACGGCCATGTAGTATTCGATGCCTGCGATTTTTTCCGTATCGGGCGTTTCCCACTTGAGCCGCAGGATCGCCTCGCGCGTTTCATCGGTCAGGGCCGCCGAAATGCGTCGGGCCACCTCTTCGAAGTAGCCGTCGTAGCGGGAGCCTTTCTCGATATGGATCATATCCAACTGCCAGAGTTCGCCTTCCTGGTCTTCGTACCAAGCGTGCCATTCGAGGCACCGCTCTTCCGTCGCCAGCAAGTTGCCGTATTCGATTCGTTTGACGGCAGGATTGGCGGCAAGCTTCGCTAAAGCGGTAAAATCATCTTCTGGCCGGAGGACAGCCGAATAGATATGGAAGTCGATGTCCCGGTGCTTCATGAAAAGACCGGTGCTGAGCGAGCCGACCAGGTTTATTTCGGCTCCGGCGGATTCCCAGATGTCGATGATGCCGGTATCTCGGATGATCCGTCGGGCTTTCTCTGTGTTGCGGGCGGCGATGGCAGCGATTTGTTGGGATGTCATTGGGGAAATTTTAGAGGTGGATAGCTGTGGCGGGAGCATGGGGTGTCGGGAGAAATCTTGCTGACGGGCCTTATTTCGTGCGGATCGGCAGCCGCTCCCAGAGCCATTCGGGAATCAGCCTCCAGAAAAATACCAGCACGGCGTAACGGCGGTCGATGACGATGCGCCGTTTCCGTTGTTCCAGCGCCCGGACGATTCGTGTGGCGACTTTTTCGGGGCGCATCAGCATCGGGTATTTCCCTTCGCGCAGCAGGGGTGTGTCCACGAATCCGGGCCGGATGTCGGTGATTCGGATGTCGAGCCGCTGCATCCGTGAGAGTTGTGCCAATGCGTCGAGATAGGTGTTCTGGTAGCGTTTGCTGGCGGAGTAAGCCGCCGCTGCGCCGAGGCCTTTGGTCCCGGCGATCGAACTGATCGCTGCCAGATGTCCTCCGCCCTGCTTGCGGAAATAGTCGAAAGCCGTGTCCATGATGCGCGTGAACCCTACGGTATTAGTTTCCGCCGTTGCGATTTCCCGTGCGGCGTCGAGCTGCGGGTTGTTGTAGCCGATGCCCGCGCAATGCAGCAGCAGGTCGCAGCCGCCCAGATCGGCAATCAGCCGCAGCAGCAGCTCTTCCGCTTCCGGGGCCGTGATGTCGATCGAACGTATTTTTACCCGGTCCGGCGCCGCAGCCCGAAGTGCTTCGAGGTTTTCCGTGCGGCGACCTGCGGCCCCGACTTGCCAGCCGGCGGCGATATACAGTTTGGCGATCTCCAGTCCGATGCCGGAAGTGGCCCCGAGGATGACGATTCGATTCGTGGGGATAATCGATGAATTTTTACGATTAAATACAGTGCGAGCCGAGAAGAAAACGGTGTATTTGCAGTTTTCAGGGACGTGTTCTTACGCTTTTACAAATATAGTATGATTTGTCGGATTAGGGATAAATAGCATACATATTGTATTTGTATTGACCGTTCATACAGAAAATAGTTCGTCTGGCGAACCCGCCAGACGAACTATCAAACATTCAGTTCTATATAAAATTACAAATAGAAAGGCCGCACGTATGACACATTGTAAGATGATGCGAATGGCTTGGGCTCAACAACTTCTACCTCGTTCTTGACTACGTTTGCGACAGGAGTATTTGCTTTAATATTCTTGTCATTGCGTGTAATACCGGTATTCTTGCCGATTATACCGGACTTGGGTAGTGTAAAAGAACTCTTCGATGTCGCGTTGAGCTTCTCAACAAGATCGATCAAATCCTGAATATTACCCTTGTTCTCTGCGGTTGCGCGAGTGAAGAGACGACCAAAAGTACCCGGGTTGCCATCGTTATCTTCTGCATAGGCAAATGCTGTCTGCGGAGTCTCCCATTCAACAACATAGAATGAGTACGGCTGTGACTGATCGATTTCCAGCCAATTTGCTTTCAACTGACTCCAAAGGGATGCATCAGGGTATTGATCGACATTTGTCATTTCGTCATACCACATTAGTGCAAATAGTTTCCGTGCGCTATTGAAGCCGCTATACTTGACGACAGTGATAGCTTTACCTCTCGTTGCGTCTGGTTGCCCAAAGATTTGACCGGCCTCGTCGTCTCCTGACCAGTAGCCGATAAGCTCAATGGAAGGATTAATGTTGCCGAGTTTGCCGGTAGTTGCGATGTTTTCAAACTTGTGAATTTTGACAACATGGCCTGTTTCTGCAGAGAGTGCTGCTACAAAGCCGGAGCAAGCTGTTTCAGGAGTCAATTCTGAAGCATCGACAGTGAAAACACCTTTATAATAATATGTACTAAGAACTTGAGCAACAGTAGTGTTAGGATCAAACATCTGTGACATTGCGAACATCTCGTCGAAATTTGCGTTTATATCTGCGGTAAGTTGGTCAAAATCCAAAGTCTTAAACTCTTCTGTTGGCATGAATCCCACCGTATAGTATGTGGTAGTCTCGGATGGTGTTACCTCTGCAGAGAAACCATAAGGGGAAATGTCGGAAGCAGTTATCTGGAAGGTGGTCGATTCCGGATCCGGAGCCGCAAGGGAGCGGAAAGTCTCCATCACAGGGGCTGTAGTTACACCGCCGGCATAGCCGAAGGCAATGACGTAGTAGTCGGTATCGGCAGCATCGAGTTTGTATTTATACGGGCTGCCGGGGCCGCCCGTGTAATCCTGAACGCCTTTATATAGCATGGCTCCGTTGTTCATAAAGTTGCCATATTGTGCTACGATGTCGTCCATAACCTCCGTAGCTGTCTTCTGCCCATCCCACGGAGCCACCATCCAGCAGAAGGTAGCGGTTTCATCTGTCGGAACGATCTTGATAGCGGCATTCATAGCCTCGACCTCACCAACGGTAATTTCGAAAGTAAAATCTTGGGCCTGGGCATTACCGGTGGTATAGGTGGTTGTTGTAACATCGGTAGCGATGGTCACCTGACCTTCCGGAGTTATGATAAAGCCTGCGATTTGGTTGATATACTCCGTGTTGGCGGTAAGTCCCTTGCCTTCGAGTTCCAAAGCCCCCTTGTGGAAGATCGCATTCATAATTTCAGTATCCGACATGCCTTGCTGACGCCGGGCTTCGATTTCCTGCTGGAGACAGAAGAGCATGAATTGCCGTGTTTCCATCTTGTATTGACCGGCAGGATCGGTGTATGCGTCGTAAGTGGCTTTGGGAAGAGTGGTGAAGTACCACACGTCATCGTTGTTCGAAGGGGTGATTTTGAATGTTGCAGAGTTGCCGTCCACAGTCGTCTCAACCTCGAATGTTATGTTGAGATCCTGGAACTCTTCAGTCGTAACGTCTTTCTTAACTACGTCAGAGTTAGCCTTATATCCGTTGGCCGGATCTACTCCGAACAGGATGATGTAGTATTTGGACGCCGGGGACAGATTCGAGAACTTGCCATCGGTGATAGCCCCCTTATCAACGATTTCAGGCATATACTCTGCTAAAGTCTTGCCCTGTGCGCCGGCTTCAGCCTTAAGCTCCTCCAAGATGGCCTCCACGAGAAATTCATCGCGAGTAAACGACTCGACTGTTTTGGCATCGGCCAATATGCACAGGTACTCGGCCTTAAGGTCGGAGGGAGTTACAGTGTAGGCAATGGAGGATGAGGTAATCTCGCCAACCGTTACCTCGAAAGTCAAATTACCACCATCGGTAGGGGGAATTTGCTCTTCATCATCATTACAAGCGGCAAACGATAGTGCGAATACCATCATAAGCGCCATCAACAAATTAAATTTTTTCATACATGTTTTTGGTTAAGGTTTGTAAATAAGGTTCTAATGATTAGGTGTTGTATCGTATTTTCCACACCTCCTGAAAATTTTCCGCAGCACATTTTCACTAATAGTACAATCTTTATAAAGTAAAAATACATCTATTTTTTCTTTTATACAAGTTTTTTTTGAAAAATTACCCTCCTTGAAATTTAAAAAAAATGCTATCTTTGTGTGAATTTTGGAAATGGGGTATTTTTTAATTTAGTCGAAGATGAAACTGAAATTTTTGTTCTGTGCAGCGGCGGCTTTTCTGTCGGCCGGGTGTAACGATGAGGACGGTAGCGGCGATTTCGGAAATTTGAAATTTCCCGATACCGGGGAGTTGGATCAGACTTTTAAGGCCGATCAGACGAGTAGCAGGCTGACTTTCGAAGTGGCGGAGGCGTGGACCTCGGAGGTTGTGTACGGCGATTCGCGTGCTGACGAGACGACCGGGTGGGTAAGTCTTTCGCCCGATCACGGCGGGGCGGGACGCGTGACTGTCGAGATTGCATTGACCCCTAACGATACGGGTGAGGAGCGCTCGGCTTCGATCGTCATCCGCTGTGGAGAGAATCGTGTCGAGGTTTCGGTCCGGCAGCAGGCGGCAGGCGGGGAGGACCCGTCGCCCGAACCCGATCCGTCGCCTGAACCGAAACCGGGGCGACGGATCGTGGCGTTCGATTCGTTCTCCGATAATGGGGACGAACCCGGCGGGGAGCTGCATCATGATTTCCGCTGTAATATCGAGTACGACACCGAGGGGCGTGTTGCCCGTGTCGTGATCGACGATTCGCCGGAAACCGGTGCCGGCGAGATGGAAACGCCGATCGAGTTTACTTACCTGGATGCGACGACGATGAAGGTCGTGGCCCGTGACGACGATTTCGAAGAGGTTTATACCGTTACGCTCGATGCGGCGGGTCGGGCCGTAAAGGTGGTGAGCGAGGGCGAGTCGGTAGTCTGGACTACTTCTTACGATGCGGCGGGTTATGCCCAATCGTGCGTGATAGAGGACCCGACGAAAACCTCCTACGATTTCCGCCCCCGGGCCGATTTCACCTGGAGCGGCGGTAATCTGATGCAGACGGTCGTACCGGCCGTTGCTGGGAGCGGGATGGAGGACTATGTGTACGATTTCGCCTACTCCGACCTCTCGAACGATCCGGAGCGGTTGAGCATAGACCTCAATGCGTTCTTCGGAGCCGTGCCTACCGATCCCGAGGACGACGGTGTCTGCGGTATCTTGGCGCTCGCGGGACTGATGGGGGAGCGGAGTGCGTTTTTGACCACCTCCTCGGCCGATGAGTACGACGTACCGGGGATGCCGGATGATCCCCAAAGCGAGTACCGTTATGTTTCCGAAGGCAGTGCGCTGCCGATGGTCTGGACCTGCGACGGCGAGGGTTATCCCGTTCGGGCCGATGCCACCTATGAGCTGCGGGTTTATAAGGAACACAAAGTGACGGGCGAACGTACCCTGGTGCGTACTACCTCCTATCGTAGCCGTTACGAAGTTCTTTATGCGGAGTAGTCTGCATGGAGTAAGGGGCGGAACGGGATATTCGAACAGGTAAGCCGCCTTGTTATTCCCGGTATTGTGGTTCGGGCGTTTGTTTCGGATTCGCTCTTCTTACTCTGAATCGTTCTGTATCTTAAATGGGAGGTGTCCTGTTATTTCATCGGACACATCCCATTTTTGTTCGGGGTGCTGTAGGGTAGATGCACGGCGTTCGTTCCTGGGATGTTGGCCGATGCCGACGGAACGGCGACCCGCTTGTTTTGGAAATAGTCGATTGGCCGAGCGGCGCTTCGGGAGATTCTCGAAGATACGATTCCCATGATGTGAAAGTGTCTATGAAAAAGGAGCGCAATGATTATTGCGCTCCTTTTTTCGTAACGATTCGGACCTATGCTTCGAATTCGATCTGTACGCATTCGATGCCGACCCGGCGCAGCAGGTCGAGTCCCTCTTCGGAGCGGTAATCGTCGCTGTAAACCACCCGTCGGATACCGGCCTGAATAATCAGTTTCGAACATTCGATACAAGGGGCGGCGGTGATGTAGAGCGTCGAGCCGTCGCAGTTGTTGGCGCTTTTGGCCACCTT
>OJMI01003689.1_pt1 | contig 11146 bp, 7 predicted proteins | sample 1597131 | NCBI WGS metagenome assembly OJMI01 (sample SAMEA2452116, study PRJEB22498) | human gut metagenome | reverse complement strand
GCGGTAGCCGTCAACGTCGCGGAGCAGACCGCCGTCACCGCGGCAGCCTTCCGTAACCAGAATGCCGGCCGGGAAAATGCCTGTCGGGTGGAACTGAATGGCTTCCATGTTCGAAAGCGAGGCAACGCCGGTGGTGAGCGCCAGGTCGTAACCCACGCCGTCGCAAATGACCGCGTTCGTCGTGACGCGGTAGATACGGCCGGCACCGCCAGTGGCGATGGCAGTGGCCTTGGCCACGTAGGCCATCAGTTCGCCCGTGATCAGGTCACGGACGATAGCGCCGTAGCAGCGCTTGCCGTCATGAATCAGACGAAGCGCTTCAACGCGTTCGATCACCGGAACCTTTTCTGCGATGAGGCGGTCGGACACCACGTTGAGCATGGCGTGGCCGGTACAGTCGGAGACGTAGCAGGTACGCCACTTCTTCGTGCCGCCGAAGTCGCGCTGATTAGCGAGACCCGCTGCTTCCTTGCGTTCGGTAATCGTGACCTTTTCACCGTTGATGATCACCTGACGGTCGCCCGGGGTGATGCGGCTCCAGGGACAGCCCCAGGCGGCGAGTTCGCGCACAGCCTTGGGCGAGGTGTTCACAAACATGCGGACGACTTCCTGATCAGCGCCCCAGTCCGAACCGCGGACCGTATCGCCGAAATGGACGTCTTCATTGTCGCCCAAGCCTTTGATCACGTTGCCGAGCGATGCCTGCATACCGCCCTGAGCGGCCTTGGAGTGGCTGCGCTTCGGCGGAACGAGGGAAAGGACGATCGAGTCGTGACCGCGGCGCTTGGCAGCAACAGCCATGCGGAGTCCAGCAAGGCCGCCGCCGATGACCAGCACGTCGGTGTAAATGATTTTCATGAGTTTTTCCTCGGAAATCCCGCCTATTGGGCGGGAGGATCGGAACGCAGCTCCTGTCTGCGCATCCGCCCAGTCTTCTAAGAAGCCCTGCGCCTGCCTTCTTTCGAGGCCGTTCGCAGAACCGCTCCGGCTTTTTGAGCCTATTCCCGTTGGTTTTCGCCGCCGCCGCCGCATCTGCCCGCGTTCGTCTGAACGGAACTTCTGTATTGGAAGCGGGGAAAACTTCCTATACAGGTCTTAAAGCGCATTGTCGACGTTCCGTTTCTGGGACTCGCACCCAAGGAGGACATCAAAACCCGAGGCATCATGATGAAGCCCCGCGGCTAGAACCCGGAAGACGCTTAGGGAGGGATGAAAACATCTGCGCCCAATTCACCTGAGTCGCTGTTCTCCTTCGAGCGGCTCAGTCAAACTAAAGGCATCCGAAGCCATTCCTGACGGCGTTTCTGCGGCAACCCGATCTTTTTTCCGGCAAACAGATCCTGAACGGTCTGCACAAAACTGTTGGGTCTCTAAGCTCTTCTACTTAGAAGTCTAACAACCTGCTGCATCTGGAACCACAGTGTTTTACGTTCAGACTGCGTTAATTGCTTATTCCAACGCAAAGAACCCGTGGATTTCCCTTGGCCTTCTGATCTATTTCTAACGGATAAGTATTGAGTCGTCGGCGCGCAGTTTAGCCGTCGACCTATCCCTAGAAATATTCGTATAAACCCCTAGTAAAGCCTGACTTTTAAAGCGAAGCTTTTGTTCTGTCGAAGGTAGAAAAATTCTGTTTTATTCCTTTTATTTCATATAAATAATAAAATCTTTAAGTCTCTATTACAGATAGAAGGGATCTAAAGCATTAATACTCTGTTATAGGTAGGCATTTACGCTAATAACACCATAGCATAACTCACCGAACAGATTGTTCGGTTTTACTTTACGAATATAAGTCTTTTTACCTATATTTCTTCAAATTTCACTTCTAATTAAATATTAATAAATTATTTTTAGAAATACATTTTATAAATCTCTTCGGAAAACACTAACGAGATATGCCTTTCGACATTTCACTTAGATCGCATCATGGGTCATAAATAGTTTGTACTTAACAACATTCATAACCAGGACCTCTATTAACTCCCCAAAATCGATAGAATCAAGCATCAGAACTTTTTTTCCAGATGCTCTCGGAAGCACCTATAAGAGGAGAACTCAAATGGCCAACCGTATCGTTCAGACGGATTACGCTCCCGCCGCCATTGGTCCGTACAGCCAGGGCGCCTTCACGCAGATTGCGCTTTACTGCTCGGGGCAGCTCGGCATTGATCCGGCCACGGGGAAATTGGCTGACGGCATTGAAGAACAAGCAACGCAGGCCTTCAAGAATCTGCGTGCAGTCATCACGGAAGCCGGTCTCACGATGGCCGATATCGTCAAAGTAACGATCTTCCTTACCGACATGGCCAATTTCGACGCCGTCAACAAAGCCATGAAAACCTTTGTGTCGGCGCCGTTCCCTGCCCGCTCCTGCTTTGCCGTGGCAGCGCTGCCGAAGGGCGGCCTCGTTGAAATTGAGGCAATCGTCGATCGCATCGGTCAGCCCTTCTGAGCGTGAAGGCCCCCGCACCCATGCCGCCGCGTCCTTATGCCCGGCCTGCCGCCGAATCCTCTTCAGCCGCCTCTGAGCGCCGAGGAGGCTCTCGTCCCGCGGGCGAGATCAAGAGCGGCAAGCTTGACCCGCTGCCGGTGCGTCTCAAGCGCTTGGGACTGGTCTCCGACTGGGATTTTGTGCTGCATCTTCCGCTGCGCTATGAGGACGAAACCCGCATTGATCCGATCGGTCTCCTGCGGGCGGGGGAAACGGCTCAAATTCAGGGTGAAGTGGTGCGTTCGAGCACCATTTCAACGGCCCGCGGTCCGCAGCTGGTGGCTGAACTCGCTGATCAGACCGGGAGGGTGACGCTGCGCTTCATCCACTATTACCCGACGACGCGCTCGCTGCTCACAATAGGGACGACGCTGCGGGCCTTCGGTGAACCTCGTCCGGCCTATTCCGGCGGACTTGAACTCATTCATCCCAAACTCAAGAAGCCCGTGGCCGGTGAAGATGCGCTTCCTTCGTCACTCACGCCGGTTTATTCGCTCGGCGAAGGGGTACAGCAAACCTGGCTGAGAAAGCGTATCAACCGCGCGCTTCTCGATCTAATGGGGATGGATGATCCGCTGCCGGCGGAAGTTGCCGCAGCGCTGCAGCTGCCCGGTCTCAAAGCTTCGCTTGAATACCTGCACCATCCGCCTGCCGATGCGCCCCACGAACCGCTGATGAACCGTACGGATCCGCACTGGCAGCGGCTTAAATTCGATGAGCTGCTGGCCCAGCAGATCACGCTTAAACAACTGCGCGCAGCCGTGGGGCAGGAAGGTGCCCCAGCACTCACCGATTCGGCCGCAAAGCTCACGACAGCCTTTCTCAATGCGCTGCCCTTCGCACTCACACGGGCCCAAACGCGCGTGTGGGATGAAGTCGCGCACGATCTTGCCGAGCCTCGCCCCATGCACCGCTTGGTTCAGGGGGATGTCGGCTGCGGCAAGACCGTCATTGCCGCCATGGCGGCGCTTCGCGCGATTGAAGCCGGACGGCAGGCAGCCTTAATGGCGCCGACGGAAATTCTGGCCGACCAGCATTTGGAGAAAATCGCCCGCTGGCTTGAGCCCCTCGGCGTAAAAATCGTGCGTCTTACCGGCCGCCTCAAAGCCTCGGAAAAGGCCGCCGCGCTGGCCGCTGCCGCGTCCGGCGAGGCTCAGCTTGTTATCGGCACGCACGCGCTCATTCAAGAGGGCGTTGCTTTTAAGGCACTCGGCCTCGCGATTGTCGACGAACAGCACCGCTTCGGCGTCGAGCAGCGCTTAGCACTCACGCGCCTCATGCCGGACGGCCGCCGCCCGCATCTTCTGATGCTTTCCGCTACACCCATTCCGCGCACGCTGGCAATGAGCTATTTCGCCGACATTGATGTATCCGTGATTGACGAACTCCCGCCGGGCCGAACACCCGTTGCCACCAAGCTCGTTCGTCTGGACCGACGCGATGCCGTTCTCGCCGTTGTCAACGATACCGTCAGCAAAGGACGGCAGGTGTACTGGGTCTGTCCGCTGATTGAAGAAAGCGAAATGCTGGACCTGACGCCTGCGTCGCGATGCGCCGAAGAGCTTGCAGCCAGACTTCCGCACGTTCGCGTGGGTCTCCTTCACGGCGCAATGAGCGCAGCTGAAAAGGAAGCGGTGATGTCGGACTTTGCCGCCGGGCGCATTGAGCTTTTAGTCGCCACCACAGTGATCGAAGTGGGGGTCGACGTGCCCAACGCCACTCTGATGATTATTGAGCATGCAGAGCGCTTCGGCCTTGCTCAGCTCCACCAGCTTCGAGGACGCGTCGGCCGCGGCGGCGGGGCTGCCGCTTGTGTTCTGCTTTTTGACGGCAATCTTTCCGAAACGAGCAAAGAACGCCTGAAAATCATCCGAGAAAGCAATGACGGCTTTGAAATTGCCCGGCGCGACCTCGAGCTGCGCGGTCCGGGGGAATTTCTCGGTGAACAGCAGTCCGGCATGCCGATGCTTCAGTTTGCCGATCTGGATTCCGACGCTGAGCTCGTTGAGACAGCTTCACGCACGGCCGACCTGATGCTCAAGCAATACCCCGAGCAGGCCGCGCGCCACGCCGCAAGGTGGTTTTCCGCTAAAGCGGAGCTCTTAAAAGCTTGACTGCAGCTGGTTAAGTACTGATTTTTTTACACCTTCCCAACATTTCCATCATGACACTCACTGAACTGAAATACGTTATCGCTGTCGCGCGGGAGCGGCACTTCGGCCGCGCCGCAGAAAGCTGCTGCGTGAGCCAGCCTTCCCTCTCGGTAGCTATCAAAAAGCTCGAAGAAGAACTCGGCGTCACGCTCTTCGAACGTCGTTCGAACGACATTGCCGTCACGCCCATCGGCTCTCAAGTCATCGCTCAAGCCCAGAAGGTACTCGAAGAAAGCCGCCGCATCATCGACATTGCCCACAGCGATCAGGATCCGCTCTCGGGACCGCTGCGCCTCGGCGTGATTTATACGATTGCGCCCTATCTTCTGCCTGAGCTCATCAGTGCGATGACCGTTGCCACGCCCAAAATGCCGCTCTTCCTTGAAGAGAACTTCACTTCTGAGCTGCTCAACAAGCTTCGCTCGGGGCAGATTGATGTGGCCGTCACCGCCAACACGCTCTCCGACACGGGCTTCATGACCCAAGAGATCTATGAAGAGAACATGGTCGTGGCCGTACCCGCGCATCACCCTTGGGTGAACCGCTCCTATGTGGGTCCCGATGAGCTCAAAGACCAGACGATGCTCCTGCTCGGCACCGGCCACTGCTTCCGTGATCAAATTCTCGGCATCTGTCCCACCATGGCGCGCTTCCAGGCTTCGGCCTCCACTGTGCAGCGCACCGTTGAAGGCTCTAGTCTGCAGACGATCTGCCACATGGTCGCTCAGGGCCTGGGCATCACCGTGCTGCCGTCGTCGGCCGTGCCCTATCTTGCGGGGCTTTCCAACACTGTAAAGATCATTCCGTTCAAGAATCCCACGCCGACGCGCCGCGTTGTGCTCGTCTGGCGCAAGAGCTTCACCCGCATGGCGGCGGTGGACGCACTGCGCGAGCAGATGAAGAAGCTTCGCCTGAATGGCTGCGTGCCGCTTAACGAACCCGCACTTCTGCGCTGATCTCGACGGCTTCGAGCACTCAAACCAAGGAATCCGCCATGACCGATGACCAGCAGCCGGCCCCCGGCGCAGCAGAACGCAGAAGGAGCACTGCTCGATCTGCTGCCGCCAAGCGAGTGCGCGGCGATTTCGTCGCTCAAATTCCCAAACGGTTTTCAGAAGGCTTCACGGAACGCATCGACCTCATCATTCGGATCGTCTTTATGGTCGTGGTGGCCGTCGGCTGCTACCTTGTGCTCGAACCGTTCCTGACGGCCATTCTGATCGCTGCCGTACTTGCAGTCGTAACCTGGCCGGTTTTCAACAAACTGCGCAGCGGCATGCGGCAGTCCTCTACCGCCGCAGCCTCGGTGATGGTTTTGTCGATTGTGGTTCTGGTGCTCATCCCGCTCTCCTTCCTGCTCGTCGCCTTGGCTCAGCAGGTGCCTCGCGGGGTGCAGGCCGCAGCGGCCTGGCTTAAGGACCCGCTGCCGATTCTCCAGGCCGTGCAGAGCATCCCTTATGCGGGCGATTGGCTTTACGGAGAACTCGTTTCAGCCATCGATCCGCAGACCTTTGCACACACAATGCAGCGCATTCTCGAGCCGCTTTCCACGTGGGTGCTTAACGCCGCAGTCAATGTCGGCTCGGGCGTCATGCAGCTCGCCTTCGTGACTTTCATCGTGTTCTTCTTCTATCGCGACGGTTCGTGGTTTGCCGACCGCATTTCGGCCGTGGTTGAACGCGTTTCGGGCGGGATTGCCGAAGAAATCACCAAGATTCTCGTCAACACCACTCGTTCAGTGGTCTTCGGAATCGTGGGCACTGCCATTGGTCAAGGACTCGTTGCCGGCATCGGCTTTTGGATTGCGGGAGTTCCGGGCGTACTCATCTTGTCCTTTGCCGTCTGCGTGCTGTCTGTCATTCCAATCGGCCCTCCGCTCATCTGGCTGCCGGCAGCCGTCTGGCTTTGGAGCAAAGGGGAACTTGGCATGGCGGCGTTTCTCGTTCTTTGGGGAACACTTGCCGTCTCAAGCGTCGACAATTTCATCAAGCCGCTCTTGATTGCCCGCGGCACTTCAATGCCGATCGCGCTCATCTTTCTCGGCGTATTCGGCGGCGTGCTCGCCTTCGGCTTCCTCGGCCTCATCCTCGGGCCGCTTCTGCTTGCCGTCGGCATTGCGCTCTTCTCGGCCTGGCTTAAGCGCCCGGTCATTGCGCTAGCCAATGCTGCGGAGCAAGCCTCTGCTGCGGAAGAGCCTGCGGCCGCGGACAGCGAAAAGCTTTAAGCCTCACGAAGCACTGCGGCGGCTTAAGAAGCCGCCGCAAGAATGAAAGCGCAGCCGAATCACTCGCAGCGCAGAATTTTCGCGAGTCCGCCGCGGCTCGTTTCCCGGTATTTGGCGTTCATGTCCTTGCCGGTTTCATACATCGTTTTAATGACTTCATCGAGCGGCACGCGCGGTGCACTCGTGCGCCGAAGCGCCATACGAGCGGCATTAACAGCCTTAACGGCAAAAATGGCATTGCGTTCGATGCAGGGCACCTGCACCTGACCGTTCACCGGATCACAGGTGAGCCCCAGCGAATGCTCCATGCCGATTTCGGCAGCCATTGCCACTTGCGAGGGCGAACCGCCCATCACTTCTGCAAGACCGGCTGCCGCCATCGAACAAGCAACCCCCACTTCCCCTTGGCAGCCCACTTCTGCACCGGAAATGGAGGCGTTTCTTTTGAAGAGCCCGCCTATTACAGCTGAAGCCAGAAAGAAGCGCAGGCAGGGTTCGGGCTTGGGCTCGCCGATAAACTTCGCCCAGTACGCAAGCACTGCCGGAATCACGCCGCAGGCACCGTTGGTGGGCGCTGTAACCACACGGCCGCCGGCAGCGTTTTCTTCAGACACCGCAAGCGCAAACATGTTGATCCAATCGAGCACCGCCATTGGATCCACGGAAAGACGTGCGGTCGATTCAAGTGCACGGTTAAGTGATGGGGCACGGCGCTGCACTCTCAGCGGACCGGGCAGCAGCCCTTCAGTATGAATGCCTCGCGCAATGGCTTCTTCCATCACTTCGCGAATTCGCGCAAAGTGCGCGTAGATTTCTTCGCGCGTATGAAACACCAATTCGTTTTCCATCGCCAGACTGGAAATGGAGAGCCCCGTTCTTTCACAGGCGGCAAGCAGTTCCGCAGCATTCTTATAGGGGTAAGGCACGGGCTTTTCGGCCTGCGGCTCCAAACCAAAGTGCTCATCATCAACGATGAAGCCGCCTCCGATCGAATAGTAGGTATTCGAATAGAGCAGTCTGCCGGCATCATCCCAGGCAGAAATCTTCATGCCGTTTTCATGTTTAGGCAGAAATTCCGCATGAAAGACCAGCCCCGAAGCCCTGAGAAACGCCGCTTCATGGCGGCGGCCAAGATCAATGCGTTCGTCTTGCTCCACCCGCTTGATGATTGAAGCAATCTCTTCGAGCGGCACGGTCTCAGGCAAATAGCCTTCCAGCCCGAGGATGACAGCGAGGTCTGTATGGTGACCGCGGCCGGTAAGCGAAAGCGAGCCGTAGACATCCACCTGAATGCGCGCCGTCTGCTCTAGCAGATTTTTCTCAACGAGCTCGCTGAGAAAAGCAGCACCGGCCTTCATGGGCCCAACGGTGTGTGAGCTCGAGGGACCAATACCGATCTTATAGATGTCAAAGGCGCTGATCATGGCGGAATCTTGGAGATTTGAAGAGTTGTGAAGCACATAGCCGGCAGGATTGCCCGCCGGCGGTCGGAAAGTGTATCAAGCGGCACACAGGCCATGAGAACGGCATGTTCGTATACCAACAAAAATGCCCGTCCGAGGAAGAGAATTTCCGCAAACGGGCTTTTGCTTTGGACCATCACGTCAAGAGCGGCGGAACTGCCGCCCTGACGTTTGAGCGCTATTGCGCAGGCATTAAACCATGATCAGCGCGCAGACGATGGTCGCAGCCAGCATCGGCAGAGCCGTGCGCTTGATCACTTCGATCGGCGAGACCATGGCGATACCGGAGACGAGAATCGTCACGCCGGCAAGCGGAGAGGCCGTACGGCCGGCAGCACCAGCAAGGAACGCGAGACCGCCCAGACCCTGAATCGACATGCCGAAGTCTTCAGCATGCGGGGTAACCGTTTCATTGAAGGCCAGCGTAGCCGCGTCGCCTGAACCCGTGATCACACCCATGATGAACGGGCCGATCGAACCGCCCCAGCGGGCGATCTCATTGGATTCCTTGAGCGACTGCACAAAGACGTCGATCAAACCGGCTTCACGCAGACCAGCAGCGAACACGCCCGCAGCAATGATGATGCCCATCACGTCAGCATAGCCCTTGCCGCAGCCGTTGAAGAATTCCTTCGTGAAGGTTTCGGGATTCGGACGAGCAACCGCCAGCGCGATCACCGCACCGAGCACCATGGCCTGCGCCACGCCCATTTTGATGAACGGGCACCAAAGGTTGCCGACAACCAGAATGGTGATCGGAACGAGCGGAACCAGCGCCTTAATGGGATTGGGCGTGAAGTCGTCCGTCTTCTGTGCCTTGGACTCATCAATCTTGGCGTTCTTGTCGCCCTTGCCGTCACCCAGCAGGATGCACATGATGAGCGTACCGATCACGCCGAAAGCACCGATCATGATCGAGTACGGCGCATGGAAGCCGATGAACTCCATCACGTCAATGTGCGCCATGTTGGCCACGTACGGATTGTGGGACGTACCCGGCGAGAGGTAGGAGCCGATCGTACCGGCAAGCACCGCAGCAGCGGCGCCGGCAGGCTTGATACCCGCGCGGAGCATCACCGGAATCAGCGTGGAGCCGACGGCTGCCGCGCAGCCGGCAGCTGACGGGATGGCGATATTAACGAAGAAGGTAATCGCCGTGCAGACCGGAACGAGGAAGATGCCAAGACCGCGAATCGGCGCGGAGAGGTAGTGAACGAGCGAGCGGTCAGCCTCTGTGTACTTAGCAACGAAAGCAAAGCCCATCGAGCCGCAGATGGCCATCACCAGCGAGGCGTTGGTCATCGATTTGGCGAAGGCATTCAGGCCGCCGACGAGGTTCCATGAAATCAAGCAGAGCAGAAGGCCGGAGCCAATCAGCACAAGGCGTGTTTCATAGCGTTTGATAAGGCAGTACACGACTGCAAATATCACCAATACGGCAACCCATTCGGTAATACCCATGGCGAGATCTCCTTGATGGAAGAAATGTTGTATCTAATTATTTATTATTAGGCGAGTTCATTATGCACGGTTTTGCATACTTCAGGACTAGTAGATACGCGTGGTAGACCACATTTTTTTTGTAATAACTGCGTTTATCAATTAGATACGAAATACTTCCTGCCGATACCAGGAAAGTTCATGAATACTTTCCGCAATATCCGCAAGGGCTTGATGCTTGTTGACACAAGTTCCGACCCAAACTTTTTCCGGAGCCCACCGGCGGCAGAGTTCCTTGATGGTTGACACGTCAATCGAGCGATAGTGGAAATAACGCTCCATGCCGGGAATCCAGCGCGCCATAAAGCGGCGGTCCTGACCGATCGTATTGCCGCACATTGGGCTTTTGCCTTCTGGCACATAGCGGCGAAAGACCTCAGTGAATATCTGCGCGCATTTTTCTTCATCCACCGTACTTTCAAGGCATCGTGCAACAAGTCCGGATTTAGTATGCGTTTCCGTATTCCAAGCATCCATCCCGTCGAGCACAGCCTTGGGCTGATGAATTGCCACCACAGGACCTTCATGAAGAATGTTCAAATTCTTGTCCGTAATGATCGCTGCCACCTCCAGGACGCGATTCACCTCGGGCTGCAGCCCCGTCATTTCCATATCAATCCAAATGAGGTTGTCGTCGGCATAGGACGGATCCCGTTCAATGGCATTTGCGCAAGGCTCTGTAGTCATCTTCGCTCTAATCTCTAATAAATAAGTGCCGGCATTGGGAAACTGCGGCGCCAGACCGTCTGCTCACCGCCGACCTGCAAGTCAACTTGCCGGAAGTCTAACGCAGGCGGCGAATACTTCCTGCCGTCAAGATGAAGCATCAGCCATCCGACCTGCGATAATTTGGCCAAACCACAGCGGCTGCCGCACGATCAAAACGCCTGAAGCCAGAGACCTCCCGTCAACGAATGCAACTTTCTGCCAACAACATCGAGCACATTCTTCTCATCTCCTGCGCGCTCTACGTCTTCGTCGAGTGCTTTGCCTGCGCACGTCAGGTCATTGCTGCAGAACGCGGAATCGGCAAGGTGCCGACGGGATTCCGAAACAAACTGTCATTGGCGGCTCATCAGAAAGCCGCAGCTTTTACAAGTGAATCGGCCCAGTCGCGCCTGGTGCTCGCCTTTGTCTCCGCGGCATTTGCCGTGCTGATGACCACGGGGCATGGTCTCACCTATCTCACAGCCCTCTTTGAAACCCTCACGGACAACACGCTTCTCGTGCAATGGTCGCTCCTTGTGAGCATCATGGGGCTCATGGTCGTCGTGTCTCTTCCGCTGGAGTGGCTGATTCGGTACCGACTGCG
>OJMI01003686.1_pt1 | contig 11148 bp, 9 predicted proteins | sample 1597131 | NCBI WGS metagenome assembly OJMI01 (sample SAMEA2452116, study PRJEB22498) | human gut metagenome | reverse complement strand
CAGATATTTAGGATTGCAGGTCCTGTGATACTGTACGGCATATTTTCAAGCTGGGGGCTTGGTGTGATATACCTTGTTGTAACGGGCTTTTGATTGTTTAGCATTTATGGCAATTCTTGTGTGGGTAAATATTAAATGACATAAAACATATGTGAAAGAAATAGCAAGCGGTTTGTATTTTATTATATTGTTTTTGTTGTATATGCAACATATTTTTGGACAAAATTATAGTAATATTGTATTATAAATAATGAAATCAACATTCAAGAAAGAAGGACAAGAAATCCTATGGACAAGGTTTTCAAAATAGAAGATTTACGCCCTATCCGCGACGAGATGACCGTCTCACGAAATTCAAGGCTTAGTGACAAAACACCCATAACCTATTTTTCTCTCGGAAAGGGCACGTCAATCTCTCAGGAATCCTACGATAATACCACTGTATACATCGGTGCAAAAGGATGCGCTGATTTTCTTATCGGAGATTATGCTGCAAAACATACCATATCAGAAGGTGATATGCTGGTAGTCCCTTCGAAAACACTCTGCGGAGTAACAACAGAAACCGGCTGTATTTACACCGAAATCATCATAAAAAAGGAGAACAACAATATGAACAAAATTATCAAATCAGGCGAGGTCATGAAGCTTAAGGATCTTATCTCATATGAGGATGGCAGTATCACGAACATTGATGTGGTAAGCAACGACACAATGAAATTCGTGCTTATGGCATTCGATGAGGGCACCGGTCTCACACCGCATCGCGCGCCTGGAAATGCAATAATTTTCGCACTCGAGGGCAAGGCTGTAATAGACTACGAGGGCAAAGATTACACAATCTCAGCAGGCGAAAATTTCCGTTTTGGCAAAAACGGACTGCACAGCGTAACCGCTGACGAAAGGTTCAAGATGGGACTTCTTCTGGTGTTGGAGTAAAGCCTGCTTCACTCTTTTTTCAAATCCCATGCCCCCGCTTCCTAAGCACCGGCATGTTGTATATCTTCACCAAAAGCGGTATCACCATGATAAACCATACTATCGGCTCTGCCACTATCACTCCTGTATAGCCAAGCAGTGGCACAAGTGTGAATGCAATGACAATCTTTCCTACCATCTCAAGTGAGCTTGATACAAGCGGCGTAATCTGCTCTCCAAGCCCCTGCATTGCATTTCGCACTATACATATGACAGCGGTCACATAATAAAACAGAGTATCAAATTTGAGATAATTTGTGGCATTTTTTATGACAATAGGATTATTAGTGCCTGTTACAAGCTTCACCAGCCACGGGCCTATAGTGTAGCTTGCGATAATTGCCATCGTACACCATATGCAGGTATAGAATATTGCCAGTTTTATGCCCTTTTTCACTCTGGCTACTTCTCCCGCTCCTATATTCTGCCCACAGAAGGTCGCCATTGTCTGTCCAAACACGGTAAACATGACCATGAATATCTCCGATATCTTTCTGGCAGCCGTGTGAGCTACTATAATATCCTGTCCCAGTCGGTTTATGGCGGTCTGCAGGGTCAGCGAGCCTATATTTACAAGTGAACTCATAAATGCCATGGAAAGACCGGCCTTAAGCATCGTCATTTTCATCACGGCTATTACTTCAGGAGTCATATTATTCTCGCTGTCTTTACATTCTGCTCCCTCGGTATCACAATTTTCGTCGCTAAATTTCATGTGTTTTCGCAGTAAATGACAGTCTAATAAATCACTGCGGGACAATCTCAAAAGCTCATATCTTTTTACCATATATACATAGCACACAATAAACGCAATAACCTGTGCAAGTACAGTGGCAATCGCAGCGCCCGCCACTCCTGCCTTCAGTACGACCACAAAGAAAATATCACCTGCCATATTCAGACAGACCGAGACAGCTAGTATGATAAGCGGCGTAACTGTATCGCCCAATGCCCTAAGTGCCGCCGCACATGCATCATACAAAAATGTCGCTACAAGCCCTGCTATTATAATAAAAATATATGACACAGCCATTCCCATCAAATCATTTGATACATTTAAAAATCCAAGAATCTGACGCAAAAATAACAGGCACAATACCGTTATAGTAAGCGCTATTATGCATCCCATTTTAATTGACAGTGCAAACGATTTCTTTACACCGGCGTAGTCCCTTGCTCCAAATTTCTGGGCTGTTATTATGGCAAATCCATTAGCTAAGCCCATCAAAAAGCCTATCATCAGATTGCTGAGTGTCGTGGTGGCTCCGACTGCTGCCAGTGAGTTTTCTCCCAGATATGATCCGACTATTCTCGTGTCAACTATACTGTATGTGAGCTGGAGTATATTTGCCATAAATATTGGAATGGCAAATGCCAGTATGAGTCTTGATGGTTTTCCTTTTGTAAGGTCTTTCATGTATGTATATCCTCGTATATTTCAAAATATTTTCATCAATATATTAGCAGATAAATTTTAAAATTCAATCTTTTTAATCGGTAATATAATCATTTCTGATCATACTAAAATATAAACAACAATATATAGTTTATATACGCAATAATTATACATATTAAATTTATATATATTATATTTACACGCATTGAATTTATACGTATCATATGTTATATTATATATATACTAAAGAAAGGTGGATAAAAATATGCCGATCAAACCAACTGAAATGGAACGTATAATACTTGCCGATGGGTGGATTTTCAAAAACCAAACCGGATCACATCGGCATTATATTCATCCTTCAAAGCCCGGAAAAGTAACTATTCCTTTTCATAAAGGCAAAGAACTGAACAAAATCACTGAAAATTCTATCCGTAAGCAAGCGGGAATCAAATAATCATAAGGAGGTATACTCATCATGTTATCAATATATCCGGCATGTTTTTTTAAGGAAGATAATGGATACTCTGTAATCTTTCCTGATTTAAATTATCTTGCAACACAAGGAGATACCCTTGAAGATGCTGTGGCCATGGCTGTTGATTGTCTTGCAGGATATCTGTATACGGCTAAGATGGATAATGAAAAATTTCCTAAAGCATCCAAATTATCTGATATCAATATTGACAGACTATCTGACGAATTAGACATAACAGGAACATATACCGATGCATTTACCAATATGGTTTCAGTAGATGTTAAGGCATATGCCAAAGAGCATTTCGATAAATCGGTCCGAAAAACCCTTACCATTCCGGCTTGGCTAAATACTGCTGCGCAGGAAGAGGGAATTAATTTTTCAAAAACACTGCAGGAAGCACTTATGTCAAAGCTTAAGGCTCATTAGATATCTGCATTATAATTCGGAGACATTATGAACAACGATATAAAATACAAGCTGGCCAATGCCATGAAGGAATGCATGTTTTCCTCTCCTGTCGAGAAAATTACGGTTAAGGAAATCTGCGATACATGTGGTGTGACCAGACAAACCTTTTACAGAAATTTTCAGGACAAATATGACCTGATAAACTGGTATTTTGATAAGATACTGATTGAATCCTTCCACCAGATGGGTGAGGGCAGTACCGTGTACGAAAGTCTTGTTAAAAAATTTGAATATATCAGGATGGAGCACCTTTTCTTTAAGGCTGCTTTTAAAAATGATGAGCAGAACAATCTAAAGGAGCATGATTTTGAGCTGATTCGTCAGTTTTACATTGACCAGATTGAGGGAAAAAGCCACCGGAAAATATCCGACAAGCTATTGTTCCAGCTTGAGATGTACTGTCAGGGCTCTGTCTTTATGACAACACAGTGGGTGCTTGGCAATAAAAACTTCACCCCTCAGGAGCTTGCCGGACTGCTCGCTGATGCTATGCCAAAGGAGCTTGCCGACGTATTTCGCGAGGTAAACCTGATATAATTCAAGGTAATATTCAGAACCATTTAGAACAAGTATCGTGCGTTTTTACAAATGTGCACGTTGGTCAGAATAGTTATATCAGCGTTAAAAATCCGGGAATGCTGTCAATTGACAGTTCCCGGATTTTTACATTCCTGTAAGCTGTTGCAGAATTACATAATCTTACGGAAAAGAGCCTTCAAATCCTCAACACTTGCATCCTTTGGATTTCCAGGTGCACATGCATCCGCGTGAGCAGACTCTGCGAGGAAGTCTAAGTCATCCTCCTTAATAGCTTCAAGCTTTGTTGGGATTCCTACATCTACAGAGAGCTGCGCTACAGCATCGATTGCAGCCTTTCTGTACTCCTCTACAGACATATCATCTACGCCCTTTACTCCCATTGCGCGGGCAATTTCACGATATTTTTCGCCTGTACAGTCTGCATTGTACTCCATTACGATTGGAAGCATCATAGCACATGCTACTCCGTGTGGTGTATCATAAACAGCTCCGAGTGTATGAGCCATTGAATGAGCAATTCCAAGTCCTACATTTGAGAATCCCATTCCGGCAATGTACTCTCCAAGTGCCATGCCCTCACGTCCCTCTTTTTCATTGGCAACTGCACTTCTTAAGGATCTTGCAATAATCTCTATTGCTTTGAGATGGAACATGTCTGTCATCTCCCAGGCAGCCTTTGTTGTGTAGCCCTCGATAGCATGTGTGAGTGCGTCCATACCTGTTGATGCTGTAAGTCCCTTTGGCATTGATGACATCATGTCTGGGTCTACGATTGCGATGATTGGCATGTCATGTGGGTCCACACATACAAACTTTCTCTTTCTCTCTACATCTGTGATGACATAGTTGATTGTAACCTCTGCTGCTGTTCCTGCTGTTGTAGGTACTGCGATGATAGGAACACAAGGCTTCTTTGTAGGTGCAACACCCTCTAAGCTTCTTACATCCTCAAACTCCGGGTTTGCGATGATGATGCCGATTGCCTTTGATGTATCCATAGAAGAGCCGCCTCCGATTGCAATGAGGTAATCAGCTCCTGATTTCTTAAATGTCTCTACGCCATGCTTTACGTTGTCGATTGTTGGATTTGGCTTAATCTCCGAATAAATCTCATATTCCAATCCGTTCTTATCAAGGATATCTGTTACCTTTGCTGTAACTCCAAATTTGATTAAGTCAGGGTCAGAGCATACCAGTGCTTTTTTAAAGCCATGCGCTTTTGCCTCTGTTGCAATCTCCTGGATTGCACCTGATCCGTGATAAGATGTCTCGTTTAACATGATTCTGTTAGCCATAGTGTAAAATCTCCTTCCAATTTTAAAAATACTCCTAAAAAACTCTGCCGATAAATTCTTATAACTTATCTGCCTGACTATATTTTAACAAAGTATTAAACGAGATGTAAGTTACAAACCTGCCAATGTGTAACATACCTGTTGCAATATGTAACCTGCCAGTTACCTATGTATATCCAACCGACTGCCAATCACACCTTATGGCTGTCTGATATAACTTTCTTTAACTCTCTTGCCGCCGCACTAATCGGGTGATGAATATCGTATACCATACATATATTTCTCTGCGGTATCTCCTCCTCCAGAGCTATCTCTACAATCTCGCGATTTGCTATCGCAGCCTCTGCCATCGGTTTTGGCATAAAGGCAAGACCAAGCTCACTTTTCACAAGTGGCAGTATCTGGTCTGTCGTTGCAGTCTCTGTATCAGGCGCAAATTCAAGTCCGTGTGACATAAAAAGCCTGTTAAAAAACTGAAATGTCATGGTCTCCCGCCCCAGTCCGATAAGCGGATAATTATGCAGCTCCTTTAATGACAGGGTCTGGCTTCCGAGCGCAGTAAAAGTGGTACCACCCACGAGAATCTCCTGGAATGAGACAAGCTTTATCATCTTAAGAGGTGCCTCCACCTCAGCCGGTGTCGATACCACTGCAAAATCAATCATGCCGTTTTTTACAGCATTTATAGCCTGTGGGGTGGAGTGATTATATATCCTAAGCCTGATACCTGGATATGCCATGTGAAAAGTCTTTAGCCTGTCAAGCAGATATATGTTTAGAGCTGTCTCACTGGCTCCTATTGATACGCTTCCGTGTGACAGACCTGTGCTGTCTGACAGCTCCTCCTCCGCAGCAAGTATCTGTGACATCGCTGCAGATACATGCGCGTACAGACGCTCTCCCTCCGGTGTGAGCTGCACACCTCTGTTATTTCTGATAAAAAGTATGCTGTTTATCTGCTGCTCTAAGTTGTTCATGGCGCGGGTTACATTTGGCTGGCTGTTTCCGAGCGCCCTCGCAGCCTTTGTGAAATTGCAGTATTTTGCAACATAATAAAATATCTTGTAGTACTCAAAATTTATATCCATATTTAAAGCCTCCTTTTTATTCTCGCTTTACTTGTCATTTTCCTTTTGATACGCAGATATTAATGATATAATTTTGATATATCTGATATATCAATTATATTTTTTACTTATTTATGATTATACATTATAATAGCAAATGTTCTTGAATACAAGAACAGATTAAACCTACTCCAAAAGCATTTTCTCTCAACTAAAAATGCAAAAAACCCAGGAAATCCGAAGACCCCCCAATTGTCTTCGGATTTTTATTTTTAAGTTTTGAATATTAAACGGTCTCTCTAAGTATCCTTACAGCCTCTACCATGTTCTTAAGGCTCGCCTGCGTAATCTCACCCTTTTTAAAAGCAGAACGGTTTGCCTTTACATCCTTTGTCTGTGGGAAAGAACTGTATTTATGCCCTTTTTCTTAAGTTCATCAAGTACTTCAAGAGTCCTCGCATAATGGTTTTTCCAGATATTTTTTCCGTTTACAAGTCCTGCAAAAAGCAGCTTATCCTTTGGAAAACCATATTTTTCTATAAGCAGTGAGGTCTGTTTTCCCTCGATAAAATCATGCGTTTGATATAGATTTTTCCTATGGATAAAATATTCCAGCTGTGCATTCTCGCAGATATAACAATGTGATATTTCAATTATATCAATTATACTTTTTACTTATTGTAATCATAATTGTATAATCATAAATGCTCAAAAGAGAAATATTGATTATATATATAAGAAAAGGACGTGTTTCAAATGAGTGAAAAGACAATGTTTCCAAGAGAAGAGCATGCAGACATTCTGTTTCAGAAGATATTAAATGATCCATGGGCGTGTGACAGGCTTATGGAAACCTTCAATGAAAATCTGGTTTACAACGATGAATTTGATGTATCTCTTCCGGCAGAAAAATTTGCTAAAGCTCTCTTCAATGCATATACCAACCGCGATCTTTCCGCACTGCTTATGTGTCTGTGCAACAACACCGTATTTGATTTGCTGCGCAATTCATATATCATACCGTACAGGTTCAATGCCGACGGACACCAAAATCCGATAATCATGACCGATGAACACGGAAATCCGCTGCCTGAATATAAACACATATCTCATGACAAGAACTATATACATTTTCATGAGATATACAACGATATGCCAGATAAAAAGGATATCTACTACGCACAGGCTTACCGCTACAGCCACACATATGATTCCGAGCATATGACTCCCACGCAGCAGGTCATTGTAAAGCATGATGGAATACTCCTGATACGAGAGCTTCCTGATACCGTAAAACTCAAGGAGACTGAGGCTGAGGCTTACTCTGCTGTATGGGATCTGATGATACAGATTGAAAAGGAGCTTCCTATGGCATATGTTTTTTACGGTCAGGACTCTCTTGTGGAAAATGACAAGCGATATGATGAAATTGGTATTTTCCTGCGAAGCTCTCATTTCCTAAAAAATCTTGAAAAACATGTCCAAAAGGCCGAGGCGATAATTTATGGCAGATAACAGCTACACAGATATCATGGAAAAAAATCATATGGAAATCCCCTGGCATGATTATGCCAGACAGGATGGAAATATACTCATAGATAAGGCAGGACTGATTGAAAAAGCCTCTGTAATCGGACGTGTCGGACTCATCATGCTCTCCTGCGGCACAGGAGCCTGGCGTGTGAGAACCTCCATGAACCGGCTCTCAAAGGAGCTTGGTGTCACATGTACAGTGGATGTCGGACTTATGTCAATCGAGTTTAACTGCTTTGACGGAAATGACTGTATATCACAGTCACTCAGCATAGCAAACACAGGTGTAAACACATCAAAGCTCTATCGCATGGAGCAGTTTGTCGACAATTTTCCTAAGGAGGAAGCGCACCTGACTGGCGAAGAAATTCACCGGCGACTTGATGAGATTGAACAGATTCATGCCATTTACTCCCCTGCAAGGCTTGGACTTGCAGCAGCTATAGCATGCTGTGCCTTCACGTTTTTGCTCGGCGGAGGCCCTATCGAGATGATACTGGCATTTATATCAGCCGGCATCGGAAATCTCATACGAACCAAGCTTATAAAGCATCATTTTACCTTGTTCCTTAATATAGCGGTATCAATTTCTGCCTCATGCTTCATATATGCGGCATTTTTAAAAATTGCAGAGATGGCTTTCAATGTACCATCAATTCACGAAGCCGGATACATCTGTTCTATGCTCTTTATCATACCCGGATTTCCGTTTATCACAAGCGGAATCGACCTGGCAAAGCTGGATCTACGCTCCGGTCTTGAACGCCTTGCCTATGCAATAATAATAGTCATGGTAGCCACGATGTTTGCATGGATTATGGCACTGCTTCTGCGACTGCAGCCTATGGACTTTGAAGACTTGAATCTGACCCCCGTACTACATCTAATCCTGAGGATTATAATGAGCTTCTTCGGTGTGTTTGGATTCTCAATCATGTTCAACAGCCCTGCTTCCATGGCTGCAACAGCTGCTCTTATCGGTGCCATAGCAAATTCACTGCGGCTTGAGCTGGTAGACCTGACAGGTATGCCGGCTCCTGCTGCCGCATTTGCCGGAGCTCTCACAGCAGGGCTTCTCGCATCATTTATCAAGGAAAACAATGGATATCCAAGAATATCCCTTACTGTTCCATCCATAGTCATAATGGTTCCGGGACTTTATCTGTATCGGGCTATATACAATTTCGGCATAATGGCACTTTCGGATGCTGTTTCATGGTTTGCATCAGCAATCATGATTATCATTGCACTGCCGCTCGGACTCATCTTTGCAAGAATACTAACTGATAAGACGTTTAGGTATTGCACGTAACAGAATCATACACATTATAAGCAGACTTGTTTTATACCATTCAAAATCCGAACAGTACAAGCTCTGCACCAACATACAAATATTAAACTCAAAAAACAAGGAGGCATTCATCATGCTTACAGCAGTTACAGGAATAAACTGGGGAGACGAAGGAAAGGGTCGTGTCATCGACCTTCTCGCAGAACATGCGGATATCGTAGTCCGCTATCAGGGTGGTAACAATGCCGGACACACAGTAGTTAATAAACAGGGAAAATTTGTCTTAAATCTACTTCCATCCGGAATACTTCACCCAGATGTAGTATGTGTGCTCGGTGACGGAATGGTTATTGACCTAAACCATCTGTCCAATGAAATTGCACAGATCAGAACACAAGATGTATCTGTTTCACCAAAAAACCTGAAATTATCAACAAGAGCCACAATTTCAATGCCGTGGCATAAAATACAGGATGAGCTTGAGGAAGAGCGACTTTCAAAGTCCGGAGCAGCCTTCGGCTCTACCAAACGCGGTATTGCCTATGCATACAGCGATAAATACCGTAAAAAAACAATCCGTCTCGGTGATTTACTCCACTTAGACGAAGAGAATGTACAGACCAGACTTAAGACCATGCTTGAAGCTAAAAACCTTGAGCTTGCAGGCTGCTATCATCAGGAGCCTATGTCTCTGTCAGCTCTTTTGTCATGGTGCAGGCAGAAGGCTGCAAAATATGCACCTTATATCACAGATACCGGTGCATTCCTTGAGGATGCACTATCAAAGGGAAAGCGTGTTGTACTTGAAGCACAGCTTGGTGCAATGAGGGATATAGACTATGGTATTTTCCCATATACTTCAAGCTCCTCCACCATCTCAGCTTACGGTCCTATAGGTGCCGGTATCCCCGGTGCCTCATTAGATCATGTGGTCGGTGTACTAAAGGCATACTCTACCTGTGTCGGAGCCGGACCATTTGTCGCAGAAAAAGCTATGAACGGTGAATGGACTGAAATGGTCCGCAAGTATGGGGGCGAATATGGTGCTGCCACTGGAAGACCACGTCGTGTGGGTCCATTTGATGCCGTTGCAAGCCGCTATGGTCTAAAATGCCAGCATGCCGACAAAATCGCACTGACCAAGCTAGATGTCCTAAGCATCATGGATCAGATTCCTGTTATCACAGGATATCAGTATAAAAATGCCGTAACAAACGTCTTTGACCCTACCGAAAATCTCGAAAAATATACCCCGGTAGTCAAAATGCTGCCGGGGTGGAAAACCGATATATCAAATTGCAGGTCATATGATGAGCTGCCTGTAAATGCTAAGCGCTACATAAACTTCCTTGAGGACATGCTAAGACACGAAATACAATTTGTCTCAGTCGGAGCTGAGAGAAATCAATATCTTCTCAATGGTAAGTGGCTGTAATTGCCTTTAACATGCTTTAACCAACCTTTGCCTTGCTCTTCTTAGTAGCTGCCTCTGTCATCGCATACGGATCAAGCACCACATCAAGCTGCTTTTCCTTCATAAGTCCGTGCTTTAAAACCAGCTTCTTTACAGGTACACCTGTGCGCAGCGATTCCTTGGCAAGGCTTGCAGCCTTTTTGTATCCGATGTACGGACAGAGTGCTGTTGTGATTCCGACACTGGCATCAAGCAGTTTCTGGCAGCGCTCCTCATTTGCGGTTATTCCGATTATGCAGTTGTCAGTAAGTGTGTCTACAGCATGCGTGAGTGTGCTTATCGAATCAAAAAGATTATAGAATACAACAGGCTCAAATGCGTTGAGTTCCATCTGACCTGCCTCTGCTGCCATGGTGATGGTCACATCATGGCCTATTATGTGAAATGCCACCTGGGATACAACCTCAGGAATGACAGGATTTACCTTGCCCGGCATGATTGAGGAGCCGTTTTGCATTGCAGGGAGTGTGATTTCACCAAAGCCGGCCTTTGGTCCACTGGCCAGTATACGAAGGTCATTGCACATCTTGGAAAGATTTACAGCACATGCCTTAAGGCACGAAGAGACTCTGACAAAGCCATCGAGATTTTCTGTCGCATCAAACAAATCATCTGCCTGTACAAG
>OJMI01003681.1_pt1 | contig 11166 bp, 10 predicted proteins | sample 1597131 | NCBI WGS metagenome assembly OJMI01 (sample SAMEA2452116, study PRJEB22498) | human gut metagenome | reverse complement strand
ACCCGCGACCCCCTCCTTGGCAAGGAGGTGCTCCACCGCTGAGCCACTCGCGCATTTTGTCGTTTCGTACTTCGTACCGACGACGTGTTATATATTAGCATAGTAGTTATATATGTGTCAACAATTTTTTGTAAAAAATTTTAAAATTGTAGCTTGCTTTATACAGGTATTTCTCCTATAATTGAGTATCATTATAAAGATTATTATTGAAGGGGCGGTAAAATGTCTGAGAAGATAATAAAGAATCAGGAAGAAACAAAAGAAGAAACGAAGACTGAATCCGAAGAGATTGTAAAAAATGAAGAAACGAAGACCGGGTCTGAAGAAATCGTAAAAAAAGAAGAAATGAAAACCGGGTCTGAAGAGATTGTCAAGAATGAAGGAAAAGAAGTGCCTGAGAAAGTGGATGCAAATCCATCGTTCTGGTCAAAGGTAAAGTATTTTTTGAGGTATTCGATTCAGACATGGATTGTACGGTGTTTTCTGATTGCATTTGGTCTGGAGCTTCTCATGGAGATATTGGGAAGGCGGTCGCTTGTACTTGGTGTGAAGTTTATGGTGTCTTCGCCAATCGTATTTTTATATAATACCTCCATTATATTCTTTACTTTATTGTTTGCGTTGTTCTTAAGAAAGCGGGTATTCGGTATCGTGCTGATCAGTATTGTCTGGCTGATCTGCGGTTTTGCAAACTTTGTGGTACTTGGCTATCGTATCACACCATTTGCGGCGATTGACCTTCTGATGGTGAAGGACGTGATATCAATGCTGGACGTATATTTCTCTAAGGTACAGCAGGTGCTTTTGGTCGTGGCAGCGGTGGCGGTGATCGCCGGAATCGTTATTTTGTTTCGGAAATCTCCGAAGTTTGAGGGGAAAAAGCATGTCATGCGGACGATGGTTGTTTGTATTGTTATGTGGATAGGCATTATGCTTTTTACGAACTTTAATGTGAGCCATAACATCATCTCGGACGATTTTGCAAATCTCGGTATGGCATATCAGGATTATGGATTTGCTTATTGCTTCACGAACAGTATTATTGACAATGGTATTTCAAAGCCGGATGATTACGATGAAACGACGATGCTCCATTTGCGGAATAAGCTGAACAGTGAGGAACTGGAAGCAGATACATCGAAGAAAAAGACACCCAATATTATCTGTGTACAGTTAGAATCGTTCTTTGATCCTAAGGTTGTGAAGGGATTGACGCTCTCGGAAGATCCTGTTCCGAATTTTACAAGATTGAAAGAAAAATTTCCGTCCGGATATCTGACGATGCCTGCACTCGGTGCAGGTACCGCAAATTCGGAATTCGAGGTTTTGACAGGCATCCGATCGGCGTATTTTGGAGCAGGAGAGTATCCATACAAGACGACGGTGAATAAAAAACCGATTGAAGGCATGTGCAGCCTGCTTGAGAAGGAAGGCTATCATACTTTCGCCATGCATAACAACAAGTCCTCGTTCTATGACCGGAAGGATGTCTATAATGAGATGGGGTTTGAGCGCTTTATCTCGCTTGAATATATGTACAATGTAGAGAAGACTTCAACCGGTTGGGCGAAAGACGAAATATTGGTCAACAATATTAAAAACTGCCTGCGGAGTACGGAAGGTCAGGATTTTGTATTTACAATCAGCGTACAGGGACATGGCAAATATCCGGAGGAGTTAGGTGCCTGTGATGAGAAAATCAAGGTCAGCTATCCACAGGATCCGGTGAAGGAAAATCAGCTTACTTATTATGTCAACCAGTTACATGAGATGGATCAGATGATCCATGATCTGATCACGGCTCTGGATAACACTGGCGAGGAGTATGTGTTGTTGCTGTATGGCGATCATCTGCCAACGATCACATTTGACGATGATCAGCTTCCACATAGCCAGTTCCAGACAGAATATATTCTGGTCAATAACATGAATCTGGACATTCCGGATGAAGATATTCGTGCAAGTGATATATCAACGAAGATATTTAAAGCATTGAATCTGAATATGGGATATGTGCAGCGGGCACACTGCTTGTATCAGGATAACGAAGAAGAACTTGACCATGCGGTGACATTGCTGGCATATGATATGCTGTTTGGAGATGATTATGTCTATGATGGTCAGTCGCCGGTTCCGGAAGTTGGGGAAAAACCGATGATTATGGGACTGGAGGAGATTGGAATCAGCCGGGTTTCCAATGAGGGCGATCATGCCGTGGTACGGGGAAGAAACTTCAATGAATATTCCAAGGTGTATGATGGCGAGGATCAATTAGAAACGGTCTATGTTGATCGAAATACATTGATGGTACAGGATCAGACATTAAGCGATGGAGCCTTAATCACAGTCAAACAGGTGGATGACTCGGGACATGTTTTAAGCTCATCTTCGGACTATACATTTCATTGAGGTACAGATACACGGATTTAATGACAAAATTAACAACAATTTGGATTTAGTGTTTGAATACTCGATAGAGGTATGCTATAATTATCGTTAACCTATTTCAAATTAATACTAAGGAGAGGGCACATGGTACCTGCAATTGATGTAAAGCACATTAACCCTTTTTTGCAGTCGAGTATTTCTATTGTAGAAAGTGTTACTCAGGTGAAGTTGACAGTTGGCAAGCCTGAGATGACAGATTTTCATTTACATGACAAATATTATGCAATTCAGGTCGGCGTAGTGGGAGAAATGAAAGGTCAGGTAATTCTGGCAATCCGGGAGAACAATGCAAAGGATATTGCATCCCGTATGATGTTCGGAATGCCAGTGAATGAGTTGGATGAGATGGCATCCTCCGCATTAAATGAACTGGGGAATATGATTATGGGGAATACGGCAACGATTTTTTCCACACTTGGAATTATCATCGATATTACGCCGCCGCTTGCTGTATATGGCAATGACTTACAGTTGAAGTCGGATATAGATGGAATTAAAGTACCTTTGATGTATGGCGGGGAAGAATACATCGGACTTTACATCTGCGTTTACGAGGATAAGTAATACCTGAACCTTCATCGGTTCGAATTACCTAATATAATCAGACTAAAGAAAGGAAAGGAAAAAGACAAATGGGTAAGATTATTGGTAAGGGAATCACATTTGATGATGTTTTATTAGTACCACAGTTTTCAAGTGTTATTCCAAATGACGTTGTTCTATCAACACAGCTCACAAAGAAAATCAGGTTGAATATTCCTCTTATGAGTGCCGGTATGGACACTGTCACAGAGCACAGAATGGCAATCGCCATGGCCAGACAGGGTGGAATCGGAGTTATTCATAAAAACATGTCGATTCAGCAGCAGGCAGAGGAAGTTGATAAGGTAAAACGTTCAGAGAACGGAGTTATCTCTGATCCATTTTCTCTTTCACCGGAGCATACACTTGATGATGCAGATAAGCTGATGGCGAAGTTCCGCATTTCCGGTGTGCCGATTACAGAAAACGGCAAATTGGTAGGTATTATCACGAACCGTGACTTGAAGTTCGAGACAGATTACTCAAAGAAGATCAAGGAGTCCATGACATCTGAGAATCTCATTACAGCAAAAGAGGGTATCACACTCGAGGAGGCAAAGGCAATTCTCGGAAAAGCCAGAAAAGAGAAGCTTCCTATCGTCGATGATAACATGATGTTGAAGGGACTTATTACAATCAAGGATATCGAGAAGCAGATCAAGTATCCAAATGCAGCCAAGGATGCACAGGGCAGACTTCTCTGTGCCGCAGCCGTTGGTGTTACACCGGATATCTGCGACAGAGTAGACGAGCTTGTAAAGTCCAAGGTAGATGCAATCGTTATCGATACAGCACATGGACATTCTGAGAACGTTCTTAAGACATTTGCCATGATCAAGGAGAAGTATCCGGATCTTGATGTTATCGCTGGTAACGTAGCTACAAAGTCCGGTACACAGGCTATGATTGATGCAGGCGTGGATGCCGTAAAGATCGGTATCGGACCTGGTTCTATCTGTACAACGCGTATCGTAGCCGGTATCGGTGTTCCACAGATTACAGCAATCATGCAGGCATATGAGGCAGCACATGCAGCAGGAATCCCAGTTATCGCAGATGGCGGTATCAAGTATTCCGGCGATATCACAAAGGCACTTGCAGCCGGCGCGAATGTATGTATGATGGGCAGCCTGTTCGCGGGTACGGATGAGAGCCCTGGAGATTTCGAGCTGTATCAGGGAAGAAAATACAAGGTATACCGTGGTATGGGTAGTATCGCAGCGATGGAGAATGGTAGTAAAGACCGTTACTTCCAGGCAAATGCAAAGAAGCTTGTGCCGGAAGGTGTCGAAGGCCGTGTGGCATACAAGGGTACCGTTGAAGATACTGTATTCCAGTTGATCGGTGGACTTCGTGCAGGTATGGGTTACTGTGGTGCGAAGACAATCGAGGAGCTTCATGAGAAGGCAGAGTTCGTTGAGATTTCAGCTGCTTCTCTGAAGGAGAGCCATCCACATGATATCCAGATTACAAAGGAAGCACCAAACTACAGTGTGGAGTAATCGGAAAATCTCTATATAAAAATCAGAGACATTCTGTGAGAGAAATCTTGCAGGATGTCTTTTTTATGCATTTTTTTCCATATATATGATTGTATCAAATTCTATACAATTATCCTCCAAAAATATATTTACAAATGATAATTGAAATGTTATATTGCGAAATGGATGGTATTCGAAAGAAACTATACTGGGAAATGAATATGGTGCACACCCCTTTGGTCAGAAGGAAGAGGTGATGGTATGAAGATTGGATTGATTGGAGCTGGCAGAATGGGCTTTACGCTCGGCAGACATTTATCCGATTTCGCAAAGTCACATGCAGAGATGCTCTGTGTGGAGGGCTTCTATAGTCGGAATCCTGAGAGTGCGAGAGAGGCAGCGAGATTTACTGGTACGAAATACTATGAAGACATGGAGACATTGGTTCAGGCGTGTGATACTATATTTTTAACGGTTCCGGACGGACAAATCGCGAACGTGGCAGAAAAAATTGCAGCTAGTTCGGTGTGTCTGGATGGAAAAACGATGATTCATACAAGTGGGGCTCTTTCCTCACGTATATTTTCTGGTATGGGTAGTCGCGTAAGCGGGTATTCAATACATCCTATTTATGCAGTGAATTCGAAGACGGATTCCTACATACATTTCCAAGACTGTTACATGACGATTGAAGGCGAAGGAACGAAGACGCAGGAACTCATATGCCTGTTTGAGAAAATGGGACATACGATCCGGCAGATTTCCGCAGACCAAAAGGTGAAATATCATGCATCGGCAGTATTTGCAAGCAATCTGGTGATCGGACTATATAAGATGGGGACAACCCTTCTTTCGGAGTGCGGATTTACACCGGAGGAGGCAGAGCACGCACTGATGCCGCTCTTTGCAAATAATGCAGAGAATATGGAACGCTTTGGCTGCGAGAAAGCATTGACGGGACCGGTCAGCCGCGGCGATGTGGCAACGGTGGAGAAGCATCTGCAGGCACTCGACGGCGATGCGCGTGAGGTGTACCGGCTGCTTTCGAAGCAATTGTGCAATGCGGACAGTCAGGCAATTCAAACTATATTGGATATGAAGGAGTAAACCATGAAAAAAACAGTAACTACTTTTGCAAAGGCAAAGGCTTCCGGCGAGAAGCTTACAATGTTGACAGCGTATGATTATTCGACAGCCAAACTGATGGATGAGGCAGGTGTGGATTCGATTCTGGTCGGCGATTCCCTCGGAAATGTCGTGCTTGGATATGAGGACACAGTTTCCGTAACAATGGAAGATATGATCCATCATGGCGCCGCAGTTGCACGTGGTGCGAAGGAAGCTTTGGTCGTAATCGATATGCCGTTTATGTCTTATCAGACATCGGTCTATGATGCGGTTGTTAATGCGGGACGTCTGATGAAGGAAGGTCGTGCCAATGCAGTGAAATTAGAGGGTGGTGTGGAAGTAGCACCACAGATTAAAGCAATCACACAGGCAGGTATCCCGGTGTGTGCACATATCGGACTTACCCCACAGTCTATCAATGCATTTGGTGGATTCAAAGTACAGGGAAAGACGGAAGCGGCTGCACAGAAGCTGATTGACGATGCGCTGGCTGTACAGGATGCGGGTGCATTTGCAGTGGTACTTGAATGTGTACCGGAGAAGCTGGCTACGCTTGTGACAGAGAAGTTAGATATTCCGAGCATCGGTATCGGTGCCGGAAATGGCTGCGACGGACAGGTGCTTGTATATGCAGATATGCTTGGCATGTTCAGTGATTTCACACCGAAGTTTGTGAAGCGTTTCGCAGAGATTGGACCGCAGATGACCGACGGGTTCAAGTCGTATATCAAGGAAGTGAAAGATGGCACATATCCTTCTGCAGAGCATACATATGCGATTGCAGATGATGTAATCGAGAAATTGTACTAAGGTGCGAAAACATTTACGTGTTCTAAAAGAGTTGTACATAATTTCAAATTCCACGCAGACGCGCTCTCGCTCGGTTCAGCACGCAGTGGTACTAAACTCGTGACAACAGGTTGTCACTTGTTAAGTACCAGCGTGCTTCAACGGTCTGCGCTAAAATTTGAATTATGTACAACTCCATATACACCTATTATGTTTTCGTTGCTTTACAATAAAACTTTGAATATTGAAAGGAAGAAATAACATGGAAATCGTAACAACAGTGAAGGAAGTTCGGGATAGAGTCAAGGCTTGGAAGAAGGAAGGCAAGCAGGTTGGTCTGGTGCCGACAATGGGATATCTGCATGAGGGACATAAGAGCCTGATCGACAAGGCAGTTGCAGAAAATGATGCGGTTGTAGTCAGTGTATTTGTCAACCCAATGCAGTTTGGACCGACTGAGGATCTGGCAAGCTACCCAAGAGATTTAGAGGCAGATGCAAAGTTGTGTGAGGCAGCCGGCGCAAGTCTGATATTCCATCCGGAACCGGAGGAAATGTATAAGGATGGATTCTGTTCTTTCGTTGATATGAACGGACTGACCAACGCACTTTGTGGATTGTCCCGCCCGGTTCATTTCCGTGGTGTATGTACCGTAGTGAATAAGCTGTTCAATATCGTACAGCCGGATAAGGCGTATTTCGGTGAGAAGGATGCACAGCAGCTCGCTGTAATCAAGCGTATGGTTACCGATCTGAACATGGATATCGAAATCGTTGGATGTCCAATCATCCGTGAAGCAGACGGACTTGCAAAGAGCTCCAGAAATACATATCTTTCCCCGGAGTCCAGAAAGCAGGCAGTGATCCTGTCCAAGGCCATCTTCCTTGGTAAGAAGATGGTAGAAGATGGCGAGCGTGACGCAGCGAAGATCAAGAAGGCTATGACCGACCTGATCAACACAATGCCGCTTGCAACGATCGATTATGTGGAGATCGTAGATGGTATGACCATGCAGAGCATCGACACATTGAAGGGTGACATCCTGTGTGCAATCGCAGTCAATATCGGCGGCGAAGCAAGACTTATTGATAATTTCCACTATACAGTTTAAGAGTTAGATAAAAAAGGAGATACATGTATGACAGTCAATATGCTGAAAAGTAAAATACATCGCGCAACGGTAAAGCAGGCGGAACTGCAGTACGTCGGCAGCATCACGATCGATGAGGCACTGATGGAGGCGGCTGGCATCTTCGAATATGAGAAGGTGCAGATCGTCGATATCGAAAATGGAAACCGCTTCGAGACGTATGTGATCGCCGGTGAGCGTGAGAGCGGCATGATCTGCTTAAACGGCGCTGCCGCAAGACAGGTGTGTGTCGGAGATAAGATCATCATTATGTGCTATGCAGATATGACGCCGGAAGAGGTACAGACACATAAGCCGAAGGTTGTATTTGTGGATGAGGAGAATAAGATTTCGAGACTGACAAATTACGAGAAACATGGTAGACTAGAGGATATGTAGAACAAATGTGAAGCCAACTGTAATTAACAACATATATTTCAACATGATTCACTTCATATACAATGTATTGAGAGTAAGAAGTTCTAAATGTTCTGATGAACATATGATAAATATGCGCCACCGCCACCAATTCGCCATCCATGGGCGGGTATCGTCTGCTCGCTTACAGCGAACAGACAGGTCGATGTTTCTCATCCTAAATGCGAATCACAGATTCGCATGAGAAACATCTCTCAGTGGTGGCTTGTTTGAACATCGTGTTCAAACATGGCTGGTATAATTACAGATCATTAAGAACTTCTAACTCTCAAACATATCGTATATGAATATGAATCAATATTGAAATATATGTATATATACAGTTTGGCTTCATATTTGCTGGAGAAAATATACCTTGGACTAGGAGGAACATTATGCTTACAGGAAAGAAGATCGTACTTGGTGTGAGTGGTGGTATCGCAGCCTACAAGATGGCGAATGTTGCAAGCATGCTTTCCAAGCTGCATGCAGACATCCATGTTGTGATGACAGAGAATGCGACACATTTTATCACACCGGAGACATTTGAAGTACTGACAGGAAACCACTGTTATACAGATACATTTGACCGTTGCATGGAACTGCATGTACCGCATATCGCGCTCGGTACGCAGGCGGATGCAATCCTGATCGCCCCTGCAAGTGCAGATGTAGTTGGCAAGATTGCAAATGGAATTGCAGACGATATGCTCACAACCTGTGTGCTTCCTGCAACCTGTCCGGTTATGCTTGCCCCATCCATGAATGTACATATGTACGAGAATCCGATTGTGCAGGATAACATGAAGAGGCTTGCCTCTTATGGATATGAGATCATCGAGGCTGACGAAGGATATCTGGCATGCCGGGATATCGGCAAAGGAAAGCTTCCGCCGGAGCATGTGCTTGTGGATTATATTATCCGTGCCTGCGCAATGGACAAAGACCTTGCAGGCAAGAAAGTGCTTGTGACAGCCGGTGCCACACAGGAATCCATCGATCCGGTCCGTTAGATGGGGTATGCATTGGCACGTATGGCGGCATTCCGTGGCGCCAAGGTTACACTTGTGGCTGGACCGACGAATCTGGAGGATCCATTGTTTGTCGATATGGTGAAGGTTGTTACAGCAGAGGATATGTATGAGGCAGTGACAAGCCGGAGCGCGGATATGGATATCATCATCAAGGCAGCGGCGGGTGCCGATTACCGCCCGGAAAATGTCAGCGATGAAAAAATCAAAAAGCAGGATGGCAGCATGGCTATTCCACTTACAAGAACAAAGGATATTCTGGCATATCTTGGCGAGCATAAGAAGGACAGACAGTTTATCTGCGGATTTTCTATGGAGACAGAGCATATGGTAGAAAATTCAAAGAAGAAGTTAGAGAAGAAGCATATTGACATGGTTGCTGCGAACAACCTGAAGGTAGAGGGTGCCGGATTCGGCGTCGATACGAATATTATGACACTCATAACAAAAGAGGGAGAAAAAGAACTCCCTCTGATGAGTAAAGAAGATGTCGCAAATGCGATATTGGATGAAATTGTTGCAAAGATAAACTAATCATTTGGTATATCATGAAATCTGCCAGCGAGTTCTTCGGTTTTGACGATATTGATAAACGCATGTGAATCAATCGAACGAATCAGAGGAATGAGCTGGCGTTTTGCTTCTGTATTGATGACGGAGTAGATCAAAGTTTTCTCTTTTTCTTCATAACAGCCGATGCCCTGAAACAGCGTGGCATCGTGGTTGGTTGTTTCCCGTATTGCTTTATAGATCTGTTCGGAGTAATCCGAGATGATAAATAATGTTTCTTTTTTGTATCGTTTATAAAGAATCTGAATCGCCTGTGTGCTGCAGAACTGGAAGATGATCGAATAAAGCGCAATCGACCAGCCGAAGAGGTAACCGGCCAGAATCAGCAGCATGACATTTCCGAATAATATATAGTTCCAGGCATCAATTCCTTTGCGCTGGGACAGATAGATGCTGATAAAGTCTGTTCCGCCGGTTGTCGTGCCGACATTTAGACACAGACTGATGGCAAATCCGTTGATCAGACCGCCGAACACACTGTTCAGCATGGCGTCCTGTGTAAATACATAGGCAGGCAGTATGTCGACGAAAATACTCGACAGAATGATCGTGAGAATCGAGTAGAGTGTGAATTTCCGCCCGATGAATTTGAACCCGATGTAGACAGGGATGATATTTAACAGGACATTCAGCAGTGTGTATGGAACATGAATGTGCAGGAATTTCTGGAAGATCTCCTGCAAAAGCAGAGATAATCCGGAGAAACCGCCCGGAAATAATCCCGCAGGACGTGCGAAACAGCACAGATTCCATGCGAAGATGATGGACGCGAGGATAACGATGAAGATCCGGAATACCTGATAGAATTTCGGGTGTTTGTATTCAATGGACTGGAACATGGTGAACCCTCCTTTGCGGTGTGTGGAATTTGTGGATATGTTGGTATTTCATTGCAGTAATATAAGATGTATTGAAACTAAGAAGTACTAGATGTTCTGATATAGATAGTTGTAATTGTACGCAACCGCCGCCAATTCGCCATCCGTGGCTCAGTGGCGGCTTGTTTGAACATCGTGTTCAAACATTGCTGATTATACTCAGAACATCAAGAACTTCTAAGTTCCAAACATATCCATATTACTGCAATGAAATACAACCATATATCTACAAATTACAGAACATCTTGATGTTTGATTATTTGTTTCTTTTCTTCAAATTATAAATATAGTATACTATGATTAGTTGAATTTATAAATATAGTTTAGGTAAAAAGAGGAACGAAAGTGAAGAAAAACGATAGCATAGAATTAGTGATAGAGGATATGGGAACGGACGGCGAAGGAATCGGACATGTAGCGACTGAGGACGGCAGAAGCATCGCAGTATTCGTGAAGGATGCCGTGATGGGCGATACGATCCGTGCCGCAATCACGAAGGTCAAAAAGCAGTATGTGTATGCGCGGTTGGTGGAGGTAATTAAACCGTCACCATATCGTGTAGAACCGAAATGCCCGGTGGCAAGACCGTGTGGTGGCTGTACATTGCAGCATGTGAGCTACGAAAAACAGCTTGATTACAAATGGAACAAAGTCAAGAACTGTCTTTCGCGTATCGGTGGAATCGAGCATCCGGAAGATCTGATGGAGCCGAT
>OJMI01003679.1_pt1 | contig 11175 bp, 9 predicted proteins | sample 1597131 | NCBI WGS metagenome assembly OJMI01 (sample SAMEA2452116, study PRJEB22498) | human gut metagenome | reverse complement strand
AAGCACGCCGCCAGCGTTCATCCTGAGCCAGGATCAAACTCTCATAAAAAGTTTGTAATCCTTGAATCCCTTATAAACGTTAGCTTATAATTACGATCCTAATTACTGTTCATTGTGTTTCCATTCTAATGAATGAATAGGATTTGTATCAAATCCTTGAAAATATCTTAAAGAAATTTTCAGGGTTAACATGTTATTAATTTGTCAAAGGTTCGTTGTTTTGTCGTTCTTAGCGACAACTTCTAAAGGATACCACTTTGTCTCGTCTTTGTCAAGAACTTTTTTCATTTCTTTTTGACGATTCAATTTTTATTGATTCCTTTTTTGTGCTGTCGTATCAGCGACAGCTTGCTTATAATATCACTCTGAAATCTGAAAGTCAACCCTATTTTTCATTTTTTTACAATTTTTTCTGTGGTTCTTTTTCAGCTCCATTTTTCATCTGTGTTTAGAATATTTTCGCAATCATACGATCCGCAAGTGGCTGCAACAAATTGTGCGAATCTATAAAGGATAACACCACATTATCTTGTATCTGCTGCATCAATACATTGCCTGCGGAGGTTCCCACGACATAATGCAGGATGATAAATACCATCCATATATACACTAACACCTGTGCCCCACCAAACACAGCTCCCATCACCCGGTTCAAGCCGCCAAGAGATGCCATGCGAAGCGCAAGGGACAATAACATATATAATAGGAATAACAACAGACTGATGACGAGGAACGTCAGCACATAGATGCCTGCCCGCACAATCATTTTTGCCAAGCATCCCGCTACATATTGATAAAAGGAGCGCGCTGCATAATCTGCTACATTCGCAGATGCATTTTGCAGGATCGTTTCTCTTGCATCTTCCGGCATGGAGATCTGATATAGCATATCTGCCTGTTGATTTTCACTTAGTTGTGTGTCAAGTGCTGCATTAACCATGTCATCTGTAACTGTGATGCCATATTGCCCCACGGATGCCTCTAACTGATTTTTCACCTGCTGTCTTGCTGTTTCCTCCATCTGTGATGCAATGGATGCCTGCAGTTTATCATCCAGTGTCGTGTATGAAATTACCCAATTTGCAATCAACGGTGCAAGAACGTATGACAGCACAACAGAGAGGATCGTGATCAGCAATTTAAAGACTGACCGCAGAAATCCTCTCCGAAATCCTATAAACATACCTGTCAGGATTGCAAGTATTACAATATATACCATATTTAAATTCTACCCTATGTTCTTATTGTGCGTCACCCGATGTAGCTGCATTTGCTGGCGTTGCAACCGGAGTATCTGATTTTGTCTTTGTGTTGCTGTTCCCTCTCTGTGAGCCTTCTGATAATGCATTCTTCAATTTGATTACCTGCGTTTCATTTTCATATACAACCACATATTCGAGACGTTTTCCACTTGGCACCACACTTCGAATCCGACTCTTTAATTCGCCTTCAAATTTAACAGAGCCATTCTTCCGGAAAATAGCGCAGTCGTTTCCACCTGTTACAATAATCTCATCTTTTCCTGCGAAAATATTATCATAGTCAAAGGATAACGATTTTGAAAACATCTCTTTTCCCCGCAGATTATAGGCATGCAGGGTGTAAAGCGCATCCGTATTTTCATTTGTATTTTTCTGGATCACGCCAATATAATCGTCTCCGTAAAAAATACTCCGAATCTCATCATTGAAGACAATATGCTTTTTTAAAACCGGTTTTTCCTTCATCGTATAGATTTCGATTGCCTTTGTACCAAATGCAACAACGGTATCGTTATCTACAAACTGCACCTTGGAAAATACCTGATCCGAGAAGGAATAACTTCCAACCAGACGGTCTGCATTACTATTCTGTCCAACCTCACCAAAATTATAGGCTGCCAGTGTATTTTCCATGACCATGTTTCCTACATTCATGTAGCTTGTAAACAGCTTCTCTCCATTGTCTGAAATCGAAATATCTAACGGATATCCACTCTTATCAATACTCGTCTGGATCTCATATACAATTTCACCTTTGCGGGTATACAGATTTACATAGTTGGTCTTTTCGCTTTCCAATACAACCGCAAATGCACCCTGATCGCCGACATCAATATCGCAGACCGGATACTGCATCGTCTGGCTGCTTACCTCGCCGGATGTGCTGAATACGCAGACTGTATTGCCGTTCATATCTGCAACCACCGCATAATCCCCACTTGCCACCGCAACCGGGACCTTCATATTGATACCTGTCGTCCAGACAGTTTCTCCCTTAGCATTGATATAGGAAACTCCATCTGGCGTATATTTGAGCAGATTGTCACTGAATCGGATATAGCTTGCTGTATTCGAATAATCAGTCTGGTTACTCTCAACAACCTTATACCCCTTATATTCCCAGCGTGTGCCTATCACATACGCAACCGCTGCAAACACAAGCACAATCAAGATTCCAATCTTCCACGCACGATGTTTTTTATGTTCGCTCTCTAACTGCTCTGCATTTCTTTTTCCCGCAATTTCCGAACCACCGGCATCAATTATTTTTTCATTTGTAGCTTCTTCTTTTTTTCTCATTGCATTTCCTCTATACTAATATACAACTCCATAATCCAATAAAGTATAGCACATTTACTGGAGGTTTGGTAGGAGTATTTTCTGTCCAACAAAGATGTTGTCATCGATTCCAATGTCATTTGCCTCAGCGATTTTCGCCGCCAGATCGGCGTCCCCATACCGTGTAAATGCAATGGAGCTTAGTGAATCCCCCTCCTGAATAATATAATACTGATCCTGCTCTGCCGCTACCGGCAATGTCGTTTCCGTTGTCACAGATTCCGTCTCAGCAGGTTCTGCAGAAGTCTCCGTGGTAACTGTTTTATCCGATTGTGCTGGATCAACCGCAGTTCCTTCCGTTGTGTCTGTGCTCGCAGCTGCATCATTTCCAGTTGCCACTGGCAGCTCTGTCGTCGCCATCGCTTCTACATAATCCGTATCCACTGTCGTATCCGCCGTGACCTCCAGCCGGTTGATTGATACTTCCATCTGCTTCATCTTGTCGTAATTGCTCACAATTGTGATTCCCATCGCCAGGAGTGCGAGTACGACAAAAGAACTTGCAATATACACAAATCCGACTCCGGTATCTTTGTTTTCCGGCAGATCTTTGTTTTTGCGGCGGAATTGTCGCACGATTTCTTCATCTTTTCTCTGAATCTCGGACTGTTCCAAGGGGGCATCCCCCTTTTGTTTCATGATATAGTTTTGCATTGCCTCATTTTTCTCATAGTAAATGTAATAGCCCTTCTGTTTTACAAGCTGTCCATGTTCATACATATAAAATGCATCTTCTGATTCAAGTGAATCGGTGATAAATAACACCTTGTCCTTTCCTGGGAAATTCTCCACATGCATCTTCTCGATTTTATCATTGATCGCCGTTGAGAATCCCATACGCGACAGAAACCATCCCATCACGGATAGTCCCGGGAAAAACTGTTTGACCTGATCATAGATTTCGGTCCAGATCTCCTGTGTAAATTCACTCTCATCCATATCAAATTCGATATTCTGTGCATCAACCGCACCACTGATAAAAATCACATCTCCTGCATCTGATTTCTTGCTTTCGCCAAGTAAAATAGCACCTCTCGCCTGCGTGCTGCCTGGTCTTGCAATATAGTTCAGATATGTAACAACATAATCTTCCATATAGATGCGCTTATGTCCATCCGGCGATCCGATCTGTCTTATGTTTTTCGGCAGGCGCAGGTTCACGCTTACCTCGTGCTCATTTTTTTCGTTTGATTCCTGCTTGTCTTTTTCCTTGTCCTTATCATAGATAACTTCAATCATGCTATGCTACGCCTCCATAATTCGTTTTATAGAATATAGCATCAGCGTCTTTTTCTGTGCTTCGAAACCTGTCGCCTGAATCTGGCTTTCCACCGCAACTTATTTCAACAACATGTATTCTGCGACAGAAAAGGAAACAGATTGCAGCTTTGTTTATTTTTCTAACAACTTGTTAATACTTTCTGCATAGAGTATAGAAGGAGCAAACGTGGCCGAGGTGTTTATGAAGGAAATCGCAGAACGCAGAAATGGGATTCAATATTTCGATGTTGCGCAGGGTTATGCCCATATCGAGCTTGGAAAATGTATTCTGGAATATTTACAGGATGTTGAAATCGAACAATACACCCCGATTATTTTATGTATTGGAACCGACCGCGCCACAGGCGATTGTCTCGGTCCGCTTGTCGGCGAACAGCTCTTAAATTACAGTGAAACGTTTCATGTAATGGGCTGTCTGTCTGCGCCCGTCCATGCCCTGAATATCCATGACGCCTTGCACGATATCCGAAACAATTATGAAAATCCATTTGTTATCGCAGTCGATGCTTCGCTTGGAAGCAGCTCCCACGTCGGACTTGTCACGATCAACGACGGTCCTATCCTGCCCGGAAAAGGTGTAAAAAAGAAATTGCCGGCAATCGGAGATCTCTCCATTACCGGCATTGTAAACGTGTCTGGTGGACATCCGGGTCTTTTGCAATCCACCCGTCTGTACACAGTCATGCAGCTCGCAGACTGCATTGCGAACGCACTCAAATATTCGATTCGTTATCTGGACGCCTTCTGACCTTTGTAAACTGCAATCGCTTCCGAAACCGTATCCGCCTGTCCCTCCTGCATGATCGCAATCAAATCTTCCAGCTTATCCTGTCTGCACAAATCTTCACCAAGAATGGCAGCGTATTTATTCGCGATCAAAAGTGTCTGATCCGAAAAGCGTTTTTCCTCCGCAGCAATTTCATTTTCCATGTTTGCTTTTTCTTCCTTCATTGCCTCCAATGCCGGAAGTCTGCGGTTATTGATTTCCTCTGTGATCATGGATGTCGTCTCTTCCTCGAACGACCGGAGTGCTTCCTGCTTCTCCTTACCAATCGCATCTGCCTCTGCATCCAGATTATCCATCTTCTCATCATAGGCATCCAGATTATACTGGCTGTCATCATGATCTTTGTTGATGGAATGACGGATAGCATTTGCCTGCTTCTTGTTCGCGATCATCTTGTCACGGATACTCCGTGCCTGTGTCATCGCATCCATATGCTTCAGCTTCGTCTTACTGTAAATTGCAAAATAGATCAGTAATAATACGATCAGCGTTCCTGCCGCTATCAGCGCACACCAGAACGCAACATTGATATCTTTCTTTGTATCGAGTACAAGTTTTTTCACCAGAAATGTCACAAGTCCCGGAATGCCACCGAACCCGATTATAAATGTCAGAAGCTTCAAGCCAAACTCGCGCACATTCCGTGCATAAAACAACGCAAAGTATAATTTCTTTCCACAGAAAGATGGAAGCTTATATTTACGCAGCAACGTCTGCATCTCAACCTTAAGATCCTTATCGCTTTCCCGCAGGCTTTTCGTCTCCTCGTGATAGCGTTTGTCCATGCGCTCCTCTTTTTTCTTGTCTCGCTTGTTCGCCACCTTCTTTTTCCGTGCACGGTTATCATCAAGCTGGTCATCGTAGGTCGACTGAATGTCCTGTCGGCGCTTCTTGATCGTCGTCGCAATCTCATCCGCAATTGACTTTTCTTCTGAAGCAATGCTTCTTGACAGCTTCTTCTGCTGCTGTTTCATGCGGTCAATATTTGCCGCATATTCATCCCGTTTTATAACCTCGTCACGCGCCGCAACGATATAATCCTGTTTTTCATTAAATATATTTTCTGCCATCTTGCATACCCCCTCGTTCGGATTCGGATGTATTTTTGTCTATAAATGGAACAAGCGATAATTGCTTCCAATCATCGCTTATTCATGTACTCTTCCAATCGCTCCCGGTCAACCTTGATACGATTATCCATAGTCTTCATTATATCAACGATCTGGTAACGCCGATATACACCATTATTACTCAAATCATAAATTTTATTCGTCGAGAAGCCTAAGACAACCGGACGCAGAATGTTCTGCGGATTCTCCGATATGACAAGTCCCTTCTCACGGTTCGTAAGTTCGATACAGACACCCGGTGTCAAGATGTTGATACTCTTGATAAGTGCACCTACAATCTCCTCATCGAACTCGTCTTTATTCAATAACAGATATTTGATCGCTGCAATCTCCGATATCGCTTCCTCACTGATCTTCATACAGGTCATCGTATCAAACAGATTCGCGACTTTCAAAATCTTTGTACTCTTTAAAATCTTGCCCTGTTCCAGATTGCTGTTTCCATATTCCATCCGGTGAATCTGGGCTACGATTCTACGGACACCACTATCGATTCCGATCTCCGGTCTGAGGAGTCCCAGTCCATCGTTCTGAATCTTCTTGACAATGATCAGATCATTCGTATCGTAATCATCGTATTTTTCACGCACCTTGTTCGGCAATAACAGCTTTCCGATATCATGCAACAACGCTGCCAATACCAGTTCTTCCTGCTCTGTCGGCGTATAATACACCTGTGCTGAAATCAGTGCACATAAAATCGCTGTATTGATTACATGCTTATACACATAATCCGTCGTGGAACGAAGGTTCTGTGTAAATGTAATCTTATGATCCAATCGTCCATAGTTCGTGATGATCGCATTCGCCAGACGCTTCAGATTCACTGGCTCTCTGCCGGCAATGATGTTATCCAGCTCTTCCCGGATACTGAACACCGCCATCGTCTGAAAACGCTCAAAGTCCAGATCTTCCTCCGACATCGGCGGTACTGGCTCCGCTGGCTCCAGAATATAAAGTCCAAGCAGTCCGAAGTTCTTTACACTCTCGATACCCTGAAGTGTCAGTCTTGTATTACGCTCATACAGCAAAACGCCAGTCTTATTGTAGATTGGTTTTGCCAGACGCATACCATATTTCAAGTCTTCCGACTTCACAAATATCATGGTGTTACTCCTCCTGCTCGTTTTCTACGCATTTATCCGCGCATGTTGTCAACTGTGTTATCGACACAATACAACACAACATTTAGATTATTTTAGCACAAACTGTCAGATAAAACAAGAAGAAACAATACGGTATATTTTATTCAAACTTCTATTTATTCATGTGGTTTGAACGGTTCAACGCACTGATCAAAGCATATGCAGATGCATCAATAATATCAGACTTGATGCCTGCGCCCCAGACGATTCCATTCACACCTTCGACTTCCAATCCAACATATGCACATGCCTGTGAATCTGAACCTACCTGCAATGCATGTTCTTCGTATGTAACAAGGGAGAACTTGATATCGAAATGCTTCATGATCGCATTGCTGATCGCATCAAGACGTCCATTTCCCTGTCCATGATATACCTTCTTCTCGCCATTTACGAGAATCGTAAGCTCTGCCTGAATACCGTCGATCTGCTTGAAATGACACTCCATAAGTTTGACCGTATCTTCACGGTTTACATATTCGTTCTGGAAGATATCCAATACTTCCTTCGGAGAAAGCTCCTTATGCTGATGGTCAGATACGCCCTTAACTGTATATCCAAGATCCTCACGCATCTTCGGTGGCAGGTTGAATCCATACTTCTGCTCCAATAAGAATCCGATGCCGCCCTTTCCGGACTGACTGTTGATACGAATAACATCGCCATCGTATTTTCTTCCGACATCCTCTGGATTTAATGGCAGATATGGAACCGTCCACATACCATCCGGATCATTCTCACGATACTTCATACCCTTGGCAATTGCATCCTGATGGGAACCGGAGAATGCTGCGAATACCAGTTGTCCCGTGTATGGAGAACGCTCATATACATGCATTCTCGTCAATCTCTCATAGGTTTCTGTCAGATGCGGAATATCCGACAGATCCAGTTTCGGATCTACGCCATGCGTGAACATATTCATGGCAAGTGTGATAATGTCGACATTACCGGTACGCTCACCATTTCCAAACAAAGTACCCTCGATACGGTCTGCACCAGCTAAGATACCAAGCTCTGCATCTGCGACACCGCAACCACGATCGTTGTGAGGGTGAAGGGAAAGTACAACATTCTCACGGTCATGCAGGTTCTTGCTCATGTACTCAATCTGACTTGCGTAAACATGTGGCAATGACATCTCAACCGTTGCAGGAAGGTTGATAATAACCTTACGCTCTGGTGTCGGCTTCCAGATGTCGATGACTGCATTGCATACTTCCAATGCATAGTCGACTTCAGTTCCGGTAAAGCTCTCTGGTGAGTACTCAAACTGATGGTTCACACCATACTGGTCTGCCATATCATTTAACAGCTTTGCGCCGTCTGTTGCGATCTTCAGAATCTCTTCCTTGGACTTCTTGAATACCTGTGTTCTCTGTGCGTAGGATGTCGAATTGTACAGATGCACAACGACATTCTTTGCACCCTGAATTGCCTCAAATGTCTTCTTGATAATATGCTCTCTTGCCTGTGTCAGAACCTGAATCGTCACATCATCCGGAATCAGATTCTCCTCGATCAATGTACGGCAGAACTTGTATTCTGTCTCAGAAGCTGCAGGGAAACCAACCTCGATTTCCTTGAAGCCTACACGTACCAATTCTTTGAAAAATTCAAGCTTCTCATCCAGACTCATCGGAATGATCAGCGCCTGATTACCATCACGCAGATCTACGCTGCACCATGCTGGTGCCTTATCGATATACTCTTTGTTTACCCAGTCTGTACTCTGTACCGGCGGCATATAATAGCCACGCTTGTAATGCTCAAAATTCTTCATCTTTCTACCTCCATACATAAAAAAATAAACCTGTGCCTCCAACAACTACTTAGAGACGCAAGTTTCATCATTCTAACCTCTTACGCGGTACCACTCTAATTCATACATATCGTATGCTCTCACAGATACAAAGATGCATGCATCCTATATCTTCCCGCTGTAACGGTCAGGCTCCGTCCAAATCTACTAATGTCAAACTTTCCTGTCTCACATCTGTTCAATCGGCTGCTCCAAGGCGAGTTCAAAATCTTCGGATTATCGTTTCACACCAGCCAACGACTCTCTGAAATCCTTTGGATTCCTACTATTCCTCTTCTCTGCATTTACAGATTTACATTATCACAGATTCTTTTTGCGGTCAACCACCTTTTTCCAAATAAGCGGAAAAGATTTATATCTGCAAAATATTTCCTATTTTATAGAGAAAATCCATGTGGTATTCTTCTGGCAGTTGTGATAATCTAGTGTTAATAGAAAACAACGAATTGATATCTGCCAGCTTCGCACCGGCAGCACTTACAAAGGAGAGTATTATGCCACCAATTCGAAATGACTGGGCTAAGGTTTTGGCACCAGAATATAATAAGCCATATTATCGGAAACTGTTTGATTTTGTCGGGAAAGAATACAGCACCCATACGATCTATCCACCTGGAGATGATATCTTCAACGCATTTCATCTGACACCGTTAAAGGATGTAAAATGTGTCATCATCGGTCAGGATCCTTATCACGGTCCCGGACAGGCACACGGACTTTCTTTCTCGGTAAAGCCGGGCGTAGATATCCCGCCATCACTGATCAATATCTACAAAGAATTGCACGATGATGTCGGTTGCTATATTCCAAACAACGGGTATCTTGTCAAATGGGCCGAGCAGGGGGTTTTGCTCTTAAATGCAGTTTTGACTGTACGTGCCCATCAGGCTGCCTCCCATCAGGGAATGGGCTGGGAAGAATTTACAGACGCGGCAATCCGCGCCGTCAACAAGCAAAATCAACCAATCGTATTTTTGTTGTGGGGAAGCTTTGCGCAGAAAAAAGCAGCTATGTTGGACAATCCAAATCATTTGATTTTGAAAGCGCCTCATCCATCACCACTCTCCGCCTACCGTGGATTCTTTGGCTGTAAGCATTTCAGTCAAGCGAATGAATTTTTGCAGAGGCATGGTGTTGCACCAATTGACTGGCAGATTGAGAATATATAACCACAGGCATTCGTAATTGCAATATATATGTAGATGCATTTACGGTGATCCTATGGACAGAACGGAGAATAAACATGGAATTATATATAGTACGCCACGGAGAAACCTTGTGGAACCGGGAAAAACGGTTGCAGGGACGCGAGGATATTGAATTAAGTGAAAACGGTCGTAAGGTTGCACGTCTGACTGGCGAAGCACTGATGGATACGCGAATCGATAAGATCTTCTCCAGTCCGCTTAAACGTGCCTACGAAACAGCCTGTCTGATCCGGAACGGACGCGACATTGACATTGAAACGGATGACCGGTTGCGCGAATTATCATTCGGACATTTTGAGGGACAGAACTTCTCAGAGCTGATCAAGGACGAAACGCTTACATTCCGCTACTTCTTCAAGCAGCCAGAATTGTATGTACCTGCCGACGATGCTGAGACACTTCCACATCTGATTGCACGTGCCGGAGATTTTATGCAGGATAAGATCGAACCACTCGCTAATTCCTGCGAACGTGTGATGATCGTCGCACACGGTGCGCTCAACAAAGGAATTATGTCTTATATTAAGAAGCACGAGATCAAGGATTTCTGGTCGGGTGGATTGCAGCAAAACTGTAATGTGATGATTGTCGATTATACCGACGGGGAATACCGAATCGTGGATGAGACGAAGTTATTTTATACACTGCAGGAGTGAAAGTTCAAAGCACACTGTACCCCGAAATCAAGGGACTGCCATCCCCATTACACGGCAGTCCCTTTTTATATTGGATTAAGCCCCAAGAAATCCTTATTTCTCACAATTACATTTCTTCTTATCCACGCATGGAGCCGAGCGGTCAAACGCCGGATTGAATGCATAGAAATTTTTCTCATCCAATTTATCCTGCACCAGGCGAAGTGCTTCACCAAACCGCTGGAAATGCACTACTTCACGTGCACGCAGGAATTTGATTGGCTCGTAAACATCCGGATAATCCTTACATAATCGGAGGATGTTGTCGTAGGTACTGCGTGCCTTCTGTTCAGCCGCCAGATCCTCGTACAGGTCGGTAATCGTATCCCCCTTGCTCTGGAATTCGCATGCGTTAAACGGAATGCCTCCCGCTGCTTGCGGCCAGATACCAATCGTATGATCGATATAATATTTGTCAAAGCCGGAAGCCTTGATTTCTTCCATAGAAAGATTCTTCGTCAACTGGTAGATGATGGATGCAACAATCTCCAGATGTCCGAGTTCTTC
>OJMI01003677.1_pt1 | contig 11178 bp, 9 predicted proteins | sample 1597131 | NCBI WGS metagenome assembly OJMI01 (sample SAMEA2452116, study PRJEB22498) | human gut metagenome | reverse complement strand
GTTTGCAGAAGTTCAGCTAAATTATCGTTTATCGCCCTTGTCGCCAAACAAGCGACCACCTACTGCCAAAACGCAGTATAATATAGTTTGAAAACGGGAGGTATGTGCAATGGATATACAAGAAACAATCAGCCGCGCCAGAAAAGACTATAAGGACTATCTGCGCGAAAAGCACCCTGACTGGGCAGAAAGCAGTCTCAGCACCCATGTTTCTGATGCCTTCTACCTGTATCAGAATACCATTGCCCTCTCCTTTTGGAAGTGCTTTGAAAACGACGAGTCAATGGCAGCGGCAAAGCAGGATATACTCGAATATCTGAAACATGATGTGATGTCGGAACGCGCTGAGGAACGCACAGCCGGTTATTTCAATGATCTCAAAATGCTCAAAGAGTTCCTTGATGCAAAAGACGGAGTAAGAAGTTATGTGGGACCTGAGTATGATTGCGAAGTGACCGTCTACAAGTATGCAAAGCTGGCTTATGATGGGGAGATTTCTTCCGATGACGCTGTTGCGGCCATGTGCAAGGAAGTTCCGTTCTTCGGGGAAACATCCCATAAGCTCATGGTCATGCTGTTTGCATCCATGATGGAGGGAACAAGGTACACCCGCCGGGGCAATACAGAAACAACGATTTACTTCATCGTCCATATCGGACAGGACTATGGCAAGGATCGCATGGTCAATGCCTTAAAAGCAACTCACGAAAACATAACCTACTACTACGAGCAGACCGGAAACAAGTCAAACAGCATCCGCCGGGGCTGCACAAAGGTAGCCAAGGACAACAATATTGATATGGATTTCAGCGAGAAGATGTTTGAGGGCATCATCCCGAAGGAATCCTCTGATACTGCCCTCACGGTCGATGACACAGCCGTCCGGTATTGGCTGTATGCTGCTGGCGATGGCTCGGTCAACTGGGAGAACGATTATGACGAGGGCATTATGGCTATCGGCTGGGATGACATGGGCGATCTCATGCAGTACAGCTCCAAGGAAGAAATGCGAGCTAAGATGCGGGAAGTCTATGGAGGGAAAAGCTCATATAAGAACCAAGTTCACGCCACATGGCAATTTGCAAATGACATCAAACCCGGCGACATCATCTTCGTAAAAAAAGGCAGAAAAGAAATCATTGGCAGAGGCGTTGTTGAGGGCGAGTATGTATATGATCCCACCCGTGAGCACTACCGTAACACCCGTACTGTCCGCTGGACAGACAAAGGTTTATGGGAGCATTCTGAGCAGTTGGCGATGAAAACCCTGACCGATGTAACGCCTTATACCGATTTTGTGAAGAAGACGCAAAGCCTTTTTGATGGAGAAAGCACAGATGTTGCTATCCAAGATGAGGATGAAGAGGAACGGACATACGATCCATATACCGCCGACGATTTCCTGCATGATGTGTTCATGGATGAAGACCGCTACAACATCCTCAAGGCTCTCGTGCTGACGAAAAAGAATGTGATTCTCCAAGGCGCACCGGGCGTCGGAAAAACCTTTGCGGCCAAGAGGCTTGCCTATTCTATCATGGGCGAGAAAGACACGAACCGCGTCAAGATGGTGCAATTCCATCAGAGTTACAGCTACGAAGACTTTATCATGGGCTTCCGCCCCACGGAAACAGGCTTCGAGTTGAAGAAAGGCGTTTTCTATGAGTTCTGCCGCAAGGCCGCAGAAGATGACCGTCCCTATTTCTTCATCATTGACGAGATCAACCGAGGCAACTTGAGCAAGATTTTTGGCGAGCTGTTCATGCTCATTGAAAGCGATAAGCGCGGAGTTGAGTTACAGCTTCTCTACGCGGACGAGCAGTTCTCTATTCCAAGCAATGTTTACATCATCGGCATGATGAATACCGCAGACCGTAGTCTTGCCATGCTGGACTATGCACTGCGCCGCCGTTTTGCGTTCTTTGAGATGACACCGGCATTTAACTCGTCTGGTTTCAGGGCATATAGGGCAAAGATCAGCAACCCGAAGTTCGACCGCCTGATTGCCATAGTGGAGCAGCTTAATGATGTGATAGCGAATGATGATTCGCTGGGCGAAGGTTTCTGCATCGGCCATAGTTATTTCTGTACGAACGCCACAGTCACAGACGATTGGATGAAGTCCGTGGTAGAGTTTGAGCTGATCCCGCTGCTCAAAGAATACTGGTTTGATGAAGCCGCAAAAGTCAAGGATTGGAGCCGTACTCTTCGTGAGGTGGTCAAATGATTCCCATTCGCAACATCTACTATATGCTGGCCTATGCGTTCCAAGTGTTGCACGAGCAAGGCTATAAGGATGTTGCCGCTGAGGATTTCCGAAACACCGCAGAGTTGCTGGCTGCTATCCTATGCAAAGGCGTGTCTGTTCAGATTAAGCGGGGCTTATGCAGACAGTACATAACAAAGGAAGAGCCGCTGGCTTCCCCAAGAGGCAAGCTTGAAATTGGAGAATCCATCAAAACCCAAGTCCTTCGTAAAAAACAGCTCGTCTGCGCCTATGATGAGTTTTCGGTTAATGCCTATACAAATCGCATTATCAAAACGACAATGGCCGTACTGCTCCGTGCAGATATTACCAAGGCGAGGAAGAAGGAGATCCGCAAGCTGCTTGTCTTCTTCGATGGCGTAGATACTTTGGACGCTCATAACATCAACTGGAACATCCAATATGACCGCAATAATCAGACCTACCGGATGATAATTGAAATATGCCGGTTTGTTCTGAAAGAACTGCTGCAAACGACCGCAGACGGATCTACCCGTATTATGGATTATGCGGATGACATGACAATGGCAAAGCTGTATGAGAAATTCATACTGGGCTATTATCAGCGGGAGCACCCGGACATCCGTGCGTATTCCCCGCAAATCGCTTGGCAAGTGACAGATGGGTACAGAACGCTTTTGCCTACCATGCAGTCCGACATCGTGCTTTCAAACAAGAAAGCTGGAAAAACGCTTATAATCGACGCAAAGTTCTACACGCACAATATGCAGATGAAAGCACCCTATATGACGCAAACGCTCCACTCAGGGAATTTGTATCAGATTTTCACCTATGTCAAGAACTGGGATGCAGCGCCCGGAGAAACGGTAGCGGGGATGCTTCTATACGCCAAGACAGATGATGCCGTTCAGCCGGATGGAGATTACCAGATGAGCGGCAATCAGATCAGCGTAAAGACGCTTGATATGAACTGCGAGTTCGCTGTGATCGCAGGACAGCTTGACACGATTGCAGAAAGGGTTAGATGATAACACAGCAGATCGAACAAAGGAGCAACAGAAATGGCAGGATATTATACCGAATCAAATTACGAGAATGCAGTTCTCCAATTACTCAACGAAGGGCTTGGCTACACCTATGTCTACGGACCGGATGTAGAGAGTGATAATCACGCTCTACGAGGATGTCCTGTTGCCCGCCTTGCAGCGCATCAATAAGGGTTTGCCTCTGGATGCTATCAATGAAGCCATTTACAAGCTCAAGAACTTTGAGTCCGGCTCACTGCTGCAAAAGAACATGACCTTTACCGACTATCTGCAAAACGGTATCTCTGTAAAATACTTTGTAAATGGCGAGGAACGCTCCACCCTCGTCTACCTTGTTGACTTCAAAAATCCTGCCAATAACGACTTTACCGTTGCCAACCAGTGGACTTTCATCGAAAACTCCGAAAAACGCCCGGATGTCATTCTCTTCATCAATGGTCTGCCCCTTGTCGTAGTGGAGCTGAAATCTCCCTCCCGCGAAGAGACAGATGCTTCCGACGCATACCGTCAGCTCCGTAATTATATGTACGAGATCCCCTCCATGTTTATTTACAATGAGGTTTGTGTCATGAGCGATATGACCACCTCAAAGGCCGGAACCATCACCTCCGGTGAAGACCGCTTCATGGAGTGGAAAACAACGGACGGTAGCTACGAGAACACACAGTACGCAGCCTTTGACACCTTCTTTGAGGGACTGTTTGAGAAGAACCGTTTCCTCGACATCCTGAAAAACTTTATCTGCTTCAATGTGGACGGCGAGAAGACATTCAAAGTGCTTGCCGCCTACCATCAGTATTTTGCCGTCAAGAAGGCGATTGCTTCCACTCAAAAGGCAACCGTCACAGATGGCAAAGGTGGTGTGTTCTGGCATACGCAGGGCAGCGGAAAGTCGCTGTCTATGGTGTTCTATGCTCACTATCTGCAAGAGGCATTGGAAAGCCCGACAATCGTTGTGATCACAGACCGAAACGACTTGGATGACCAGCTCTACGGCCAGTTTGCCCGCTGCAAGGATTTCTTACGCCAAACGCCGCAACACGCCCAAAGTCGAACCCACCTGAAAGAGCTGCTTGCAAACCGTCAGGCAAACGGCATCATCTTCACAACCATGCAGAAGTTTGAGGAAAGCGATGAGCCTCTTTCTGAGCGTCGGAATATCATCGTCATGGCGGATGAGGCGCACCGCAGTCAATACGGATTAACAGAGAAAGTTGTAGTGCGCCAGAAGGAATACGGCGAGGTCGAAGCAAAGACAATTATCGGCACTGCCCGGATTATTCGTGATAGTCTTCCGAACGCTACATACATTGGCTTCACCGGCACTCCCATCTCTTCTAAAGATCGGAGCACCCGTGAGGTGTTCGGTGATTATATCGACATTTACGATATGACTCAGGCAGTTGAGGACGGAGCGACCAGACCGGTTTACTATGAAAGCCGCGTAATCCATCTCAAGCTCGATGAAAAGACGCTGCATCTTATTGACGATGAGTATGACCTGATGGCAGAGAATGCCGATCCTTATGTTATCGAAAAGAGCAAAAAAGAACTTGGCCAGATGGAGGCAATTTTGGGGGCCGACCAGACGATCCGTTCTCTGGTAGACGATATTCTCGACCATTATGAAAACTATCGCGCCAATATTCTGACCGGAAAGGCGATGATTGTTGCCTACTCCCGCCCCATCGCCATGAAGATATACAAGCGGATTTTGGAACTGCGTCCTGCTTGGACGGAAAAGGTCGCAGTTGTCATGACGCAGGGCAACAACGACCCCGAAGAGTGGCGTGAAGTGATCGGCAATAAGGCTCACAAAGAAGATATGGCGAGAAAGTTCAAAGACAACGACTCGCCGCTTAAAATCGCTATCGTTGTGGATATGTGGTTGACCGGCTTTGATGTTCCTTCCCTTGCCACAATGTATGTCTATAAGCCGATGGCCGGTCACAACCTCATGCAGGCTATCGCTCGCGTCAACCGCGTTTTCAAGGATAAGGAAGGCGGCTTGGTTGTTGACTATGTGGGCATCGCTGCTGCGCTGAAACAGGCTATGAATGATTACACAGCGCGGGACAAGAAGAACTACGGTGACACGGATGTCAGCAAGGCTGCATATCCAAAATTCCTTGAGAAACTGTCCGTGTGCCGCGACCTATTCTACGGTTATAACTACGATAAGTTCATGACTGGAACTGACCTTGATAAGGCGAAGGCGATTACCGGAGGTGTAAACTACATCCTCGGCAAGAGCGTTGCAGAGCAAGACCTTCCCGACAAGGAGAAGACGCAAAACATCTACATCAAGGAGGCGTTACTTCTCAAACAGGCACTTTCGCTGTGCGGTAGCTTGGTAGATGAAAAGACACGCTTTGAAGCAGCATTCTTTGAATCTGTCCGAACGATGATTGTCCGGCTTCTGTCCGGCGGTACGGGTAAGAAGTTTACGCTGCCGGAAGTAAACGAGCGGATCAATGAGCTGCTGAAACACAGTATCAAGAGCGAGGGCGTAATCAACCTTTTCTCGGATGTGAAGGCGGAATTTTCGCTGTTCGATCCGAAGTTCCTTGAAGAGATTGCCAACATGAAGGAAAAAAACCTTGCTGTTGAACTCTTGAAAAAGCTGATTGCCGAACAGGTGTCGGTTTACCGGCGAACCAATATTGTCAAATCGGAGAAGTTTTCTGAACTTATTCAGGGTGCAATGAACCGATACCTGAACGGGATGCTGACCAATGAGGAAGTCATTCAGGAGCTTTTGAAGCTTGCCAAAGAAATTGCCGATGCAAACGCAGAGGGCGAAAAGCTGGGATTGACCTCCGACGAGCTTGCATTCTACGATGCTCTGACCAAGCCCCAAGCCATCAAAGACTTCTACGAACATGACGAACTGATTGCAATTACAAAAGAGCTGACCGATCTGCTCCGTAAGAACCGGACAATAGACTGGCAGAAGAAAGAAAGCGCCAGAGCCGGTATGCGCCGGTTGGTCAAGCGCCTTCTCAAAAAACACAAATACCCGCCAGAGGGCATGGATGACGCAGTTCAGACCGTGATGAGCCAATGTGAAATGTGGACGGATAATGTAATGACTGTGTGACCATTCATCGTCTACTGTTCGTTATCAACGCTATGCCTCGAAAGGAACATAATATGGATGTCCGCGAAACAGCAGAGCTGGATGAAGATGAGCGCTTTATCACGATTGCAGATGGCAGCGATACTGGAATCGTCAATAATCAAGTCCCCGAAGCAGATATAATCAGGTATAAAGACAGCACCTATGAGATTGTTTCTAAGATTGCCTATTTGATTGGTGTGCCAAAGCGGATTTTTGAGAATGAGCACGAGCCGCCTAAAACGGAAGTTTATGAAAGGCTTGAACAGGACAAGGCGGCTCGGATAATCCGCCACCTGTGCATTATCCGAACGGCCATAGAGCGGAATTTCAAACACATCAATGAAAAGATGCGGTTTGACTATACTTCAATTTACAATCTCCCTGAGTATATTCCGCCAGACAGCATGACACAGCTCAGTGCTGATGGAGTCAATTTTGTCCGAAAGAGCAGCAAAAAACTTTGCCATCATGTTATTGAGATCAACAAGTTGATAGCTGATAGAATTAACAACTGCAAAAAGCTATTTCCTCTTTGGCTAAATTGGCAATATGTAAAAAATCTTTTTGTGATGCCCAATGGTCTAACAGAGGATGGGACAAAGGCCGCTGCGGATATTTACTACTCGCATTTGCTTTTCTATCCGTATCAGGTTTACATCAACTGGACTCCTAAAGAAGAAGGGAACATTCTCTATAACGACAAGAAATTTGTCACCTTGCTCTACCAATGGAATAATGACTATTTCACAGAATATAGCAAGGTATCAGACGCAGGGAGCTATGTTAAGGGAAGCATCTATGAGTTTATAGAAAGCAGCGAGAAAGTTGTCATCGTGGTAGATTGCGAAAATTCAGACCCATACAAACTTTGTGCAACGCTGAGGAATCTTGACCGTCAATATACAAAGAAGATTTCTTCAATCATCTTGTTTGATGATGTTCATGCTGCATCTGCGTGGCGCATTTTGGAGAGTTTCACCGCAATCCCTGTTGAACACATGATGATCGAACGAGTGAAGCAAAATAAATCCCTTGTTGATGTGATGCTCATTTCAAGAACCTGTCAGGAACACTATAAAAACAATGTGGATTCCTTCATCCTTGTGTCAAGCGACTCGGACTACTGGGGGCTGATTTCGTCTCTGCAAGATGCCCGTTTTCTTGTCATGATCGAACGGGAGAGCTGCGGGCCAGACTTGAAAAATGCACTTTCAGATGCCGGAATATTCTACTGCTACATAGATGACTTCTATTCAGGGAATACCGAAGACATCAAGCAAGGCGCACTCTTTAAGGAGATGTATCGGTACATCGACAATGCCGTCAGACTCAACATATTTGAGATGTTTGATGAAGCAATACGCACTACACGGATTGAAATGAGTTCAGCAGAAAAACAGCAATTCATTTCTCAATATGTGAAAACGATGCAGATGAGGATCACCGACAGTGGCGATGTGGTCTTGGAGTTCAAACGAAAATAAGCGGAGGTGTAAAATTATGATGGATGAATTATGGCGCGAAGAGGAAAAGAAAACATTAGAGAGGATTGCCAAGCTGACCGAATTGGGAAAAGTCAAATGGGAATGCGTAGAATACAATCCGCTGTGTTTCATGAATGAGGACAAGGTGGATGAAACCTCTGCTTATTTGTGCCAGATGTTTACTCTGACATCGGAAATCGGTGGGATGCCTTACGAGCTTGAAATAGCCGAATACATTACCGTACCTGACGGGAAGGGCGATATTGCGCTTACCTTAACACGAGATGTCCCTGATGATTTTATGAAGATTGATTCCATACTGTCCAGTGATGTTGATGAATATGAAAACTGTGAGCCGAGCGAGATAGGTAAACGATACAAAAATGATCCTGCCATGCGGCTAACAGAAGCCATCGTCCCCGTAGTAATTGAGTCCGAAGCTGTTCAAGACACTTTTGAATGGGCTAGGTTCATCAATGAAAATGGAATTGCAGATGAGATTCTTAATCATCCAGTGGTTCGGCTTGCCGAAAAGCTGTTTAATAAACATCGCCTTCTCGACTACCACCGGATTCTTTTCGACATCCCTTATAGGGAAAAATTGATCTCAGAATAAAGAATAAGCCGCAGTCCCCACAATGGGAACTGCGGCTTATTCAATTCATTGCTGGCAAATAACCAGATTATATGTTTTCTACCACAAGCGTTATGGGATTGATGACACGCACCGGCTTACCCTGCTGTTGCGCATACTGTACGGTTTTCCCTGTGCCACTCGGTTTCCCGTTCCATACCGCAATAATGTAATCAGCCTGGTCCACCATATAACGATTGCGCTTGTGCATACAATCCGGGGTATAACGCTGCTGCAAGAGCGTTTCTTTGTCGCATTTGGCAGCTATATCATAGTACCGATCCCTGAGCGCCTCGCTCCATTTCTCAGCTTGCGTTTCACAAGGGATGGCGCACTCAAGCGTAATGCCATTATAAGCCGATTTCAAGCCAAGGACGATCTCAGCCGCAAACATATCAACGCCGATTGCCATACCGGTGATAAAGTGCGTAACGCCATTCTCTTCAATCTGCCTGATTATTTCATCTCTGAGCTTCTGCTTGAGTGCAATACATCTTTCGTCTGCCTCATTGAATCCAAACGGGAGGCTCTGGGGTCTGTGGCCGGTAAATGCACATTGCTTTGTCTTCATATCTCATCTCTCCAACTGTGTATTTTAGCGTTATTCTCGTTCGCTTATCCATAGTATAGCATGAAGAGATGCAGAAGTCAGTCGAAATACGCGGTAAAAGAAAAAACTGCGCCGAATAAGCGCAGTTCAATGACGAATGTTATTTTTCATTCTCTTTTTCTTGACGGATCAGAAGTTCAACTATTTGGAGAATGCGATTTTGAGCATCAACCGAAAGGGTGCCCAATTCATTCGAGAGCTGTGTTGTCTTATACTCTGTCGTGTGGTCGAGTACATCACAGAAGATGGCATCCGCAGATACCTCAAGAGCGTTAAGCAACAATATCAAATTTTCACAACGGGGAAAAGATGCGCCCCGTTCTAAGGTTGAAATATAGTTTGCAGTGAATCCGGTCTTTTCGGCAAACTCTTCCTGCGTAAGACCGAGGCGTTCGCGGCACTGCTTAATCCGCTTGCCAATTCGCTTATCTATCATGCCAACTACCATGTCCTTTGCTGTATCGTTCATAGTAATTATATGGATAAGCGATGTAGTTATACAGAAACGCTAATCCACTGTCTATGTATTTACGACATAGTATTGTCAAAATTCGTGAAAGAAACACAAAAAAGAGCCTCAACCGATAACCAGCAGGTCATCGACTGAGGCTCATACGGTTAAATTGGGAGACGAAGAAAGGCAGGAAAATCAACCTTTATCCTGACATTTTGGGCTTTAGGGACATAGACGGGAAAACATACGGGGCACCTTTCCAGCGCCGCTTACAGGGCAGAAAACCCGCGATTTTCAACCCTTATCACGACATATTTTCCGGCCTATCTGTCCGCTTGAATGCGTAGAAGGGACATGCTACTATTTCAGTCCGAAAACTCTGCTTGCAGGGATGGAAACAATGGTGCACTGCTTAGGCATACTGTTGAATGTATTATACATTTCGCTTTCCTGTATTCTCTGTTCCCCGGACTTCCTCATGATAAAAATAATCCACGATGACCGGATGCCCCTGCGGCACTCTGCCGTAAGGCAGTTCATTATCCACAAAGGGGCAATCATATCTCTTAGCCATTTTTTCGGCCTTTTCTTCTAAAGCTTTGAAATAGCTGCGGTCATGATGATTGTAGATTTCATTATAAAGCGGCACAAGATCAGGATATTTCTCTGCTATATAATCCATAATCGTCTTTTTGAATTCACCTCGCAGATTAAGATTTTCCAGCCAGAATAGATCGCACTGATCCTTCACCCGTTCAAAAATCGCTTCAAAATCCGTAATACCCGGAAAAACAGGAGCCACAAAGCAAACGGTACGAATGCCTGCATCGTAAATCTGCTTCATAGCGGCCAGCCGACGTTCAATGCTGACGGCTTTGTCCATATCATTTTTGAAATCCTCATCAAGCGTATTGATTGACCACGACACTGTAACCTGTCCCAGTTCCTTCAGGAGATCAATGTCACGCACTACAAGATCAGATTTGGTGCAAATCAAAATATCTGCGCCGCTGCCTCTGAGTTGTTCCAGCAATTTTCTGGTATTGCCGAACAGTTCTTCCTGCGGATTATATCCGTCTGTCACAGAGCCGATCACGATACGCTGTCCAGCAAATTTCTTTGGGTTCCTAATTTCCGGCCAGCGCTTCACATCAAGGAATGTACCCCAATCCTCCGTGTGCCCGGTAAACCGCTTCATAAAAGACGCATAGCAGTATTTGCAGCCATGGGTACAGCCCACATAAGGATTGACCGAATAACCGCCCACCGGCAGGCTGGATTTCGTCATGATATTCTTTGTCTCGACTTCTCCAATAAGGATACCGTTCATCTCTACTTTTGCCATTTTCTCTGTATCTCCAATACTTGATTGAACGCTTCCGGGAATTCCTGTTCCATGTTTGCCTCGCCCACGATGGGAACAAGATCTTCTTTCATAAAAGCAGGGATGCCGAGAGCATGGGCCTGTTTCACAAGGGAATACGCCCATGCGGGAGCTGTTCGTATTTTTTTGCTTTGCGCCCCGGTCATCGTCCCGACCACGATCCAGCTGATACCGGAGAGATCCACTTTGCCCGGATCGTCAAACAATGGCTCAAAGGT
>OJMI01003661.1_pt1 | contig 11223 bp, 6 predicted proteins | sample 1597131 | NCBI WGS metagenome assembly OJMI01 (sample SAMEA2452116, study PRJEB22498) | human gut metagenome | reverse complement strand
TTAGTATCACGCTCATACTTTGTTGTATTTCCCATGATATCAACGCTTTCGGACATTTCATCATACTTATTCTTGCCATCAACCATATTATAAGTGATTTTATCCACTTCATAGGTTTGACCATCGGTTTCCACAGTATTTGTCTTTACTGCATACTTTTCATCATAGTTATAGGTGTACGTTTTGACCAGCGTATCACCATCATATTCTTTCAGTCCCGTCTGTTTCTGTGTTTTATCATAGGTATAAACCTGTTTCAGACCAGATGCATTGGTCAGCCAATTTACAGAGCCATTATCGTTATACACGATCTGGTCTGTCATTTCATCGTAGCAGTTTGTAATTTTACAAAGTCTGCCTTTTCCATCATATTCATAGGATTCTGTTCCGCCAGATACGCTTGTTGCAGATACCAACTGAAAATCTCCGTTATATGCATAAGTAACCACACGACCTGCGGCGGTATCTTCAATACTGGTAATCCGAGAATGTTCTTTATTGCCATTATAGGTGATTGTATAAGTTCTGCCAGTAGAATCTGTCACAATACGCTGGTTATTTGTCATAGAAGAGATGGTTAAAACATTACCTTCTGCATCTTTGACCCAATCCAATTCGCCATTTGTATTAAAGTGATATTTTGACTGTGCTGCATTTGTAATAGTGTATTCGTTTCCGGACTTTGTCATAGTGCTATGAGCGTTCAGGCACTCAAATCCACCTTTTCCATTATCCTTAAATGTAGTGTTCGAACCATCAGGCAAAACAACCTGATAATACCCAGCAGTTGGCTTTACAATCTTGCTGACATCAATATTAAAATCCCAGCCAATACCAAAAGAGCTTTCCTCAGTACTAATGGAATTATATGTGCGAACAAAGTCAGAAGTTACACCAGGAGATTCAATACTTAAGTCGGTAAAGGATTTTGTATAATTTCCAGTTGCGATGTGTACACCTTCACCAATTTCCCAGCCTTTACGATAAAGGGTATAGTCTGGCTCATAAGGAGCGTCATCTTCTGGAAACCATGGACGAATGTGATAACGATCAGGAGAGTACCCTAACGGAAAATACAATCCAGACATGTCATATTCTTCATCATAATAATCAAAATTTAAATGCCGTTTTGTTGTAGGATTTCCATTTTCATCATAAATATAAGTGTAACGATTATCCCATAAAATTGTCTGTACACCTTCTGGATAATAAAGGCTAATCACATGATCTCCAGTAGAGTAAACAGACTTTTCACCAGATTTTTCATTTACTTCCCATGTTGGCCCCTCAAAATAAATGGTTCCTGCTGTCCATTTACCTTCCATGTCAGTCAATGTGTTATAATTCCAATTACCATAAATATCAACTTCTCCACCAGGGACAGTCATTAACATTGTATCATAGCAATTTGCCTGACCAAAATTGAAATCGCCGCCAATAATGACTAATCCTCCATTAATATTCAGTAATTGGCCTGCATTTCCACCCCAACCATCTGGAGAAGCGGTACGAAATACTAAGTTGTTGGAAACTTCCAAATAACCATTGCTAATATTCAGTGTTGCTCCTTGATTGCCAGACCAAAATTTCGGAATATCAGTTGTAAAGGACATACAGTCGCCTACATACAGGGAACAGCCATTCAGGTTCAAATCCGTATCATGCAAATTTAAGCTGCCCTGAAAAGCGCCGCTTTCCTGCATGATCAGTGTTCTTTTAAAGGCATGATCCCAATCCAAATCGCCAGAAGCCTTGTATGCGGCTGAAAACCATGCAACATCTGCATTATCAATTGTGCCGCTGTCGTCTTTGTCCATGTATGCGTAGTAATTATCAGAACGTCCACGTTTCTGAGCCGCTGCATTGATCAAATCAATACCATCATTATAATCGTCCTTATTAACGATTATATCTCCTGTAAATTCATGATTATAGATATAAACCCATGAATTTACATCTCTTGCAGAATCAACTTCTGCCTTAAATGCAGCTAATTCTTCTTCTCCTGCACCAGCATCCATCAAAAGCAAATAGTCCGTATCATTAATTACTCCATCTAGGTTTATATCAAGATTCTGGACATTTTGTGGAAGTTCATAATATTCATCATCAGCAAGATGATCATAAAAATCGCAAAATGCTTTCAAATCTGCTGGACTAATAATATTATCACCATCTGCATCCATACTGGGATTAAAATCGGAATCACCACGATATGCTCCTAAGCAACTCTGTACATACGCCAAGTCTTTTCCATTGATGACATCATCGCTCCACTCGTTGTCGTGTTCTTCATTCCAAGTGGTATCACCTGGAACTAATGTCACCGTGTTGCGAGAATCACCAGATCCAACAGTATAGGTACCAGTACCAAAATCCTTCAAGTAAAACGGCAAATAACCATCACTTTCATACTTGACATGATAAATGCCACTACCACTGCTTGCTGTTACAGAATAACTGTCACCACTTCGGAGTTCCTGGTATTCAATTTCATTCCAGTTCTCATCAAAAATACGCACATAAATTGGCGTTTTGTCATCAATTCCGTTGATAACACCTTGTTTAACAATACCAGTTACTGTTAATTCACCTGCTGGAGCATCGCCATCCGAAGCAGTCGTAATAGCTGCAGTATGATCTTGCACTGCTTCGTCTGATTCGGATTGAACAGAAATATCGTCTTCTGCAATCTCCTCATTATTAGCAGTTTCATTTTTGTCTTCAGCAACATCAAAATAATCTACTTTTCCAAGATCTTTTGTTGCTTCTTCAAATTCCTTGGCAAGCTGGTCTTTGTTCTTTGCTCCTTCAATCGCTTCTGCAGCAGATGCAATTGTATCAGCATGTAAAAGACCTTGGGCACTGCCGTCGCCAAAAATCATGACCTGTCCCATGAACATCAGGGACATGACTCCAGCAAGTGTTCTTGTCAGTTTTTTATTCATGCACTTCCTCCTTTTTTATTTTCAAAAACATTCTTTCCTTTTCCAAGCAGCAACATCACTGCAAGAGAGCACCATGCAATCTCCAATACCAAAACAAATTGTGTGAAATGTAAAGCAAACAACAGCATCGCCACAATCATTTCTATTGTCATCACAACAATTGCTCGAATATGATAAACATGATGTTCTTTTTCATCCAATCTCTTATTTCGATCTTCCACCGGCGACAGCAAAAAAACAACGATGCAGGCTATCAACGACAATGTTGTAATCACCCAAAAATACGTTTGGGGCGTGTATTTTACGATACACAGTACAATCCATAACATTATCGCAGAAAATGCCCAGCATCGCTGCGGTGTAGAAGCATGATAGCCTCCGGCATATACTCTTAATGGGATATATGCGATTGTGTAAACCATTGCCGGTACAGCAAGTCCCATTATAAATCCAATCAGGAGCATTGTTAGAATGTTCAGAATTGTTGCAAACATCTGACGCAGGCCATATTCATATAATGCTTTATTGGATTTTTGGACAATGCCATAGTATTCCAATCGATCTGCAATCTTACAAGATAATTTAGGAAACATTAGAATTTGCGAAGCTTCTTGGCTGTTTCAGGCAATTCTTCCTGATAGGTCATCCAAGTGCAAGTTGAGTTCACTGTCAGCGTTGTGAAAACCATTGCTAAAGCAGCAAGCATACCGCCATATTTCAAAATAATCTTTTTCATATTGATCACTCCAATCTTTTTATTTTGCCTGCAAAACAAATTATAACAAAAAAAGAGCCGCAAAAGCGACTCTTGTAAAAAACGACCTATGTTAATGTCAAAATTCGACTATTTTCTCACTCTGTTTCATGATGAAAACTCGTATTGCAGAGCATGACATCTGTAATAAAATATATATCATTATAATCGTATATAATGTCTCCATCATATTTTTCCAATATGCTGGAAACGCTTTTCAGTCCTAATCCATGTAATTGCTTTTCCTCCTTTGTTGTCATCAATGTTTCTTTCTCTTTTATGATATTTCCATCATAGGTATTTTCTATATGGATAAAAAGAATGTTTTTCTCAAAATAAATATTGATAAAGAAGTATTTCCTTTCCGCTTTTTCGATAGCTTCTATTGCATTGTTTAATAAATTTCCAAGTATGATGTTGAGGTCAAACACATTAATTTTCAAGTCCTTTGGTATCGTTATAGAACACTTTAAATGGACATTTTTGTTTTTCATCTCCTGCAACTTGTAATTAAGAATGCTATCAATCTCAGAATTTCCAGTATCAACAAACTGTTGATGAAAAGAAAGAAATCCCAGACCATCTTCAATATAATGAATCAGTCCTTGATTATCCGCTTTTTTTGCATAATTTACAATAGAGATTAAATGATTCTTGAAATCGTGTTGTAAGTATCGAATTCTATTCTGGGATTCTTGTAATAATTCTAATTCACTATGTTGTGCTTTCACCGCTTGCTCCAAAAGCTTTTTCTCATAGATGACTTCATAATTTTTCTGGAGGCTATCATACATATAAAAAATCAGTAAATTAAAACTGATTAAAATAAAAGCTACAGTAATTGTTTTTATGCTGTACTGATACATAGTTAAAATACCAACCAAAATGCTCCCAATTGGCACAGTCAAAATTGTTGCTAAATACAGTTTATCAATTTCATGATAAGCCCGTTTTTTCCAAATATATTCAAAAATCAATTCTATTAAAAAAGTAATCAGTACTGTGGCAATTCCACTACTCATTATAATGGAATCCACTTTTGTTATGAGAATAATGGTATATACAATACCGTCTGCAAGCATATTAACTACATAAAATGCTAATGCTACAAATAATTTACTTGTTACTTTCGATTCATATAAAAATGAGAGAGCAATCAATGGAATTATATTTGTTAAGATATTTAAAGTGAAATTTCCAAATAAGATAGCACCAAAACTATTGATTAAAAAATAGAATGTAAATCCTATTATAATCCAGATTTGTTTCACTTTTGCAGTACCAAACATAGTATTTAAAAGCTTAAAATAAATATAGATACGAAAAGCATTTCCTATTAAATATACGAGCTGTTCCTGCATATTATCACTCCTCTCTAAATCGATCTGCACTATACTTCAAAATTGCTCTGCGAACTTCTTTTCTATTTGGTTTGCTAATAGGCAACTCTCTACAATCATCAATTGTCAGTGAATCATAACTATATGATGAAATATGAGCAATGTTAATATAGAAAGATTTATGGATCATAAGGAAATTTTTTAGAATTTTCATTTCTGACAAATCACTCAATTTTCCATAAAATTCATGTGATTCATTTGAACAATAGACAGTAATTTTTCTTCCATTGCTTTCAAAATATTGTATCTGCTCTATTGGTATTCGCTTTTTTACATTTTTGTTTGTTAATTCAAAAAAATCTTTCTTGGAATATAATCGAAGATATTCACCCAGGCAAGAAAATAATGTTTCTCTTTGTATGGGTTTCATCAAAAAGTGAAATGGATGCACCTGAAATAATTCCATGGCATATCCCATTTTAGAAGAGATATAAATAATTTGACACAAGTAATCTTGGTTTATCTCACGTATATGTCTACCGACCTCTACACCATTAATCTTAGCTAACTCAATATCCAATAGAATTAAATCAAAATGTATATCATCTTCCAGATCAGCCAAAAGATTTTCTCCATTGTAATAGATTGAAATATCAAAAATCATTTTGAATTTCATTTCGTATTCTTTCAGGATAGATTTACAATATAAGTGCAACACAAAAAAAGAATGACACATAAAGCCACTCGTGTTATAATATGGGAGTCACCACACAACCATAAAACAGGAGGAAGCAATATGTGCCATTACACCCATTTTACCACAGAAGAAAGAGAAAAGTCAAGAGTTTTGAAAGCACAGGGACTAAGTATTCGGGCAATTGCCAGAGAACTTGGAAGAGCCCCCTCATCTGTAAGCCGTGAATTCCGGAGAAACTGCTATGCCAACGGTGACTACGCAGCATATCATGCAGATAGATTATACCGGAAACGGCGAAAAAACTGCGGTAGAAAGGCAAAACTGCTGGATGATGAAATACGCAATTATGTCATGGAAAAGATGAATCTACGCTGGTCTCCAGAGCAGATTGCAGGACGTGCCAAACGTGATAAGGAACCGTTTTGTATTTCATTTCCGACAATTTATCGTGCAATTGATTCAGGAATCTTACCGCCGCAGCTGAAAAAGATCATGCGTTTCAAATGGAAGCATAAAAAATGCAAAGGAACAGACAATCGTGGAAAAATCCCAGATACTACGCCTATTAGTGAGCGTCCTGCCGGTGCTGAAAATCGTTCGAGATATGGTCACTGGGAAAGCGATACGGTTCTCGGTATGCGGAAAACAGGCTGTTTTGGCACACATGTGGAGCGTAAATCAGGATACCTTGTTGCATTCAGAATAGATGACAGACAGGACAATGCTTTCAATTATGCCACGATAAAAGCGTTTTCTTCCATTCCGGAGAAACTGAAAAAGAGTTTTACTGTCGATAATGGAAAAGAATTTGCTGCACATAAAACTTTGGCTGAGGCTACAGGAATGAAAGTATTTTTCTGTGATCCTTACTCTCCATGGCAGCGTGGCACAAACGAAAATACCAACGGCTTGCTTCGTCAATTCTTTCCGAAAGGAACTTCATTCGCCAACGTTTCTGATGATGATTTACAGCGTGTTGTTGATCTCATCAACAATCGCCCCCGCAAACGTCTTAATTTCCTGACTCCCTTCGAGGTGCTTCAAAAATTTTTTCTCTGATTGTGTTGCACTTGACTTGACAATCTATCAGAAAAAATAGTAGTTCATCACATACTGCTTTTTCGTCATCCACTACTGCTATGCAAATCACGCAATATGCCCCTTTCTTAGCTTTCTCTCTCTATTTCCATAATACCATAAAATATCCCAAAAAGCAAGAAGAATAGATGGTTTATCACTGGAGATACTAAAAGGAAAGAAGCATTTTTGTTTCGTAAAATCCGCCCATTGACCATTCAAGCCTAAAAAATCACGCTGTTTCCAATGTTTTTCGCATTTCTCATACGATTTTTTGACGGCAAAATATTATCCTGTCAATTGCAGTCGCTTTACATATTCCTGCTTCATCTGCATAGAAGAATGCACATATCGATTCAAAGTAATACTGGCATCAGCGTGTCCCAGCAATTCACTCAGCGTCTTTGCATCAAACCCATGGGCAATACAATCTGTAGCATAAGTGTGTCGAAGCAGATGAAATGGAACCTTTCGGATACCACAAAGTTTCAGGATTTTCTGAAACCGATACTGCATGGTTCTCGGTTCTGCCGGTTTGCTTTTCCCAGTAATCAAGTACAAAAAATCCTGCCGCTTTTTCTTTTCCAGCAGTGTCAACAAGAAGGACGGAACCGGAATTGTCCGCACGGAAGTTCTGCTTTTGGGAGAGCCGATCAATACCTCAGAGCAGCCATTTCGATAGATTCTCTGCACCGTTCGTTTTACAGAAAGTGTTCCGTTTTCAAAGTCAATATCGCTCCACTGTAAGCCGCATAATTCACCTACACGCAAACCGGTGAACAAGCACAGCAGAATCGCCAAATCAATGGTCAATCCTGTCTGAAGAAGATATTGCTCCAACTTCTTTCGCTCCTCAGAAGACAAAACATCCAGCTGCTTTTTCTCTGCTTTTGGCATAGTGAAATGCGTTCCCTGAATGTGATACTCCTGCACTGCATACTGTTCTATGCTGTGGTAAACCCGCATAATGTCCTGTACAAACCGAGCGGAAAGTCCGCCAGTTCCGCACAATCGGCCGCTTTGCAGTTTCTCATAGACAAAATCATTCAGTTGATGTGTTGTCATATCCGTGAGATACTTTGTTCCGAGATCCGGAAGAATATGATTGCGAATGATGTTTTCATAGTGCGCATAACTGGACGGTTTCACACGCAGTTTTGCCGCAGAAAGCCATTGACGAGATGCCTCTGCCACGGTTAATTTCAAAGCAGAAACTGGCTGGTTCTGCAAAACAGCTTGAAATTGTGCCATCTTTTCCTTTACCTCGGAAAGCGTTCTGGCATATACAAATTTGTATTTCAGCGACCCATCTTCCTTATGACCGATCGGGACACGTCCCTCAAACCGACCGTCTTTTCTCTTGTAAATGTTGCTGCCTCTTCTCGGCATTTGAAATCCCTCCTGACAAGTTTTCGGACTGTTCAAAGCAAGAAAACGCCTGCTTTTTCTCCGATTCTTATGATTTATTCATGAATTTTCAGAAATATATACTTTACTTTTTCTGAAAATCTGCTATAATGATAGCAGATTCGATGTTGTTTTGTCTGAAATTTCTGCAAATAAATGGGCGGATTTTACGAAGAAATCTACATTTTATAGAAAAAACCATGCTGGGAAGAAATGCTCTCCCAGCATGGTTTTTTATGGTTCTGGATTTGTTCCCTGATACGTTCTCAGCTTGTATGCGTTGTGTCAATTTCAATTTCGTGTATTTCTGATCTTATCCTGACTTGTTCCCGCATACAGAAAAAAGGCATCTCAGCTACCTTTCAAATATTCTCCAAAAAGAAAAAAGTGCCGAAAAATCAGCACTTTTTCACCCATCATCCTTACTTTCTTGACATCAATACTACGCACTCAACGTGCAACGACACTTCAATTTTAATGTCTGCATTTTCGTTAAATTGCCCATACAGAAAAACGTATGAGTGATTTGAAGAAAACTAATTTTTTTAAACCGCAACCATACTTTTCTGCTGAGATTCTAATATGTCAATTTCTTCTTCTATCTTTTTAATATCAGTACGAATTTCTTCTACTAGATTTTTCTTCTCACGCAGATTATTCTCAATTGTTTCGACTTTATATATCAAAAATATTATTCTGCGGCTTATTTTTTCTGTAAATTTATTTATTAATGTCACATTTAATTTTGGAAGTCCCCAAACTGCAAATAAAGCAAGGATTGCACTAATACAAATTTCAATTTGGTCCTTTAAACAAACAATTTTATCAAAGAATCTAAATAAAAGAAAGCCTGAAATAAGAGATAAAAAGATTTTAACTATTATATTAAAACATTTGTTCACTAGTTTTGCTTTTTCATATTTTACGCTTAAAGCTTGAATTTCTGCACTAAGAGTGTCTTCTATGTGCTTTTTCTGATTCAAAGCAAGTTTCTTTTCTGCTAAATCCGCCCTAATAGACTCAGATTCTTTCTCAACTTGAAGTTGAGAATACTGTACACTTCTAACGTGTGCCTCATTATGGTTTTGCTGATTGATTCGAGTTATCTCCTCTTCTTTTTCTCTAATTCCTTGTATATATCCTTCATTTTTATATTGCTTAATAATTTCTAGTGGTGTTTGATCTAAGTACTTCTCTTCATCATTTTGAGTTATTTTAAGTAAAAGTGATCTAGCAGAAGGTTGGGTTCTTAATAAATAACATTCTGCAGCACTTATGCTTCCATCTTGGTATAATTTTATTAACGAAGATTGGAACTTTTTTATTATATTATCGGATGGTTTATATGAAGCATACGCAGCTGCAGTTAGTTTAGACCTAGAATATTTAGACATATTCCCCGGCGTATCTATCCATAATATAGTTCCCCAGTTTATATCATCAATGGCAAATGGAATAATTGAGGAAGTATTCCCCTGTGTGATTTTTTTTGAAATTGATAATGCAACTTTTGATAAAGCTCGATTTGTAGTTAAAAAAAGATATTTTATATCATTAAGATGGTATATCGGTTTGCCTTGACATAACTGCAAAGTAAAAAAAGCGATTTCGCATCAATTTCAATAGAATATCCATTAACTTGTGTATTACTTCTGTTTTTTGATTGAGAATATTCAGCCTTTATCATATCAACGATATCACTTTCATGTATAGAACCAAAAGAATCCATAGTTGGATATGAAGTAGTAGTAATTTGAATATTAAAGTCAGATTCTATTTTTTTTCTTACCATTAATGAAAATTCATCCACATCAAATTTAGACCAATTTTCACTAACAAAAAAATATGAAGTTTCATTCGCAAGAGTTTCATCAAAATTTGGATTATTTATCCAGTACTTAGAATCCTCAATAATTCCAATTAATTCATTATATGTGTGATCAAATATTTTAACAGTTATTCCACGCTTTTGCATCTGATGAATCAAATCTATATAAATACTACTTCTTCGTAGTGTGTCAATGCCTAAAAGACGAAACAAAATTGGCGTATCCAAAAAAATTTGAAGATTATTAAATGTGAATTTTTCATTATCTTCCTCATACGAAATAAGCTGTGTTAGAGAAAGTCCAATAATATATTCATTTAAATAATCAATAAAATTAGTTTTTCCGTTTTCCTCACATTCAATCAAAAATTCTGCCAACTTCCAGCGTTCTTTGCCGTATAACGACTTTGAATCTTGAATAAAAGAAAGATCATTATTTTCTATAAACTCATTTATTTGCTCATATGCTGTTTCATCGGAAATATGCTTTTGATACTTTTCTTTTAAAAATTTTTTGTAGGCGTTGATTAATAATTTATATTGTTTTTCCTTAGAATCACGTATACTTTCAAAATCGTCTTGCTCAATTGCTTGCTGATTGGGTTTAATTATTCTACCTTCGTACGTTATATAACCTAACTCATGACATTTTGATAAGATTGATTGCATTGCTGGATATGGAATCGTTAAAGAGTATTCATTCTTAACATCTTTTTGTATTGAATATATATCATAATTCTTTTTCGAAGCATTTTGCAAAATTATAGGTGCAATCATTCTTGAATAGGCAGTAATTAAATCTATTTTCGAATCTTTTAATTCTTTCAAAGCCGAATAACAAGCTAGTGATGCAAAACTACTCATTTCTAATTCCTTTCATTTGAACTTATAAAAAGTGTAATAGATTCAGAACTTTCATTTATATTATTATACCACATTTTTGTTTTATTTTCAACCTCTTTTCATTATATATACAAAAAATCTTCCTGCCAACCAATAATTCAGCGGATAGTATATAACAATTTATTTCATTTAATTCACAGTATCAATCATAGTACCAGATTGAATTATGATAATAGATAGGCAGAAATTTATGTATTGATAGTTAACCTATCAATACAATCTTTCAGCCACCATAAAGAAATACCGATATATGCTGGCTTTTTGTCCTC
>OJMI01003654.1_pt1 | contig 11240 bp, 9 predicted proteins | sample 1597131 | NCBI WGS metagenome assembly OJMI01 (sample SAMEA2452116, study PRJEB22498) | human gut metagenome | reverse complement strand
AAAGGAGGCCGGACATAATTGCGGCGGAGTATAAACTGCATGCAGCAACCGCCAAAATAGGCAATGCCCGTGCGGACTATTATCCGAAGTTTTCCATAACAGGCAACATATCGTACGAGGCTCCCAAGATTGGCAACATAGTGCAGAACCAGTACGGAAGCTGGTCGGTCGGGCCGAATGTGACATGGAACATATTTCAGGCAGGCAAGACCGTTTACAATGTCAAGCTGCAAGAGGCGCTGACCCGCGAGGCTGGGGTAAACTGGGAGGACGCAGTGCTGACTGCTGTAAAGGAAGTGGAGGACGCATTGGTGTCTGCCGAAAAGGAGCGCGCGCGTATAGAGTACTTAAACCGAATGGTAGAGAATTATCGCAAGGCGTTTGAGCTCTCGCGCGAGCTGTACACGCAGGGTGAGATAGAATTTATAGACTTGCTTGAAGCGCAGAGGTCGATGCTGTCGTCTGCGCAGAACCAAGTGTTGAGCCGCAAGGATTTTATAGGATATATAATAATGCTGTATAAGTCTCTCGGCGGCGGCTGGACTGAGGCGGACGTGGCGGACGATCCCGAAAATCTGGACTGGATATTTTTCGATTCCCTCGGCGATAATCCGGAGCGCACAGCGGCGGCGGAAAAGTGAGCTTTACAGCTTTTGTGATTTTACGACAAAGATTCGTATAAATCTATATATTTTTTGAAAGCGGTCTTTGCGTCGAAGTTATCGATGGCGGTTTGCCTGCATATTTTTGAAATTTCGGACTTGTCGAGTGCGGAGAATTTTTTGATTTGGGAAACCATGGTGTCAATGTCGCCGCGCTTGACAACCGCCCCTACTTTTTCATTTGGTACGGTTTCTGGGGTTCCCCCGCTTGCGAATGCAACCACGGGTGTCCCGCAGGCGATTGCCTCCATGTTAACCGTAGGGAGATTGTCTTCAAGCGTGGGATTTACAAAAACCGCGGCTTGCGAGTAAATATCGCGCAGCTGTTTGATATTATTTGTGCGCTTTTGCGCAATTATGCCTTTCCCTTCGAGATATTTTTTTTGTTGGCGATCTACGCCAATAACAGTCAATTTATAGTCTGATCCGAGGCGTTCCGCGATTTTCGGAATAAAATTCAATCCCTTTCGCGGTTCCCATTTGTTTGCGGCAAACAACACATTATTTATAGAGTTAGCCGCAAGTTTTTGAGACGGTTGGAATACACCGATATCTATTCCATTTCTGATAGTTTGAATATTTTTAAACTTTACTTTCGATTCAAGCGCTATGGACTCAATCCATTTGGATACTGGTACAAAAGTGAGGTTTTTTATTTTTGAAATAATTGCAGTTTTTTCGATATGATTTTTTGAAGAACTATCAAAAACCCATGAGGCGGGATATTTATTTTTCTGGGGGCAGTTGGAACACAACGTCTTCCATTTTTCGCAACCGCAAAAATCGAAATAGGCGCAATGGCCCGTAAATGGCCAGCAATCGTGGAGAGTCCATACGACTGGCTTATTGTATTCTCCGAGAAATTCCAATAGAGTGGGGGTGTGAAGATAGTATCCGTGTATATTATGCAGATGGATAATATCCGGAGAAAGCTTTTTTATATCGTTTGTAAGTTTGAGAGTGGATATTTTTGCGAGGGGGCTGTCGGAGTCGAAAATGCGGGTCCACAGAACATTTGGGTATCTATGCCATTTTGAGCCAACGCGGATAATCTCGGACTTGCTCTGCGCCGACCTCGCGCATGCGATATGGCTTTTCCAGCCGTTGCGGATTGCCTCTAACCCGATTTGCTCTGCGATTCTTCCGGTGGAACCGATATTCCCAACTGTATTTATTTGCAGGAGATTCATTTTCTTTAAACTTGAAAGATATCTTAGTATAGAGTGTAGTGACAATATAAAAATCGAGAGCTCTCAATATAGCCTGCAAATCTAAATAGTTCCGCCGCAAAAATTCCAAAAGATATATTAGTATGGTATCGTATGATAAAATATTTGTCACGAATCTGCCGTCGTTTTACAAGATAAATCTATATAACGAAATAAATAAGAAGCAACGGATTCTCGCGATATTTACAGAAAGCGGAGACTCCACGCGCAATGCCGACTTCTATAAAGGGAAGATGGATTTTGACTACATAAAACTTGGCGATAGAAGCTTATTATCGAAAATGTTTGCGATGTTGAGGATAATTTTTTCTTTCAAATACAACGCTATGCTAATTGGTGGTTGGGATAGTGTTATTACATGGTTTTGTGCGTTTTTATCTCCGAAAAAGAAAAACGAACTCACATTGGAATCAAGCATATTGGAATCAGATACGGGAGGTTTAAAGGGATTTTTTAAGAGGATATTTCTAAGCCGTATATCGAAGGTTTACGCGTCTGGACAAATGCATAGGAAATTATTGGACGCACTCGGCTACAAGGGCGAAGTGGCAATTACGAAGGGAGTCGGAGTATACAATGTTGTGGAAACGCCGCCGTTTGAGCCGAAAGAGGAAGTTAGAAATTTTATTTATGTTGGCAGATTCATACCGTGCAAAAATCTCGAAAGTCTCGTAAAGGCGTTTGAAAAATTCCCCGACTGCACGCTTACAATGGTTGGATATGGAGAGCTTGATAAAAAATTGCGCAGTATAGCTCCTAAAAACGTGATTTTTACAGGGGCCGTCGAAAATGCGAAGCTTCCGGGCTATTATAGGAAAAACGACGTGTTTATTCTGCCGTCATACAGCGAAACTTGGGGGGTTGTTGTTGAAGAAGCGTTGAACAACGGTATTCCTGCAATCATAAGCGAAAGAGTTGGCTGCATAGGCGATGTTGTAGTCGATGGAAAGACGGGAATTGTGTTCTCGTTTGGCGAAGCTGACGGGTTGGTCCGCGCAATAAACAGTATTCGCGATATTCGGTTGTACGATAAGATATCGCGTAATATTAGGAATATTGACTTTGCGGGAATAAGAGCTGCCCAGATAAATTGTTATACATCAAAATAAGATGGGAACGCCCAATCCAGACATTATCCGCCAAAACAACCTCAGGATTCTTACAAATACGTTGATGTTGTATGTGCGCATGGCGTTTGTAATGGGTATTAATTTTTTCACTACAAGAGAATTATTGCTTGCATTGGGTGAGAGGGATTACGGCCTTGTAAATGTCATAGGAGGTGTTGTTTCGCTATTTTCTTTTTTCGCGTCGTCAATGACAACGTCGGTCACCCGATTTTTTAATTACGAAATAGGCAAGGGTGATTCCCGCGCCCTGAAAAATACATTCAATCTTGTGCAGATCATGTATGGGGGGATTGTGCTGGCGCTTTTTATATTATCTGAGACGGTTGGAGTTTGGGTGTTTGAAAACAAGTTGGACATTCCCGCAGCAATGGAGAAGCCCGCCTTTGAATTTTTCCAATATACAGTTGCGACATTTCTAATCGGGGTATTTTTAATCCCTTACGAGGCGCTGATAATATCGCGCGAAAATATGAAGGTCTATTCCATAATAAGCGTGAGTGATGCTGTATTGAAGCTGCTTATCGTCTATTTGTTGTATTTGGACTTCTTTGAGAGAATTTCTTTTTACGGAATGTTGTTGGCGGGTGTTATGAGCATAAAGTTTTTTGTGTATGCCATATACAATACCTTAAAGTATAAAGAGGCGTGCCCCGCCTTCTTCTGGGATTGGAAGATGTTTAAGGAGATATTTTTATTCGGTGCTTGGAATATATGGGGCGGAGTGGCATGGTTATTTAGCAACACACTTGTAAGCATTCTGTTAAATAATTTTTTTGGGGCGGCCGTGAACGCAGCAAGAGCGGTTGCCGTGCAAGTGTCCGGAGGGGTTTCGAGTTTTACGACAAATTTTCTTTTAGCGACAAATCCGCAGATTGTAAAATACTGGGCTGAAGGGAATCTGGGTCAATGCCGCAAGTTGACTTTAAATGCATCGCGGCTAGGTTTTTTTCTCGTTTTAATATTTGCGGTTCCATTGATTGCAGAGACTGAATTCGTGCTGAAAATATGGTTGAAGGAAGTGCCCGAATATGGGGTGATATTTACAAGGCTTGTGATAATCCAGCTTTTAATAGACGTATTTTCGTTTCCGCTGATGACAATAATGCAGGCGAGCGGCAGAATTGCCCTTTATCAAATAACGGTTGGATTGCTGCTATGTTGCAATTTCCCATTGGCGTATATATGTTTTAAAAGCGGATATCCGCCTGAAAGCGCGCTGGCGGTTGGAATTTTTCTGAGTGTGATGTCGCTGATAGCGAGGCTAGGAATAGCAAAAGTAATTGTGGGAGTACCATTTTCACAGTATATAGTTTCAGTGATATTGCCGTCGTTTGGCGGAGCTTTGCTTGCGTGCGGCGTAGCGGCAATTTCTAAGTATTTTATAAGCGGAGGGTGGCGCGAGAGTGTTTGTGTTTGCTTTTTGTCCGTATTAGGTGCGGGGGCGTCAATTTTTTTGTTTGGGTTATCGCATGCACAAAAGAAAAATTTCATAAGCTCTGCTAAAGTGAAATTGCGCCGTTTGGGCATGCGGCACAATTGACTTGATTCGTCTTTTAGGTAGTTTAAGGTTTTACAAGAGCAGATGAAAATAGGCATTATCACATTCCATCGCGCCATAAATTACGGTTCGATTCTACAGGCGTACGCTCTAAGCCGCTTTTTGAGGGACGAAGTTGGCGAAAATAATGTGGAAGTGATAGACTATCAAAACTGTGCGCAAAAGAAAATTTATAAGCTGTTTGAATTCCCCAAAAATATAAAGTCAGCATTGCGTGATATCCAGACGTTTGCGAATATATGTGCGCTGAGGCGAAAATATAAAAAATTTGAGGAATTCGCAATATGCAAGCTTGGGTTGACCGCAAAAAAATATGGAGAATCCGACATTGTCGCACTATCGAATGATTCTAAAAAATATACGCATTTGATATCAGGAAGCGATCAAATTTGGAATGTGAAATGTGCGGATTTTGACGAAAATTATTTTCTAACTTTTAACGAAAACGCAAAAAAAATAGCATATGCGCCGAGTCTCGGACGCTTGGATTTCGCGAATGCAGAAAAAGAATTTATAAGGTGCAATGTTAAAAGTTACGATGCGCTTTCCTCAAGGGAGAAAATATCTGCCGGCTATCTCAGAAAATTATGCGGCCGCGAAGTCGAATGTGTGCTCGACCCTGTGTTCCTATTGCCGGCAAGCCGGTGGAATAAAATTGCAGCAAAGCCTGCTGATTCTGAAAAATACATATTATGTTATTTTATTGGCAATGTTCCCGGAATGAGAAGATTTGCCAAGGGGCTATCACGCAAGACTGGGTTAAAAGCAATTTCTATAATAAAAAATTTACGCGATATTTTCAGTGGTTTTGAAACTCGCCTTGATGCCGGTCCACAAGACTTTCTCGGGTTGATATCGAATGCGGAATATGTAGTCACGGATTCGTTCCATGCGGTTAGTTTCTCACTGATTTATCACCGCAAGTTTTGGGCGTTTTCCCCCTCGGAGAGCGCCGGCGAGCGCGGCTCGTGGACTCGAATTCCCAATTTGCTAAATATTGCCGGATTGGAAAATAGAATATTGAACGCCGACAACTGCGATTCTGTGAATATTTACGAAAGTATTGACTTTAAGAAAGTCGACAGCAATCTCGTTCCACAGATAGAAAAATCGAAATTGTTTCTTAGAAAATCATTGGGCGTAATAAAATGATAGATCTCGTAAAAGACTCGTATTCATGCTGCGGGTGCGGAGCGTGCATGAATATCTGCCCAAAAGGCGCGATTGAAATGCGGGAGGATTCTGCCGGGTTTAAATTCCCGCATATAGACACCTCAAAATGCATAGAATGCGGGCTGTGCCTAAAAGTCTGCAAATTCGAGAATCCAGAACTTGCCTATCCGCGCGCGGCTTACATTTGCCAACTAAGAGATGAAAATACTCTTGCTCTTTCAACTTCCGGAGGGGCTTTTAGAGCGTTGGCGGAAAGAATCATTGAAAATGGGGGCGTCGTATTTGGCTGCGCATATACGGAAAATGATGGCAGGCTCATTCCGTCTACAATAGCAGTGGATAATATTGAAGAATTGCCAAAGCTAAGCGGTTCAAAATATGTCCAGAGTGAAATGGGGTTTGCCTACAAAAAGGCAAAAAGTTTTCTTGATAAGGGCAGGATTGTCTTATTTTCAGGTACGCCCTGCCATATATCGGGGCTATACGGATATCTGGGCAAACCATACGACAACTTGTATACTACTGATTTAATCTGCCACGGGGTTCCAAACCTCAAAATGTTCCAATCAGAGCTGTCGCGGATAGAAAAAAAGTATAAATCGAAGGTAAAATATTTCTGTTTTAGGGATAAAAGAATAGCCGCATGGGGGAAATATAAGTATTCGTTTGAATTGGAAAACGGAGAAACCCATAATGGAATTTTATATGATTCGGCGTATCTGGATTTATTTCTAAAAGGAGAAATAATAAGGGATTCCTGCACTAAGTGCCCATATGCGCGCCCAGAGCGCGTTTCTGATATTACAATAGGCGACGCATGGGGCGCGGAGATTGCCCATCCCGATTTTGAAAAGTCTCGGGGCGGAGATTTTAACTGTAAATACCGATAAAGGCGAAAAGCTTTTTTCGGAGCTTTGTTCATTGAAAGATAAACTAGTTGATTATAGTGGAATGGTTAAATTTAACCGGCAACTGGGTTTTCCCATGAGGGAATCTCCGAACAGGGCAAAATACATGCGCGCTTTTGAGAAATCTGGAATATCTGGTTTGTATTCGGAGAGGCTGAAAATCGAATGGCTGCCGATGTTAAAGCGTAAAATAAAGAAGTTAATTCCAAATTGGATAAAGCAAAAACTTAAAAAAATCTAATATATAAAATTTATGAAAACAGTATTTCAGGAAAAATATGATAATATTTTTATGGCGATACTTTTGATGATGGCACTGATTATCTGCACATTGTCTTATATGCCTTCGCTTACGGGGGTGTACGCTTTTATGAACGAGACGTCGGATGACAGGTTGTATTTTTCGCTAGTAGTTCTTGGAATAACAATAATTATGGGGATAGTGAATATCTCAGCATTGATGGATTCCTTGATAAAGCTTAGAATAAATCAGATTGCGATTCTATTTTATGCTGTTTCTTTAATTATTTCGATATCTGAATTCATGTTGTTCTTAGGGAATATTTATGTGCTTGGCAGCGCATTGATGGCTTTTGTTGTAGGCACTGCTTTCGCTTTCCGGCCATATCAGATAAAAATAATACTCTATGGGTACGCAATAGTGTCTATGGTGGTGGGTATTTATATGATAATATCGTACGGCGGGAGTCTTGAGATAATCGACTCATACCTGTTTTCCCATAAAAATGCTGTTTGCGTAACATGGGCAATTTGCTCGGTAATTCTAGTATACTTTGCGTTTTCCGAAAGTTTTGGAATTTCAACCGTCTTAAATATAGGAGGCGCTATAATTTTTATAATAATGATTTCAGTATCGCGAGGAAGAGCGGCTCTTCTGGCTTCAATATTATGTATAGCTTTTTTGTTTATTAGGAAATTTTTCAATGTAGGGAGAAAAAATCTAATAAATATTACTGTATTTACTTTTATAACTGCAATAGTGCTTGGTTTGCTTGTCCTAAAATTCGATGCTTTTAGTTTTATTAAGCAGGCGTTTTTGGGAGTGAATAAAGAATATGCTGATATAGACGCTTTGTCGTCAGGGCGCATAACTCTATTAAAAATGGGCATAGAAGAATTTATATCCAATCCGGTATTTGGAGGGCTTTACAGAAACGAGGATTTCGGAATGGTGCATAATTATCCGGTTAGGATATTGGCTTCGTACGGACTGCTTGGCGGCGGGGGGTTTATTATTATATATCTGCTTTTTATGGTGAGAGTCTTGAAGGGAATGTTTTCTATGCAGATATTCGGGAAGTACGAAATATGGAGGGTTGGATATTTTATTATGGCGGTACTGTACATAGTTAGCATGTTCGAACCAATTGCACCGTTTGGGCCAGGAACAATAAGCTTTGTCGGATTTTTTATGTTCGGAGTAGCAATAAGATGCGAAGCTATGGGATTAGACGACAGGGGAAATATGCCAGCATTTTCACCTATTCCGCCTCGGATTCCCGGAACGATGTTGCGCAACGGAGAAATTAGTGCGTAGCTGTTCGTCCCTATTGAAGGTTTTTCCCAAAGTTGGATTGTCTTACGGCATCAAGACCGCCTTCTGATCCTAAAATATTTCTAATGACGGCTTTTATAATGCGTGTTTTTTCTTTCCCGTCTGGGAGGTGGTCGATTAGGCAAGTCGCGATCTTTGGGTCGCCGCACATGGCGAATATTTTTGCCGCGTATTCTACGTACTCGAAAATTCCGGCTGACATAAGGCTTAACTGCCTTTGCGATATAGATTCTTTCTTAAAATAATCGTATAATTTTGCTTTATTCTGCAATTTGGCAATATACGCGATTGCGGGGAATCCGTATTTCCCCCAAACGGATTTTTTTAGTTTCCATGAAATATTAAAATTATTTGTGCCAATGTAATAAAATGTCTTTTCAATTTTTTCCGTATTGTCTGTTGTAATATTTATGCCTCCGAAGTAGAATGCCGAGGCGTATTGCGGATAGTTTTTAAATATGGACTTGCAGTTGTTAATTGAGAAATATTCCCGGAATACAGGGTTTCTCATGGCATAAAAAATTTTAAGGACAATGTCTTCCGAATAATTCGCGAGCTTTAAAAATTCGGCAAAGTATTTGGGATTATTTTGCTCAATTAAAATATCGAGAATTTCAAGAATTTGCGCGTCATAAATTACGGCGTTTATAGACGACATCGCGCAATATGTGCGGAAAATCTCAATATCCGCCGACTGTGGATTAGTTCTGATAGAATTTGCGAGGCGTCTTGGAAGATCGACTATTGATTTTTCATATATTGAGGGGGCGTATTTCTCTCCACCTGAAAATTCCCTATATATTTTTTTTGCGATTTCTAGGTTAGAATCCCTATCGCAAAATGCACAATATGATATTGCAACTATAATGGGGATAAGAAGTATTATAAAAATCCTACCTGCTTTTACCATGTATGCGCCTCCTGTTTATTAGCTCTGAAAAACTCCATACACTCAAAAGACCGAATGCAATCATAGTTGATGGAATGTGCAGCTCCATATCGGAAGATCCGTGCATAAGGCACGTGATAACTCCCAGAATTAGGAAAAAATTTGCAGAGTTTAGTTTTTTGCGGTGTCCCCATATTGCGGATAGCCATGCAAGCGCGCATGCCGCCAGAACTAAAATTCCAAATATGCCGTAATCTACTGTGTATTCTATGATATCGGAGTGCGGCCTGTCTGGGAATGAAGGCAGGCCGTTATTTTTATTGTTAATTTCTGATAGTTTATTGGGCAGAACATATCTTGAGCATTCGCCGCCGATGCCCCATATCGGGTTTTCCGATATTATTTTCATAGAAGCTTCGTAAAATACTAGTCTTGTAAAAGCTGAATTTTTTATTTCTCTTCCAGTTCGCGTATTGATATTTGTCTCTATATAGTTAAATGCGATAATCAATGGAATTGCTGACAGAAATATTAATATCGCGGCGGCGGTTTTTGCGGAAACCGCTCGTGACATAATTTTCCAAAGTATATACAACAGAAAGCAGCCAACCAGAAAAATACATATAATAATAGCGGCGTTGGAGTCTGATATGTAAACTGATATTGCATTTACCAACGCGAAAACAAACCATAAAAGCGAAAATATTCTTTTAGACTTTTTCGCGTATATTATGGAAAGTGCAAAACATGCGGACATCCCTATATTCAGAAAAGCCCCGGCGGCATTGCCCAAGAAAAAAGTACCGTAGTATATGGCGGTGGAATAAACTGAGTTGTAAGGTGCGGAAAATCCGGCCGCATCTTGGTATACCGCAAAAATTGCCATTAGAGTCGAGTTTATTGCAAATACGATTAGGGCAAATCTTGCGAACAGGCGTTCTCTAAATAACGATATTGCGCTTATTACTGTAAGAAAAGATGTCAGTAATATGCAAATTGAGCGCATTGGGTTTCCATCGGAAAATTCGCCGATTACGGAAGTCGGCAGCCACGGTATGTGGTCTATACTTTTTATATAATTGTATTTTTCTTCGTATATATGTTCGGCGAACGGATTGGCATATTGAATTATCGCAATTATTGAAAATATGATAATTGAAATAAATAGGGTTTTTTGGAATATATTTCTGCCAAAATCCGGATCTGATATTGTGGTAAAGGTGAATAGGGTGGCGGATACATAAAACATTGGCATTAGATGCTCAACCCGAGTTCCCGAGCACAGCCACGTAATGAGGCATATTTGCAACAATAACAGAGCCCTTGCTATGTTTTTTAAATGTGAGCAATTTAAGAGGTCAGGCATATGGCTTTTAGAGGGATTACATAAATTTATCGTAATGAAACACTCCTTTTTTTATATCGCGCCTATATTTTATTGCAAATGCAATCGCCTTAAATACGTCAGACGCCGGTTCGCCCCGTTTTATTCTAAGAATAGCTGTACCAATATCGGACCAAAGCATTATAAGCTTTCTTAGAATGGAGTTTCCGTGTTTGGACATTACATATCTTCTATGGCATATTTCCATAAACGTTCTTTGCCGAGAGGGAAGCCTGTATTCTTTTGAGACATTGTGCAATACGGTTGCAGCCGTGCTCATTATGCATTTAAGATTTTCCTCTTTTGATTTTAGGAAATATCTATATGTAAAATCCATATCTTCTGCGTAAGCATAGTATTTCAAGTTCTCGTCAAATTTCAATCCCCACTTTTGGGCAAGGCTTTTCCTTATAGCGAAAAAGAATCCCATTGCCCATTCTGTTGGAGTTTCTGCCTGGGGATTTTGCGGGAATACGCCATAGCCAGCCATGGCTACATGGCCTTTGTATCTTTTAAAGAAAGACGATCTAAAAAAAATAAGGCTTGGCAAGGAGAGTCTTTTCATGGGAGATCCGCTGTCTATCCCAGCGACCATAGAAATCGAATTGTCTTTGAATAAAACCAGAATGTTTTTTATGGTATCTGTGCCAATATCTACATCGTCGTCCATAAATATGGCGATGTCGTTTTTGCATAATTCAATTCCCGTGTTCCTTGCCCCTGTAAGAGAG
>OJMI01003649.1_pt1 | contig 11254 bp, 10 predicted proteins | sample 1597131 | NCBI WGS metagenome assembly OJMI01 (sample SAMEA2452116, study PRJEB22498) | human gut metagenome | reverse complement strand
TCACTCATCATCTGTGGAGACTGGATCTTGAATAACATCCTGTCCTTTATACAGGATTTGTATAGTCGGTTTGGAGAGTTTGTGGGGTAATAAACGATGTCCTTTACGATATCGACGCTGACACTGGAAGCATTTCTGCTAGTGCTTGTCCGTGTCGCTTGTTTTACATCAATTGCACCTATTTTTGGACATAATTCTCTGAATGCGAGAATGAAGATATCCATTGCGTTTTTTGTATCCCTGATCCTGTATCAGGTAGTCGATGTATCCCTACCGGAATATACAAACGTACTTGGGTATACGACGCTTGTGTTAGAAGAAGCACTGGTTGGTCTGTTGCTTGGATTTGTAGCGGGACTTTCAATGAAAGCACTGGCAATCGCAGGAGAATTTATCGACCGGGAAATCGGATTTTCGATGGCAACGACCTTTGATCCGAATCAGGGTATGGTGACGATCACAGGTGAATTATACGATAAGATTGTGTGTCTGGTTATCATGATATCCAATCTGCATTATTATATATTGTCTGCGGCAGCACAGTCGTTTGAACTGGTGCCGGTCGGAAGAATCGTGCTAAGCCCGGATGTGATCTACACATCCCTGATTCAGTTTATCGTGCAGATGTTTATGATTGGATTCCGTATCGCGATGCCAGTATTTTTGGGCGCGACCATGTTGAATGTCATTTTGGGGGTGCTTGCAAAGAGTTCTCCGCAGATGAACATGTTCGCGATTGGTATGCAGTTGAAAGTATTTGTTGGTTTATTTTTGCTTGCTGTTTGTATTATGTTCGTTCCGAACATTGCAAATTATATTATGGAACGTATGCGTGATATGATCCAGACGATATTAGGAGGGTTGTGACGTGTTTTCTCTGGAAGAAAAACGGACACCGCTTTTGCTTGCCTATGATCTGCAGTTGTTTGCAAACGATGAGGGCGGGGAGAAGACGGAAGAACCAACCGCAAAGAAAATCGAAGATTCCCGAAAAGAAGGTCAGGTGGCAAAGAGCAAAGAACTCACATCTGCGGCTATGCTTCTGGCATTTTTTTTGTGCTTGCGGATATTTATGTCGTTTATCGGAGAACGTCTCGTCAATGTATTTCCTTATTTTTGGCGTGATATCGCAAATGAAACAGGAGATGGATTTACGCATGTGCGTGCATGGCAGATCGTGCTTGATACGGTACAGTATATTGCGATTACGATTGCACCGTTTGTTATATTTGCATTTGTGATTGCGTTTTTATCACAGCGAATCCAGATCACGTGGAAGGTGACATCAAAACCGATGGAACCGAAACTTAACAAGCTGAGTCCAATCAGTGGATTTAAGCGTATGTTTTCCAAACAGTCACTGTTCGAGCTGGTGCTGTCAATCTTTAAAATCGTTGTTTTTTCGGCAGTGGCATATTCGGTTGTCAAGGATAATGTCGGAATTTTTGTGACGGCGTATGATCTGACGATACAGGATTGTCTTGGAATCCTGTTTGACATGGTGATGGAGCTTGGCATCAAGATATCGGTGACATATCTGGCACTTGCGCTTGGAGACTGGGTGTTCCAGAAATGGAAACATAAAAAAGACCTGCGTATGACAAAGCAGGAAGTCAAAGATGAGTATAAGAATCAGGAAGGAGATCCAAAGGTCAAGTCACAGCAGCGACAGCGGATGCAGCAGGCGGCACGGCGGAGAATGATGCAGAGCGTGCCGGAGGCGGATGTTGTTATTACGAACCCGACGCATTTTGCCGTTGCCTTAAAATACGATAATACGGTCAGCATGGCTCCGGTTGTCGTAGCCAAGGGTGCCGATTATCTGGCATTTAAGATCAAAGATCTCGCAAAAGAAAATGACATCGAGATTGTCGAAGATAAGCCGCTCGCGCGGATGTTATATGCAAATGTTGAGGTTGGAAATGAGATTCCACCAGAATTGTATCAGGCGGTCGCAGAAGTGCTTGCCTATGTATATAAATTAAAGAATAAAGTAAGTTAGCAAATGAATGAAAATAAGATCACACAGGAAAGGATGGTGATGGTATGAAGAAAAATGATATATTTTTAGGAATCTATCTGCTTGCAGCAGTTGTATTTCTGATTATCCCGATTCCGAGTACCATGCTGGACTGGCTGATCTTATTCAATATCTCCATGTCACTGATCATTGTATTTAACTGTCTGTTTACGAGCGAGACACTGAATATGTCTGGATTTCCGACACTGTTGCTTTTTACGACAGTGTTCCGTATATCCTTAAATGTATCTTCCACACGATTGATCTTGTCGACCGGTAATCCAGGTAAAGTCGTTCAGGTGTTTGGTTCGTTTGTTGGTGGAGGAAACCTCGTCATTGGTGCAATCGTCTTTATCGTGTTGATCATCGTCCAGATGATGGTAATCAACAAAGGTTCCGAGCGAGTATCTGAGGTAACGGCACGATTCACATTGGATGCAATGCCGGGAAAACAGATGGCGATTGATGCGGATCTTTCATCCGGAGCCATTGATGACAAAGAGGCAATCCGCAGGAGAGATAAGATCCAGCAGGAATCCGCATTCTTCGGAGCCATGGATGGTGCGTCCAAGTACGTTAAAGGAGATGCAACCGCAGGTCTGATTATTACTCTGATCAATATCGTGGGTGGTCTGATTATGGGCATGACACAGCAGGGACTTAGCTTTTCCGATGCGATCAGTAAGTACACAATTCTTACGATTGGTGATGGTCTGGTATCCCAGATACCGTCGATGATGATCTCGCTTTCGACAGGTATTCTCGTTACAAAGGCATCGAAGGAGGAGAATATTGGAGATATCCTGATCGGACAGTTATTCAGTATTCCAAAGGTATTGTTGCTCGTTGGTATCACAATGCTTCTGTTCGGTATATTCACACCACTGAATTTCTTCTTCTGCGCGGTCTATGGCGTACTGTTTATCGTGCTTTCCTTCTCCGTCAAGGGCAAGGAAGAGGCACAGGCAATCAAGGAGGAAGTCGAAGAAGAGGAAGTCCAGGCAGAAGAGGTTCGAAGGCACGAAAATGTCAATTCTCTGCTGCAGGTAGATCCTATTGAACTCGAATTTGGATATGGTATAATACCGTTAGCAGATGTCAATCAGGGCGGTGATCTGCTTGACCGTGTCGTTATGATACGACGACAGATCGCACTGGAGCTTGGCGCTGTTGTGCCAATCATCCGTCTGCGTGATAATATCCAGCTTAATCCAAACCAGTATATTATTAAAATCAAGGGAATTCAGGTCAGTGAGGGTGAGATCTTATTTGACCATTATATGGCGATGAATCCAGGGTACGTCGAGGATGAGATTGTTGGTATTCCGACATTAGAGCCGGCATTCCATCTGGAGGCAATGTGGATTACGGAATCCCAGCGGGAACGCGCAGAATCACTTGGCTATACCGTTGTTGATCCACCATCGATCATTGCAACACATCTGACAGAGGTTATCAAGCAGCACCTTGATGAGCTTCTGACGAGACAAGATGTACAGAACCTGATTGATAATATCAAGGACAACAATAAGACACTGGTAGATGAACTTGTACCGAAGCTGCTCAGTGTCGGTGATATCCAGAAGGTATTGCAGAATCTGCTTCGGGAAGGTATCTCCATCCGGGATCTTGTCACGATCTTCGAGACGCTCGCGGATTATGCGGCAACGAGCCGGGATACCGATATTCTGACCGAGTATGTCCGGCAGAGTTTAAAACGTGCGATCTCCAACAAATATTTTGGCGATGGAGAATCCGGCACCGTAGTGACGCTGGATCCACAGATCGAGCAGATGATCATGGGTTCTGTGAAGCAAACCGAACAGGGCGCATTTATCTCATTAGATCCGGCAGTAACGAAGAGCATCTTAAAGGCGACGGAGGACGAGGTCAAGAAGCTGGAGAGCAAGGGCGATGCACCGATTGTTGTTACATCACCGATTGTTCGTATGTATTTTAAGAAATTAACAAGTGACTACTTGAAAGACCTGATTGTTATCTCATATAATGAGATTGATTCGGAAGTGGAATTAAAATCCGTGGGAGTGATAACGATTCATGATAATTAAGAAGTATAAAGCACTAACTGAAAAAGAAGCAATCCTGCTCGCCAAGGAGGATCTGGGACCGGATGCGATTGTAATGAATGTGAAAAAAATCAAGCCGGGAGGAATCATGCGTCTCTTTAAAAAGTCGCGCGTGGAGCTGACGGCAGCGATCGATGATGATATGGAGGAACAGGCGGCGACTACTGCACCAGCAGCGGCTCCATCTGTCAAATCGGATGAACAGACAATTGATCTCAGGCAGGAACGCCGGGGTGAGTCCGCCGAGGAACCGTTCCTGTTTGGCAAGGCGTTTGGAGAGAACAAGGATTCCTACAGCGAGGAAGCACAGAACGCGATTGAGGAGAAAATTAACAGTATCGCGAAGCTTCTCGAACAGCAGATGCAGACACAGAAGTCAGCGGAAGCCTCGATTAAGGAAGCCGCCAATCAGGCGATTTCTTCAGGTGAGGCGACTGTAAAGGCGGAAGAAAAGAAAACGGAACCAGAGCAGTCGGGCAATAAGGTTGTGGATCTTGTAATCAAACAGTTGATGGACAGCGAGGTTTCGGAGGCACATGCAAAGGAAATCATTGACGAGCTGACTGTGAAGGATGATAAACAGCCGATCGACAACATACTGGCAAACGTATACCAGAAGATCGTTCTGAAGCTCGGCGAAATCCAGCCGTTAACTGCCGGTGAGAAGAAACCGAAGGTTGTATTTTTTGTCGGAAATACCGGCGTTGGAAAGACAACCACGATGGCAAAGCTGGCGTCGCTCTGTACGCTGGATATGAAATTAAAATGTGCGATGTTTTCTATCGACACATATCGTATTGCAGCAATTGAGCAGTTAAAGACGTATGCAAATATTTTGTCTGCGCCAATGGAGGTTGTGTATACTCCGGAGGAGATGGCGCAGAGTGTAGAAAAGTTTAAAAACTATGATCTGATCTTAGTTGACACAGCCGGACGCTCCCATAAGAGCGAAGAGCAGAAGGAAGACTTAAAGCAGATCATTGATTCCGTGAAGGAGTACGAGACAGAAGTGTTCCTCGTTGTATCTGCCACGGTAAAATATGCGGATCTGCTTTCCATTGCCAACACGTATGGCGAACTGTTTGATTATAATCTTATTTTCACAAAACTGGATGAGACAAATGGTCTGGGAAGCATATTGAATCTGAAACTGGATACAGGAAAACCGCTTTCTTATGTGACATGGGGACAGAATGTGCCGGATGATATCGGCGTTCTGGATCCACAGATTATTGCTAAGAAATTGTTAGGAGGTGGAAAGTGATGGATCAGGCAACGAAATTACGGGAACGCGTGCAGACCAATCAGGAAATCTCCAATGCAAGGGTAATTGCAATTACAAGTGGAAAGGGCGGTGTCGGCAAGACGACATTGTCAGTCAATATTGCGCTGGAGCTTGCGCGGCGCGGCAAAAAAGTGGTTGTATTTGACGCGGACTTCGGATTGGCAAATGTCGAGGTCATGCTTGGAATCCGCCCACAATATAACTTATTGGATCTGATACATAATAATAAATCTATGACAGAGATCATTACGCAGGGACCGGAAGGAATTGGATTTATCTCCGGTGGTTCGGGGGTGTCCGAGCTTGCGACACTCGATAATGCGAGTATCAAACTTTTGATTTCCGAATTAGTGAAGCTCGACCAGATGTATGATGTTGTGATTATTGATACAGGTGCGGGGATTACGGATTCCGTTATGGAGTTCGTCATGATGAGCCCGGAGGTCGTTCTGGTTGTGACACCGGAACCGACATCCATTACAGATTCTTACTCATTGCTTAAAGTACTGCGTAGAAAGAACAGCTTCAATCCGCTCTATAAGACAATCCATGTTGTAGCCAACCGTGTGGAAAATGAGGCGGAAGGGGCAGAAATCTTCCACAAGATCGATACGGTGTCTTCAAAGTTTTTGAATACAAAGCTTTCATTTCTGGGCGCTGTGCTGCAGGATAAGAATGCTTCCATGGCGGTTATTGAGCAGAAACCACTTGTGCAGGCATATCCGGGAACGACAGCCACAAAGGGAATCTGCCAGCTTGTCAATCGTCTGAGTGACGATACGGTTGAGGAGAGTAAGAAAAAAGAAGGAATTGCACGGGTATTTATTGATTTCTTCCGTTCAAAGAAGAGAATCCGTTAATTGTTAGATATAGACAGCAGAAAAAGGAAAAGATGGTACGTATGAATGGGAATAGCGATAGGTAATAAAATTGAATTGGTGCGACTCGATCAGGTTATTCGTAACGAGCAGAATAAAAAGGTCTATGTGAGCAAAATCTATGATATTCTGGATCAGGATAAATTACAGATTGCGATGCCGATTTTTGAGGGACGGATCGTACCTTTGGATTTAGATGAGCGTTATACGGCATGCTTTTATACAGAGCGTGGCTTGCTGCAATGCAATGTACAGGTAACTTCGCGTTATAAGAGCGGAAATCTGTTTTTCCTTGATATCAAGCTGCTTGGTGCCTTGGAGAAGGTGCAGCGGCGGCAGTTTTACCGGTATGACTGCCTGATCGATGCGCAGATCAGAGTGGTTTCGGATGAAGAATATGATACGGGAATTCCAGATGATATCTCTGTCCCGGAGGATGCCCTGCCGTGGCAGCCGGCACGAATTGTAGATATCAGTGGTGGTGGTCTCAGACTGAACCAGAGAACCAACATTGAGCGCAACGAAGTGGTAAAGGTAAAATTCATGGTCTCTATTGTCGGAGAAATTTTACAGTTTAATTTATTTGCGCGTATATTATCAAGTACACCTGTACGCGAACGTTCGGATATGTTTGAACAGCGTATGGAATTTTTGAAAATAACACAGGACGAGCGTGATAAGATTGTTCGTTTTATTTTTGAAAGTGAAAGAATGGAAATAGCGAATGGAAAACGATCCTAAAAAAATATTACTAATAGATGACTCTGCACTCATGAGAAGAGTCATGTCTGATATAATAAACCATATTGATGGATTTACAGTTGCATATCTTGCGGCGGATGGAGAGGAAGGTTATGCATATCTGTCGAAGCAGAACGATATTGACGTTGTTATGACGGATATCGATATGCCAAAGATGGATGGTCTGACCTTGATCAAAAAGTCGAAGGAAGCAGGTGTTGTTGCTCCATTTATTGTATTCAGTGCAAGAGAGGATTCCTATGCAGTCTTTACAGCACTGGATCTGGGCGCGATTGAGTTTATCCGGAAACCGGAACATATCTTTCAAAAGGATGTGCAGAGGTATGCTGAGAAGATCAAAAAAGCGCTCTGTATGGCAGTGGAGGTAAAGGAACGCACTCTGCATAAGGCGGAGGCTGCTTGTACCATGGAGCCGGAAAAACCTGTAATCATCAAAAAAAAGCATAGACAGAAAAACGGAAAAAAACTGGTGGCACTTGTGTGTTCCACTGGTGGACCACGGGCACTGCAGTCTGTGATACCAAAGCTTCCGAAAAATCTTGCTGCACCGGTTGTTTTAGTACAGCATATGCCAGAGGGATTTACGAAGACACTTGCGATGCGATTAAACGAGCAGAGCGCGGTATCTGTGAAGGAGGCTGCAGAGGGCGATGTATTAAAGAATGGTCATGTCTACATTGCCAAGGGTGGAACCCATCTGGCACTGCATGAAGTGTTTTTCGATGAGACACCGCCAATCGGGGGCTTGAAACCGTGTGGAAATGTCATGCTTTCAAGTTTAAGTCATGTATCATATGACGAGATCATATGTGTCATTTTAACCGGAATGGGTGCAGATGGAACGAAGGGCACACAGGAACTTGCAAAGCACAAGCCGGTCTATGTGATCGCGCAGGATGAGGCAAGTAGTACCGTATATGGAATGCCGAAGGCAATCCGTGATGCCGGACTTTGTGACTGTGTGTGTGATCTGCAGCAGATTGCGGAAGAGATAACAAAGAAAGTAGGGGTGCAAGAATGGATTTAAGTCAATATCTGGAGATTTTTATTGATGAATCAAAAGAACATTTACAGACACTCAATGATCAGGTGCTGATATTGGAGTCAGAGCCGGAGAACGTTGATACGGTAAATGAGATTTTCAGAGCTGCCCATTCATTAAAGGGAATGGCAGGAACGATGGGATATAAGCGTATGCAGCGCTTGACACATGATATGGAGAATGTGTTCTCTGAGATCCGGAACGGAAAGATGAACGTCAATGCGGATCTGGTTGATATCGTATTCAAATGTCTGGATGCATTAGAGGGATATCTGACCAACATCATTGAAACCTCGGATGAAGGTACGGAGGACAATGATGAGCTGATTGCACAGTTAAATGCTGTTTTGCAGAATGGTCTGGCAGGAAGTGGTGAAGCACAGGCGGCAGCGACAAAAGAAGAGACCAAAGAGGAGAAAAAGCCAGAGGGCGGTGACCGTAGAAAATATCTGTCTATCCCATTGGCTGATTTCGAGAAGAATGCAATCAGTGAGGCGAAGGCACAGGGCATGCATGTATATGCCACAACGGTATATATTCAGGAAACCTGTCTGCTGAAGGCTGCACGTGCATTCCTTGTATTTAAGGGGTTGGAGAACAAGGGCGAGATTATCAAATCCGTACCAAGTGTACAGGATATCGAGGATGAAAAGTTTGACCTTGATTTTTCCATGTTTATCATCTCTGACAAATCGTTGGAGGAAGTAAAGAAAGCAATCGAGAATGTCTCTGAGATCGAGGAGGCAGTAATTGAGGAATATGAACTGAAGGAAGAAGAACCAGCGCAGACAGAGGCAAAGGAAGAAGAAAAAAAGCCAGAGGAGACAGTTGCCAAGGCGGCTGCACCTGAAAAGAAGGAAGAGAAGAAGCCAGCTGGCAAGTCTGGAAAGCCGGTTGTCAATCGTTCGGTGCGTGTCGATATCGAGAAGCTGGATGATCTGATGAATCAGGTGTCCGAGCTTATTATTGCGAAGAATGGACTTGTCTCTGTGACAGGAACCCTTTCCTCCCAGGATCAGTCTTTCAACGAACAGATTGAATACTTAGAGCGTATCACAACGAATCTGCATGAATCGGTTATGAAGGTTCGAATGGTTCCAATCGAGAGCGTAGTGAACCGGTTCCCACGTATGATCCGTGATCTCTCCAAGAAGCTCAACAAGGAGATGGAGTTGATCATGACTGGTGAGGATACCGAACTTGACCGTACGGTTATCGATGAGATTGGTGATCCATTGATGCATATGCTTCGAAATGCCGCCGATCATGGACTGGAGTCCACGATTGACCGTCTGAAGTTAGGAAAGCCACAGGTTGGTACGATTCGTCTGGATGCTTACCAGGATGGAAATAATGTTACCATTGAGGTCAGCGATGATGGTGCGGGCATCGATGTAGAAAAGATCAAGCGCAAGGCACTGGAGAAGGGACAGATCACAGAGGAACAGGCAGAATATATGACAGAAAAAGATGCAATTGATCTGTTGTTTATGCCTGCTTTCTCAACCGCAGAGAAGATCTCCGATGTATCCGGCCGAGGCGTTGGTCTGGATGTTGTAAAGAACAAGATTGAGGGACTTGGCGGTGATGTCGAGGTTGTATCAAAGCTTGGTGAGGGAACAACCTTTATTGTAAGACTGCCTCTGACACTTGCAATCATTCAGGCATTGATGGTAGAGGTATCCGGCGAGAAGTATGCACTCCCATTAAATTCTATTGTGACGGTTGAGGAGATTTTGCCGGAGGATATCCGTTATGTACATACAAAAGAGGTTATCAACCTGCGTGGTTCGGTAATCCCACTTGTACGTCTGAACGAGGTTCTGGATATTGATCCGATTGAAAAGGACGAGGATGCCATCGAGGATGAGGGCGAGATCGTTGTAATTGTAAAGAAGGGTGACAAACAGGCGGGTCTTGTGATCGACAAGCTGCTCGGTCAGCAGGAGATCGTTATCAAGTCACTTGGAAAATACATTCATGTGCCAAAGATGATCAGTGGTGCAACGATTCTTGGAAATGGTGAAGTTGCTTTGATTATTGATTCAAACACATTGGTGTAAGGGAGGTGCACATACATGGATGGAAATGCAGTAGCGAATAGCGCAAAGCAGTATATTATTTTAAAATTTGACAATGAACAGTACGGAATTGATATTACCTATATTGATAATATTGTCCGTCTGCAGAAGATTACAAGAGTTCCGCATGCACAGCCGTACTTCCTTGGCATCATCAATCTGCGTGGTGAGGTTGTTCCGGTTATGAGCCTCAGACGGAAATTTGAATTGCCGGATAAGGAAAATACGAATGCGTCCCGTATCCTGATCCTCAAGGTAGAGGGAAATGCAAAAATAGGTATTTTAGTGGATGAGGTGCGTGAGGTAGTTACCCTGACGGATGACGATATTGAGCAGATTGCAACAGAGAGTGGAGATACACGTACATATCTGACTGGTGTAGGAAAGTATAACGAATCCCTGATCTCACTTTTAAATATTGGTGCGCTGATTGCAGATATTGACAACGAATAAGAAAAGGTGTATGCCATGGAAAAACATACCGAACAGTTATCGGAGCAGGTAAAAGATGCCTTGACAGAGCTTGGAAATATTGGAGCGGGAAATGCGACGACATCACTTTCTGTACTGTTGTCTTCTAAACTCAGCATGAGTGCTCCAACGGTAAAATTATATGATTTTAACGAACTTGAGAATGCACTTGGCGGACCGGAGACATCTGTTGTCGGCGTATTAAGCCGGCTACATGGTTCGTTCAATGCGATGATCTTGTTTGTGCTTGGATTAGACGATGCCAGACATTTGTCCGAGGTGTTGCTTGGACAGACACAGGACTGGCACAGCGAGATGGGAATGTCTGCGATTGGAGAAATCGCGAACATCCTGATCGGTTCGTACGTTGCATCGTTAGAGAACCTGTCCGGGATGGAGCTAAGGTACTCCCAGCCGCAGATCTGTATTGATATGGCAGGCGCGATTCTGAGTGTACCATGTATCGAATATGGCATGGTAAGTGACAAGGCACTGCTGATCAATTCTGGATTTAAAGCAGGCAATCAGGAGATTGATGGATACATCATGTTGATCTCAGAGATGCATTCCTTCGATCAGTTGCTTTTGAAGCTTGGAATTGGAGGTGCAGGCGTTGAATGATGTTATC
>OJMI01003645.1_pt1 | contig 11263 bp, 11 predicted proteins | sample 1597131 | NCBI WGS metagenome assembly OJMI01 (sample SAMEA2452116, study PRJEB22498) | human gut metagenome | reverse complement strand
AGAATATGTACCAAGCAAATACTATGCGCCCGACAGAATTTTCCACTGCACGTATGCACCGTACTACTTTGAAGCAATCAAGATGAGATTCGAGATTTTTATGTAAGTAATGAAATGGAGGTAATGATATGAAAGTAAAACACTATCACAGAGAATATGACAGCTACAAGACTGAACGTCAGTGGGCGCTTGAGGGCTTTCTTGTAGCAGAAAATGTAGAAGGCATAGAGCTTTTGCCGAGCAAACAAAGCAAACAGCCATGTAAGTATTACCAAACTGATGAAGTCAGACCTGCAACAGAGAGTGAGTTGCAGGCTTTTTTTCAGCCCGAAAAAGAAAGACGCAGAGAACAGGCAAGGGCATATCGTAAGGCTAGGCTAGAACGTGAGCAGGAAGAACGTGAAAGAGAACTTGAAGAGGCAAAGTGGTGTGCTGTTGAGCCTTACAAGAAAAAAATTGAAGAATTGAGCATGGTTATAAATGCTCTTGATAACGATCCGTCAACAGCCATTGCTATGAACTTTGAAGCAACGGGATATGAATATGGAGATGAATTATTACAACTATCAATCATCAACTTCAAAGGGGATATTCTTTTTAACAGCTATTTTAAACCCAAAAAACACAAAGAGTGGACAAAAACTGAAAAGGAAAACGGAATAACGCCAGAAATGGTTGCTAATGCGCCACAAACGTCGGATATGGCTAACCAGATTGTTGCGATATTTAATAAAGCAAATTTAGTTTTGCATAATAATCAAAACTACTTTGATTACCTTTTCTATGATAACAACATCATTTTTCAACAAAAATACCGAGAAAAAATAAATGTCAATAAAATTTTAAGTAAATGTGATAACTTTGAACTTCCAAAGGATAGCCTTGAAAAATGTCAAGCTATTTTGAAAATTTACAAAGAGAAATTGCATTGGATAGAGGAGGATAAATAATTATGAAAAACAAATATATCATTATTGACACAGAAACAACTGGCTTTCACCCATATGACGGGGACGAGTTGCTACAAGTATCTATCATAGATACTGACGGAAATGTATTATTCGATGAATATTTCAAGCCGCAGCACCGTACCGAATGGAAAGAAGCTGAACAGGTGAACGGCATAAGTCCTGAAATGGTCGCTGATCGCCCTGCTATTTCTGAAAAAATATCAGAGATAAATGCTATTATTGAAAATTCTGATACTATAATCGGGTACAACACGCAGTTTGACATTGGTTTTCTTAAAGCAAATGGTGCGATAGTTCCTGACGATATAGATACAATTGATGTTATGGAAGATTTCGCTGAGATATATGGTGAACGGAACAGTTTCCGTGACGGCTATAAATGGCAGAAGCTCACAACAGCCGCCGACTACTACGGCTATGACTGGTCACAAAGAGCTGAAACTGCACATAACAGCTTGGGCGATTGCTATGCTACGCTTTTTGTCTATAATAAGATTAATTCTGATACAATGATAATCGAACGTGTCATTGACGGAAAGCGAGTTGGCATTGAGCTAACGCCTGCGGAAATATCTCAGGCATACTGTATCAAAGAGAATGATGATAGACGGCAGGATATACTCAATGCTTTGGACGAAATGGATAGTCTGAAAATAGGCAACATTGAACTTTCAAAGGATTTTCTGAAAAACAGCAATCTTTTTATTTCTGACGTTATCTATCGTTACGAGAAAATGGACGATCACCTTGAGGACTACAACATGGCTATAGAAGATGTGTTGGATAACGCTGATAAAAATTATGCAGGCAAACTTGTATCTCATTACGCTCAAAATATGAGCCTCGCTGATAAAGAACAGTATATTGAAAGTGCTGAAATGGCAATGGATTGGAATGATACTAATGAGCCTGCAATTTCAAGACTTGAATATATGCTTTATACAACGTTAATAACTGAGAGAGATTTTGATAAAATAAGACAAGATTGTTTAAAAGCCCCCAAAAACAAAACTGGTGAGTACATTGATGGAATGATAAAAACAATGAGAACTGAAGCCAAAGTTTACTTTATTGAAGGAATAGATGAAGATAGAAAGAATGGGGTTGAGATTTCAGAACTAGATAACATTGTTTATGATAAGCTTGTTGAAGATAGGCTTATCAGGGAAGATGAAGTCCTTAATTATATGGCAACCAAACAGCGTATCTCAGACATAGCTGAAAATTGCCGCAATGCCTGTGAGCTGTGCGACAAGCAGTCACAAAATGATATTTTTCTTTCGGAAGAGCAAGTCGTACAGGCTGTCAAACTTGGCATACCTGTAGGATATGTGACTAAGCAGGAAGGTCATCACGGCTCATCGGCAGGACTGCACACTTTCTATATGCTTTCCGAGCAAAACTACTCAGCTCTGACTAATGACAGTAGTATGGATAAGGGTCCTGTTTTTCATTACACAATGACTGAAGAACAGAAGAAGGAAATGCTTGATATAATCAATGCTGCTATTGAAGATCCTTGCTTTGCAGAAGGAATTGAAAAGCTAAAGAGAGATGACGATATAGGTTTTAAGCCGATATCATCTTTTTTAGATGACACTGATGATGTACTTGACCTCACGGAAAAGACAGGCAGGTCGCTATGATGAAACACGCAATAATTGAAATGCTCCCTGTGTATGTCCTTTCTTTCGTGGCAAACTTAGTATCAGCTATAGTTATATTATGCTATGGTATGCCGTATTCAGGGCAGTGGGAGTTTTTTTATAAGAGAGTAATTTTTGTGATTTTCTCAGTTGTCACCTCATTGTTGATCTGCGTATGGGGGACACAAAGACTAAAAAAAGATAGAAAAAGGAGAGGATAGTTAATGGCAGGCTTTTTGGTTTATATGACCCCAGCTGCATTTATTGTGACTTGGGAGTTAGCTAAATATTTCTTTGGCGACAAACTTATGATTAAGGTGCTTGAAAGTATATCGATATCATTTTATGCACTAGCATTTATATTTGGAATTGTCTTAGCAGCGAATACCTTTGGTAATTTCATGAGTGGCTTTGCTGTAGATAAGCTTAATGTTTCGATAAATATAAACTATAAGCTGATGATATGCATACCTGTATATATAGCATTAGGAATCTTATTTTCAAGGATTGCAAGAAAGATTGCTATCAAGAATGATGAAAAGAATGACGAGGACGATAGAGGTGAAAAGATATGACAGAACAGGACGTTAATAATACATTACATAGTTTTAACGTTATCAAGCAACTTCAGACTTCGGGACAGTCCTTTGAAGATTTCTTTGAAGAAAACAAGGACTTTGTTAAAAATGAGTATTCTCACGAGTTTAAGTTTATCTATTACTCACATTCAACGCACAGAGTATGGATAACTGATGATTGCTTTCTTGAACATAAAAGAACAATGGACTTTAATGGCTATACGGAAGAAAGTGATGAAGTATATATCAAAAGGCTTGGCGTTGATGATAGATATGAGTGTTGTACTATTAAGGACGATGACGAGTATATCGCAGGACGTTTGACGCAAAGCGTTTCAAGTGATGATATCATCGACTATTTTAAGCATTATGGTGTAAAAGCCGCAGAATTTCCATTTGTTTATTCTCCTTTTTCAGATAAAATCGGTAAGGAGAATTTGAAAAATGCCTACCTTGATACCTGTGCTTGGGAAGTAAAAGAAAGATACAGTGAACAGCAGGATATTCTTGATTTTACACCGATTGATATCGAGTATAAGACTCGATTTACAATGCTAAAAGAAGAACTTGCCTGCTGTGAACAGATCGGTTTTGACAGTATTAATCAGGCTCTTTTGGAGTTTGCGAAAAAAGATATCTTTAAGGACGAAATTCTGAAATACGCTGTATTTACTGAAAATGAAATTGAGTCCGTAAAGAATGATTTATCACAAGCTGAGATTGAAACAATGAAAAGAAGGGCGGATATGGTCAGCATTGCCAAAGAACTTATCAATGAATTTACTGTAATCGAATTTGAAAATGACGCAGATTTTTCTGACCTTTCTCATATACCGATAGCCTACACTACCGATGAGATACTTGAATTTCCGATTAATGTTTTTGTTGACCTCGAAAAAATGAAGTTGGTGAAGCGGTATAATAATAACAGCGAATTTGACAGCGATGTATATTTTGGAGAAAGTAAAGACAAAATGTATATGATTTTGGGTAATCTTGAATTTGATGAACTGGTGAGCGTCCCTGATTATGTTAGAGAAGAAATTGGAAAAGACGATGCGCTTGACATGACAAATGATAGATCGTTGTCATTATAATTTTTTCTCGAGAGTTTTCCCTGAAAACATGCTTATAAATGTTTTAATCAATTCAAAAATGCACAATATTTGGTGCGAAAGTTTGGCTATTCTGCCGTTGACGTGTTTTCTTGCTGTATGGTATAATATAGGTGTAGAAAACATATGGGAGGTATAACAATGGTAAAAGATTATAAGTATTATAAAAACTTGCCCGAACTTGATGAAGCGAAGATAGAGAGCCTTATCAGACCGAGCAATGAAGTTGATGATTTTATCAAAAAAGGGGAAGAAAAGCTCAATGACCCTGAGTTTGATAAAAAAACAATGCTTCTTTACACCATTGACGAAATAAGAGATTTTGTCGGTGAGGAGTTTTGGTCGGCTACGGAACAGCCACAGCACATAGCAATGACCGAAGAAGAACGTTGTCTTGAACGAATGAAAGCATACTATGATAAGATTTTCAAAGCATACTATAATCAGCTTGACGGCATGGGTGAGAACCATGATTTCAGTGGCTCAAGAAAAGCTTTTTTACGCACATCGAAAAAATTCGAGATACAATTCAAGAATATGCTTTTTGAGATGAAAGTCAGCGAAGAAGATTTTTGGAAAAGGTTTGACCGCAACTCTGAAAGATACTGGCTGTCACTTTACTATCCACTTCTTCATACGCAGAGAGAACTGCCCTCAGAAAAACCAATAGAAATGCTCAGAACACACTATATGTTCTGGATCAATCATATGGTTGAGGAATTTATTAATGATACATATATTTACTCGCTAAATATGCAGGCAGGATATTTCAGCTAAATTTGTCCACGGACAAAATGAAAATTGACACAAAGAAACGATTGTGATATAATCTAGTTTGGAAAAGGAGGAAAATCATATGAAGAACACAATGAAAGCCATAGCCGCCTTGATAATCAGTGCGACAATGATAAGCATAACCGCCTGTGGCAACACAGACAACACATTATCAGCCGCTCCAAAAGCGACAACCACTGCTGCTAGTGAAACTACAGAAATGGGAACAGTGACAAGCCGTTCGGCAACAACTACATCTATATCTGCAACAAGCAACACATCAGCAAGCAGCTCTGTGACCTCTTCCGCACAAGGCTCTGCTGCATCTACCACCACCAAAAGCGGCACTACCACTAAAACAAGCGGCGGTAAGACAGGCGGTCAGCCTGCAAGCAATGGCGGAACAGTAAATAACGGCGGTCAGAGCTATAGCCACAGCACTTCAAACAACGGCTCAGGCAACAACAGCAATGACAATAACAATAACAACAGCTATCAGCCACAGCAGACGGAACGTCAGACAGAAAGACAGACAGAGCGTCAGACACAAAAGCAGACCACCACAACGGCAAAGAAAACGCAAGCTCCGAAGCCAAAGCCGACTACAACTACAACGGCTAAGCCAAAGTTTAAGCTTACTCAGAATGATATAGACAGGCTGAAAAGAGAATTGCAGGCATATAGTAATGGCATTGCACGTCCAATTTTTAAGGACATATATGCCGAGTGCGGTTACTCTTCTGTTGATGAATTACTTGCCGATATAGATTGGATGAACTTAGATAATTCCTCATGGGGTACGCCCGATACAGTTTCACCTGATACATACTCATCATATGATGAACTATACCGCAAAGTAAAAGGACACATTGATGACCTATATACCGTGGTAAAAGACGCTCAAATCGTTATATATACTGAATGGCATGGTGACGGCTCAGCTATCAATAGTGACGGCAAGCCTGCATGGGAAATATACCTCATATACTAATTAAAAAGGAAAAAATGAAAATTGAATACGAACTTTAAAGCAATTCGAGAATTTCGAGTTGCTTTTTTTTATTGCAAAAAATTCAAGCCACACGGCTTTTCAGATAGATAAAAAATTCTAGGAGGTAAGGACAAATGAAAAGAAAAACGCTTTTCAAAAGGCTGAGCAGTGCTGCAATGGCTCTCCTGCTCAGCTTGTCGGCATTAACGCAGGGCATAACAGCTTCAGCGTTTTCAAGCACTAACAAAGCCACACAGGAGTGGCTCAATGAATGGAGCTATGATTTCAGAGGCTCAGGACTTCCAAACGGCTATGACATTGAAACGGGCAAGTCCAATGACACACACTTCACAGGCTACTGGGCAAGCTCAGTGCCGTATTTCTCAACATCTGACGGCAGCTATGCTTATTGTATCAACTTTGATAAGTTGCACACAAACGGAACAACCTCTAAACAGCAAACACTAGCTGACTATGTAAAGGGTGCTCACGTTCCTGACAGTATGCAAAGACAGATCAAGGAGTTTTGCATTTACAGCTACAAGGGAAAAACTCAGTACGGCTACTCTAAGGATACAGAGATATGTGCCTCAAGCATAATGGCTCAGGCTGTTTCGGCAAGATACTATGATGAGTCTACAACTGGTCTTTCAAATAACGAAACAAAGCTCATCAACAGCTATTACTACAATGGCAATAATGCTTCTGCTCATCACCAAGAGTTGGTCGAGTGCTACAAAAAGATGAAGTCTGAAATGGTTTCTCACCATGATGTTCCAAGTGGTACAAGCAAAAACAGCAAGAGGATACCTGCAAGTGCAACATATCCTGCAAAATATGATGTCAAGACAGGCAAGTGGACAGCCACAGTTAAGCTTGACAGCCTTTCACAGTTCAGCGTTTCAAAGCCGAACTCAGTGACTGTTACACGCTCAGGCTCAAATATGACTATCACAGCAGACAATGAGAAAGACCTGAAAAATGTTGTTTTCACGCTCACAAAGACAAAGGGCAAGTATGTTGAACACATAGACGAGTGTTCACCTCTTATCCTTTCGGGCGGCTCAGACGTTCAGGAAATGGTGGTTTCCTGCTATGAGGATAAAGACCCAGTAAAGGCTTATCTGAAAATAACAACACCAATAGGCTCAGCTCACCTTGACAAGAGCTTCACAGATTACTTTGACAACAAGCAGACAGGCACAGCGGATATGTACAAAGCCGTTAAGTTTCAGCTTGCTTGCAAGGTCGGTGACAGCTACAAGTTTGTAAAGGCAACTGGAAAGGACGGAAGCTACAGCTTCACTGATTTGGCTTCACAGGCTACAGACCTTACGCCAAACGGCAAGGGTGATATTGATGTAACTGGTCTGCCAGAGGGCAACTATGAGTGGCGTGAGATATCAACAGCAGACGGATATATGCTTTCTTCTAAGAAAGCTATCACTGTTACCGCTGACAAGACGGCTACAACTGAGTTCATCAACAAGGCTTCTGCTCCTGACAAGGGCAAGATAACAATTCACAAGCGTGACGCTGAAACAAGAGCTGACCTTGAGGGCGCAAAGTTTGAAGTGGCAGCAGCCGAGGATATATTCGTTGGCAATGGCTATTGTATATATCCGAAAGGAACAGTTATCGACACCATAACCACAGGCACAGACGGCATAGCTGAAACAACAAAGGCTATCTACAAAGGCTACAGCTACACAGTGACAGAAATTGAAGCACCAAAGGGCTATTCGATTTCTGATGAGCCAACACAGACTATCAAGCTTGTTGAACAGCATGCTGAGTTCGTTGTAGATTTTGACAACGAGCAAAACACTATTCCTTTTGAGATAACAAAGACTGACATTTCAACAGGTGAGCTTATCCCTGATTGTACTTTTGAAATTCTTAATGAAAATAACGAACAGGTCATCACAGGAACTACAGACGAGAACGGCATTGCAAAGTTTCAGCTTGCTATAGGCAAATATTTCTATCGTGAGATTTCAGCACCTGATATCTATGAAATTGACGATACTCCTTATCCGTTCGAAATAACAGAAAACGATGATATCGTCAAGGCTGAAATGACAAACAAGAAGAAAAGTGGCTCTATAAAGGTCACAAAGACAACAACGGGCAATCTCAATATCGAGGGCATTAAGTTCTTTGCAACAGGAATTTCTGATACAAACAAGGACTTGAAGTTTGAAGCGACAACAAATGAAAATGGCGTAGCAATGTTCGATAACATCATTATCGGAAAATACGTCATCACTGAGGACGGCTCAACAGTTCCTACAGCTTATCTTGTTGCAGACTCAAAGCAAGTCACAGTTGAGTATAACGAAACAGCAGAGGTTGCGTTCGAGAATATCGAGAAAACAGGCGAGATAAAGGTCACAAAAACCACTGTTGGCAACATCAATGTCAGCGGTATCACATTCAACCTGAGAGGTACATCAGACAGCGGCAGAGATATCGACATTCCTGCGGTAACTGATGAGAACGGCGTTGCGATTTTCAGTGAGATACCAATTGGAACTTATACTATCTATGAAGATGAGAAAACAGTACCAACTGCATATCTTGTCGCTGACCCACAGAACGTGACAGTAACCTATGCTGAAACAAAAGAAGTTCCTATTGAGAACAAGGAAAAGACAGGCTCTATCACAGTTCACAAGACAACTGAGGGTCAGAAGAACATCGAGGGAATAAAATTCTATCTCAGAGGTACATCTGATAGCGGCAGAGCTATTGATATCCCTGCGACAACTGATAAGGACGGCATAGCAAAGTTTGATGGAGTTCCAATCGGAACTTACATGGTTATCGAGGACGAGGAAACAGTACCATACGGCTATCTCGTAGCTGACGAAAAAGAGGTCAAGGTCGAGTATGCTCAGACTATTGATGAAACTATTCTTAATAACGAGCAGACAGGAACAGTTAAGGTACACAAGAAAACTGCTGATATGACTAACGTTGAGGGCATCAGATTTATCCTTTCAGGCATTTCCGATACTGGCAGAGAGATACGCATTGAGGCAACCACTGACAAGGACGGACTTGCGAAGTTTGAGGGCGTTCCAGTTGGTACATACACTATCACCGAGGACGGCAGCACAGTTCCATACGGTTATCTTGTGGCTGACTCCAAACAGGTGACAGTGGCATATGCACAGACTGTTGACACAGATATGGTAAATGAGAAAGCTCCTGATACGCCGAACACAGGCGTAACGGACAATGACTCAGACGGCAGCAAAGCACTGTGCAGCGTGGCTATCATTCTCGCAGGAGCTGCTATCGTGATGTTCAGCCGAAAGCGAAAAGAAAGATAATTGATGCTGTCTGAAAAAAGACAGCTAAAGGGAATCAATTTATCTATACATGAAAAAAGCCCCTGCAACAGGGCAGGGGCTGGGGAGGTAATGCTTGATGAAGATCAGGATCAATAGGTCTTGCAGAAAACGCCGTCAAGATCGCTACAACGGTATGGGACGCTGCCTTTGTATTGAGCCAAAGCGTTTATGCAATGAAAGCAAAAAGCTGATAGTTGTTGACCCTATGTCTAATGTCATAGTCGTGACAAAGGAAAAAGATTATGGAGCTAAAAATGAATGAGTATAGATACTTTATAGCAGACGATAACAAAACAGGAACTCTGATTTGCAGTAATGAAATAAAGGGCGAAGATATGCTGCTTCTTGTCGGATACGTTATCTACTTTTATAATGCAGCGTCCGTTGATGATATCGTAGACAAACTTGTAACCATGTATGGCTTTAGTGTCAGGAAAGAACATATTACAGCTTTTGACCTCAACACTAATCCTGATACACCTTATACATACTATGACCTTATCGATGAGGGCGGCTATTGTGAAAGTGATGGATATATGTACTCCGATATTGACAGAATAAAGAAACATTTTTCAGGAGAAAAATCACAGAAGATGTTACGCACTATCGGTCGATTTAATGCTAAGAAAGGATGAGATTCTTGTCAAATTATAAGCAATTAAGGTTTATCATTTCAAGAAATGGTGACACGGCAAAAACTGTTCTCAAAACTTCATACGATATTGTAAGTTTACCATACTTGCTAACATATGTTATAGGACGATTTTATGAGGAATATGCGTTCGAATGCATTGGCTTTAGTTCAAGCGAGCTTACTGATATGCTTTTGTCTATGTACCCAAAAGATTTTGCGGTATCAACGGACAATGCGGATCTTGTTATTGATGATTTAGAAACATGGGAAAGAAACTGCAGTTCATATGATATCATAAGAACAATAGGCGTTTTTAAGCCAAGAAAATTAAATTACTTTGAACAGCTATTTTGTGAATTAAAGAAACACTTCAAGCAGAATGGATTTCATGCCGTGTATGCCGAAACAAATGAAGAAAGCCTGATTATTTTTTACAGACCCAAAAGTAATCAAAGGGTATTCGGAATACGAAGAAACTGTTATTCAAAAAATGGCAATAGCATAGAAATTGGTCTTTTAATAAATGAAAACACATTTTTGTGGTTTAAGACAGCAGCTATCGTTTCCTATAAAAAAAAATTAAAATCGATATTCAATGATGTGATACAGGAAATAAATAAAATCACTATTGATGAAAAAGCATTGCCACAAGATATTTTTCTTAATCCTTATGTGGCGTGTTTGGAGTATCTAAGCAAATATGGGTATTCAATAAAAACTATAGAATGGGAGTAAAAGCAATGAAAAAACTCAAAAAACATTTCTTCTCAAAGCTTGCAAAACTACGTAAAAGGAATAGTGATAGACCACAGATGTATAACTTGAAGGGAATATCTTCTGACGGAAAAGTTGTGGAGTTCCCGTATATTTCTGCTGATAAATGTGGAGTAATCAATATAAAAGGACTTCCCGTTGGAACATATAAGTTCACCGAAGTTATAAATGAAACACAACATTAATAATCGTAAACCTGAGCGTGTAAAGAAATTCATACGCTCTTTTATTATATAAAAATTTTGGAGAATATTCAAATGAAAAAGCTAATCAAGCGTAATTTCTACAACATCACTTTTATTATCGTAAATGCAGTCAACTCGATAATTGTTGTCAATAACAAAGCAGATTGGTCAACTCCGTCAGAGTATATTAAGGCAAGAATACTACCGATCATGATACTTCCTGCACTTATGGGATT
>OJMI01003644.1_pt1 | contig 11266 bp, 9 predicted proteins | sample 1597131 | NCBI WGS metagenome assembly OJMI01 (sample SAMEA2452116, study PRJEB22498) | human gut metagenome | reverse complement strand
GTTACGGCGCAAAAGCGGTGAAATAGTGTAAGGAGGACGGAGCATGGAACGAAAAGAAGCAATCCGCGGTGTCTATCGGTTGACAGGCGGCAACAATTTTTATATTCGCTAAAGGCAAAGGGAGTTCTGCCCGGACATTTGTCCGCGACAGAACTCCCTTTTTGATTCGCAGAGTAAACCGCAAGCGATGCTTGTGCATTAAAAACACAAACTGCTATAAACTACTTCATTCCCCTTCTTTTTCGCTGTTTACGATAGCCTGCACCTTGGTGGGCAGACCATAGATGCTGATGAAACCGGTGGCATCGCTCTGCTTGTAGTCGCCGCCTGCGGCAAAGGTGGCGATGTCCTCACGATACAGAGAGTACGGCGACCAGACCCCTGCATTGATGAGGTTGCCCTTGTACAGTTCCAGACGCACCTTGCCGGTGACATGCTCCTGTGTGGAGGTGACAAAGGCACTCAGAGCTTTGCGCAGCGGGCTGAACCACTGGCCATCATACACCAGTTCGCCAAAGGTGATGGCCAGCTCACGCTTCTTGTGGGCGGTGAGCTTGTCCAGCGTCAGAGTTTCCAGCACTTCATGGGCTTTGTACAGGATGGTGCCGCCGGGGGTCTCATAGACGCCGCGGCTCTTCATGCCCACAAGACGGTTCTCCACTACATCGTACAGGCCGATGCCGTTGCGGCCGCCGATCTCATTCAGCTTTGCGATGATGGCAGCGGGCTTTAGCTTCTCGCCGTTCAGAGCCACAGGCACGCCCTTTTCAAATTCCAGCTCCACAAACTCGGACTTGTCCGGCGCGGTCTTGGGGCTGACGCCCAGCTCAAGGAAGCCGGGCTTTTCGTACTGGGGCTCATTGCCCGGGTCTTCCAAATCAAGACCCTCGTGGCTCAGATGCCACAGGTTCTTGTCCTTGGAGTAGTTGGTCTCCCGGCTGATCTTCAGCGGGATGTGGTGGGACTCGGCGTAGTCGATCTCCTCATCGCGGCTCTGGATGTCCCACTCGCGCCACGGGGTGATGATTTTCAGGTCGGGTGCAAAGTGCATGATGGCCAGCTCAAAGCGCACCTGATCGTTGCCTTTGCCGGTGCTGCCGTGGCAGACCGCATCCGCACCCTCGGCGCGGGCAATCTCCACCACGCGTTTTGCCAAAATGGGGCGGGCAAAGCTGGTGCCCAGCAGATAACCCTCGTAATCTGCCCCGGCCTGCATGGTGGGAATGACGTAATCCTCCACAAATTCATCGGTCAGGTCTTCGATGTACATACAGCTTGGATGCGCCGCTTGCCTTGGCACGCTCTTCCAAGCCTTCCAGCTCACCCTTCTGCCCCACATTGCCGCACACGGCAATGACTTCGCAGTTGTTATAGTGCTCTTTCAGCCACGGGATGATAATGGAAGTATCCAGACCGCCGGAATATGCCAGCACGACCTTTTTGACCTCAGACATAGGAACTGCCTCCGTTCAAACCAACTTATATACTTTTCGATTTCCCTCGTGCAATTTCATGATTGCAGTGTCCGTTATACGGTCACTTGGAAAATGTGTAAAAAGTGTTCTGCATATAGCAGCAATATGAAAGCAGTATTTCACAGCGGGGCATTATGAATCTATAATAGGTAGTTGGAAATAAACAGAAAGAGGGTCTTTTTGATGGCAACGATATTTTCAAGAGAAGAAAAGGCAGAGGCACTGTTCGGGGAGATCCTGAAAAATCCAGAAGCCTGCCGCCGCCTGATGGATACCTTCAACGACTCGCTGGACATGGCAGACGTACTGGATGCGCCGACCGTGAGTGCACAGCAGTTTGCCGCAGCGCTGTTCAATGCCTACGAGAACAAGGATCTGTCTGCCTTTCTGATGGCGATCTGCCAGCACAGTATGTTTGACCTGCTACGGAACGCTGCCCTGATCCCGTTCAAATTCAACGCCGATGGTCAGCCGAACCCGGTGATCCTGACGGATGATGCCGGCGTTCTTTTGCCGAACAACAAATTTGCCGTGAGCAGCAAAGTATACGACCGGTTCATCCGGGTGTTCCAGAAGCAGGAAAAGGTAAAAATGTACCTTGCCAGCGGCTACTGCAAGTATCACGGCTACGACGAAGGCTCGATGGATGTGGTGGAGTACCACTACAACCAGCATTTGGGGCTGCTGCTGATCTACGAACTGCCGGACACCGTGAAGCAGAAGGTAACGGAAGCGGAGGCCTACTCCACCGTCTGGGATATCCAGATGAAGCTGCAGCACGCACTGCCCCGTTCCGTGGTCTACTATGGACAGGATACGCTCAAGGACGGCGGAACCCGCTACGATGAACTTGGCGTTTTTCTGCCGCTGGAACACTTTGCCGACCGGCTGGAACGCCATGTGGAAACTGCTACCAAGATCGTTTACGGCGAGTAAACGCCCTGTAAACGAACTCCCTTTATAAGTGCATCACAGCAAAACAAAACGCAGCGAACCGTTAAAAGATTCGCTGCGTTTTGCCTTATATGGGAGAATGGAAATGCTGCACATCAGGTGCAATAACGGAAAGTCTTGTCAGTGACAATACGGGCGAAGATCAGCCCTAACGGCAGTGCTACGATGATGAGAATGGCATCTGCAAACCATGTGGCGGAGTCCATCAGAGACAGGATGCCCAGATTATAGATGGCACGGTAGAAATACAGTCCCGGTACCATGATAACGATGGACGGCACGGTGACGGAGATGCGGGGATAACCGGCGGCGCTCTTCAGGCAGGAGGCCAGCAGTCCGGCCAGCAGTGCGCCCAGAAACGCTGCAACAGCGGGCGGAAAGCCCGCAAGGCTCACCAGCTCCAGCCGGAACGTGTTCGTTACCGCACCGATAAGGGCGGCGCAGACTGCCAGGTTCCGGGGACTGTTGAACATGAGCGAAAAGCCGAACACACCGCCAAAACTTGCCAGCAGCCGGAACACGATCTCTTCCGGGAGTGTCAGGCTCAGGGCAGGGAACTGCACCGGCTGCAAATGCAGCAGCAGTGCCATGATCCAAGCCGTCATGGTTGCCACCAGAATGATGAGGACGGCGTAGGCCAGACGTTCCAGCCCGGAGCGCATATCCAGCTTGGCAAGGTCGATGCCGCTGGTAATGAACGGAAAGCCCGGAATGATGAAGAGCATGGAGCAGATATACCCCGCCTCGTGCTGCGCCGATACGGTAAACAGCACCTCTGCCAGCTTCAGCAGGATGGCATACACGAGGCTTGCTGAACAGACCGACGCCGTAATGCCCAGAAACAGGGTGAAATGGTGCTTTGTCAGCTTGCACCGTACAAAGTTGCCGATGCCTGCACCGCAGAAGGCACACAGCATTTCCACAATGCCGCCGCCAAGCAGAAAGGTGAAGCAGCCGCAGGCCAGTGCAGCTGCAAAGCCCAGTGCGATGGGCGAATACAAGCCGTGGATGCGCTCGATCTCATCGAGGTGGCTGTGCAGTTCTTCGCCGGTCATAAATTTTCCTTCCCGGTCGAAGTCGTTGACGAAATGCTCCAGTCGGTTCAGCCGGGAGGTATTCACGCCCGTATTTGTCAGACAGAGTGACTGGGTATAACACTGGTCACCGTCAAAGCAGGTGAACTCAATGGACAACAGGCCGATGTCCGCTGTTGTTGTGACTCCCAGCTCCCGCGAAAGGGTGTTCATGGAGCTTCGGACACGCCATGCGCCGGTGCCGCATTCCAGCAGCATCAGCCCGGTGCGTCCAATGACGGAGGCTTTTTCCACAAGCCCCGCCTCGGTAATGGGAACGCCCTTGCTGGCCGACGCATAGTCGTGCCAGTAGACTTCCATGTGATTTTTGATGATCTCACTTTGCCGTTGTCCCATACCGGAAAGCCTCCTTTGTGATATGGGAATGTTGCAGCCGTTTCAAGACTGCGGTGCTATTATAAGGGAAATTGCAGGGCGGGTAAAACGTATCTTGGATATGCCGGCAATGTTCGTTTGGTATTTCAAAGAAGAAAATACGTTGCGTTTTTGGCGGCTCTGCGGTAGGATAGAGAAAACACGCCGAAAGGAAACTGCCGTGACCCTTCAACAACTCCGCTATGTCACGGCTGTTGCCGGCACCGGCACCATCAGCCATGCAGTGCAGCAGTTCTATATTTCTCAGCCCAGCCTGACCAATGCTATCCGGGAGCTGGAACAGGAAGTGGGGCTGGCGCTTTCCAAGACGGAAAGCTCTGTGGTGAGCCAGACGCTGCTGGAATATCTGAGATCCTCCCGGCAGCGAAAGGATACACCGCAGATAAAATAAGAACAAAGAGGGGCTGTTGCACACGCCCCAACAAAAAAGACCAGAGTTATTTAGCCAAAAGGCTGAACCGGTCCGTAAAAAGTAGACAATAGACAAAAGACCTCCCCGTGTAGGATAATAGAACTACACGGGGAGGTTTTGTTATGTCCAGAAAATATACCAAAATCAAAGAATTAGAACCACAGATACTCGCAATGCGAGCAGAAGGAAAAACATTTCCCTCGTGCAATTTCATGATTGCAGCGTCCATTATACAGGCACTTGGAAAATGTGTAAAAAGTGTTCTGTATATAGCAGCAATATGAAAGCAGTATTTCACAGCGGGGCATTATGAACCTATAATAGTAGTTGGAAATAAACAGAAAGAGGGTCTTTTTGATGGCAACGATATTTCCAAGAGAAGAAAAGGCAGAGGCACTGTTCGGGGAGATCCTGAAAAATCCAGAAGCCTGCCGCCGCCTGATGGATACCTTCAACGACTCGCTGGACATGGCAGACGTACTGGATGCGCCGACCGTGAGTGCACAGCAGTTTGCCGCAGCGCTGTTCAATGCCTACGAGAACAAGGATCTGTCTGCCTTTCTGATGGCGATCTGCCAGCACAGTATGTTTGACCTGCTACGGAACGCTGCCCTGATCCCGTTCAAATTCAACGCCGATGGTCAGCCGAACCCGGTGATCCTGACGGATGATGCCGGCGTTCTTTTGCCGAACAACAAATTTGCCGTGAGCAGCAAAGTATACGACCGGTTCATCCGGGTGTTCCAGAAGCAGGAAAAGGTAAAAATGTACCTTGCCAGCGGCTACTGCAAGTATCACGGCTACGACGAAGGCTCGATGGATGTGGTGGAGTACCACTACAACCAGCATTTGGGGCTGCTGCTGATCTACGAACTGCCGGACACCGTGAAGCAGAAGGTAACGGAAGCGGAGGCCTACTCCACCGTCTGGGATATCCAGATGAAGCTGCAGCACGCACTGCCCCGTTCCGTGGTCTACTATGGACAGGATACGCTCAAGGACGGCGGAACCCGCTACGATGAACTTGGCGTTTTTCTGCCGCTGGAACACTTTGCCGACCGGCTGGAACGCCATGTGGAAACTGCTACCAAGATCGTTTACGGCGAGTAAACGCCCTGTAAACGAACTCCCTTTATAAGTGCATCACAGCAAAACAAAACGCAGCGAACCGTTAAAAGATTCGCTGCGTTTTGCCTTATATGGGAGAATGGAAATGCTGCACATCAGGTGCAATAACGGAAAGTCTTGTCAGTGACAATACGGGCGAAGATCAGCCCTAACGGCAGTGCTACGATGATGAGAATGGCATCTGCAAACCATGTGGCGGAGTCCATCAGAGACAGGATGCCCAGATTATAGATGGCACGGTAGAAATACAGTCCCGGTACCATGATAACGATGGACGGCACGGTGACGGAGATGCGGGGATAACCGGCGGCGCTCTTCAGGCAGGAGGCCAGCAGTCCGGCCAGCAGTGCGCCCAGAAACGCTGCAACAGCGGGCGGAAAGCCCGCAAGGCTCACCAGCTCCAGCCGGAACGTGTTCGTTACCGCACCGATAAGGGCGGCGCAGACTGCCAGGTTCCGGGGACTGTTGAACATGAGCGAAAAGCCGAACACACCGCCAAAACTTGCCAGCAGCCGGAACACGATCTCTTCCGGGAGTGTCAGGCTCAGGGCAGGGAACTGCACCGGCTGCAAATGCAGCAGCAGTGCCATGATCCAAGCCGTCATGGTTGCCACCAGAATGATGAGGACGGCGTAGGCCAGACGTTCCAGCCCGGAGCGCATATCCAGCTTGGCAAGGTCGATGCCGCTGGTAATGAACGGAAAGCCCGGAATGATGAAGAGCATGGAGCAGATATACCCCGCCTCGTGCTGCGCCGATACGGTAAACAGCACCTCTGCCAGCTTCAGCAGGATGGCATACACGAGGCTTGCTGAACAGACCGACGCCGTAATGCCCAGAAACAGGGTGAAATGGTGCTTTGTCAGCTTGCACCGTACAAAGTTGCCGATGCCTGCACCGCAGAAGGCACACAGCATTTCCACAATGCCGCCGCCAAGCAGAAAGGTGAAGCAGCCGCAGGCCAGTGCAGCTGCAAAGCCCAGTGCGATGGGCGAATACAAGCCGTGGATGCGCTCGATCTCATCGAGGTGGCTGTGCAGTTCTTCGCCGGTCATAAATTTTCCTTCCCGGTCGAAGTCGTTGACGAAATGCTCCAGTCGGTTCAGCCGGGAGGTATTCACGCCCGTATTTGTCAGACAGAGTGACTGGGTATAACACTGGTCACCGTCAAAGCAGGTGAACTCAATGGACAACAGGCCGATGTCCGCTGTTGTTGTGACTCCCAGCTCCCGCGAAAGGGTGTTCATGGAGCTTCGGACACGCCATGCGCCGGTGCCGCATTCCAGCAGCATCAGCCCGGTGCGTCCAATGACGGAGGCTTTTTCCACAAGCCCCGCCTCGGTAATGGGAACGCCCTTGCTGGCCGACGCATAGTCGTGCCAGTAGACTTCCATGTGATTTTTGATGATCTCACTTTGCCGTTGTCCCATACCGGAAAGCCTCCTTTGTGATATGGGAATGTTGCAGCCGTTTCAAGACTGCGGTGCTATTATAAGGGAAATTGCAGGGCGGGTAAAACGTATCTTGGATATGCCGGCAATGTTCGTTTGGTATTTCAAAGAAGAAAATACGTTGCGTTTTTGGCGGCTCTGCGGTAGGATAGAGAAAACACGCCGAAAGGAAACTGCCGTGACCCTTCAACAACTCCGCTATGTCACGGCTGTTGCCGGCACCGGCACCATCAGCCATGCAGTGCAGCAGTTCTATATTTCTCAGCCCAGCCTGACCAATGCTATCCGGGAGCTGGAACAGGAAGTGGGGCTGGCGCTTTCCAAGACGGCAAGCTCTGTGGTGAGCCGGACGCTACTGGACGCACGCGGACAAATGAGTGCAAAATCGATGCATCCCCCTGCTTACGGTCAAAGGAAATGTCAAAAGAAGAAGGGAGTGCAGGAGAAGATGAAGCACCTCCACAAGGGCGGCTGGTGCCATCCCCACAGCACAAGGCGGCTTGCTTTTTGCCGTGGCTGCCGGATAAGACAAAATACAACACCCGCAAAGGGAGCTTTGCCCGGACGTTTGTCCCCCTCTACCGCTGCGATCAAAACGCATAGACCGCGTTTGCGAAGCGCAGCGGAGCAATGAAAGCCCCAGTGGGGCTTTTAAGCGGCAGAACGGTCTGCGATAGCAGATGGAGGGGCCTCGCCCCGACAAGTTCTACAAATGTTTCCGAATTGTTAAGGCGCGAGAAATAAGTAGAGGTGGTGCTGCTCATGTAATGGGGTCACCGTTTGCTCCGAACGAAGTTTTGCAGCGGCGTTTTCCGGCTCGCTCACGGAAAGTGTGAGGTCATGGCACGGTATCACATTCAGACGGCTCATGAAGTTGTCAAGGTGCGTGTACAAAAATGTAGCTAAATAAATTTAACTACATTTTAGCGATAGCATAGCACAAGAACGATGATGCGTTAAGTGCAAAAAGAAAAATACCGCTCCGCAAGAACAAGCGAAGGATTTTGTCGAGTGAATCAGGCGGCAAAATGAATCGGGTGTGTTGTGGGGCGGTTGAAATCAAAGTGTTGGGAAGTCCTTTGCGTCCTAATGTCTACAAAATATCTTATTCCAAAATCTGCCCATCTTCAATTTGAATGATCTTCCTTTATATGCCGCTATTCCCACGAGAACTGACGCTCATTGGCGGTGTTGCACTATAAAAAGCTTTGCCGTTTACGGTGCCCTGCGTCATGCCAATCAAATCGATCAACTGATCCTCAGAATATGGAATTTGACAGTTTTTCAACTTCTTGGAGTTGCACGAATAGATTCCATCTAACAGAGTGATCACCCCCATCCGCTCCAGACTTGCCAGCATTTTTCCAAGTTCTTTTCGGTCACATTTTATTCCTTTTTCCGAAATAGCTGTTGCAATCTGGGATGCCGACAATGTTTTTTCAGTTAGCAACATGGCCAATGCAACCTTTGCTCCTTTTAAGTAGTAGGGGATGATTTTATTGCGTATCCAAATTCCCTTTTTCATGTTGCAGTTCTCCTCTCAGAATCTGCCCATCCTCGATCCGAATGACCTGCTGCGCCTTCTGCGCAATTTCCGGGTTATGCGTAACAACGATAAGCGTTTGCCCGAACTCCGCAGCGCATTCCATCAGCAGCCGCATTGTATCCTCGCCCGTCCGCGTATCCAGATTTCCGGTAGGCTCGTCTGCAAAAACGATGCGCGGTTTTGCAATCAGTGCACGGGCGATCGCCACCCGCTGCTGCTGTCCACCGGAGAGCTGCGCGGGGCGGGAGTGCAGCTTGCCCCCAATACCCAAGATTCCGGTCAGCTTATGGAGCATCTGTTCATCCGGCGCTCTATGGTCGAGATAAAACGGGATCAGAATATTATCCTGCACCGTGTACTCCGGGAACAGCCGGAAGTCCTGAAAAATAAAGCCGATCTTTTGCCGCCGCACCTGTGCCAGCTGCTCCGCATTCATCGCATAAATGTCCTGCCCATCCAGCAGAACTTTTCCGGTGGTGGGCGGCAAAAGTCCTCCCAGAATTTTCAGGAGCGTGGATTTTCCGCTGCCGCTGGAACCGATGATGGACGCAAATGTACCGTTTTCAAGGGTCAGGTCGCTATTTCTGAGGGCGTGAACCGCGCTTTCCCCTTCCCCGTAGGTTTTGGAGATCTGTACAGCTTCCAGAATTTTATCTTTCATAAGATGTCCCCCTTGGATGCTTTTTTACGAATAAAGGAGAAGATCGGCAGCAACGCTGCGGACAGCCAGAACACCATCAGCAGAATGCTGACCATGATCTGACTTCCCACGGGTTTATGGAATTCAAACACCCGTCCGCTTGTATGGATACGGATCAGGTCGAGAATGCTCTGGATCGGAACGATACGCGAGACCGCCGCATAGACAACGATATTCACAAGCAGCGTTGTCCCAACGATGACCGGGAGCAGCAGCTTTGCATAGGACAGCACCAGTTTTTTCGGGGAAACGCCCAGCGTCAGGAGAAGCGACAGCCGCTGCTGCTGGACTTCATAAGCCGAAAGATTCAAAACCACCAGCAGCGCACACCCCAGAAGGACCCCGAACACCGCAAGGATGCCGACAAGGAAAGCGCTCTGTGTGCCCTCGGTGTAGCTCTGGCTGATCAGGTCGTAGTTATCTGCACTCAAAATACCATTCCTGCGCGTTGCAATGGAGGAAATAGACCGCCGCAACGAGAAATTGCTGTCAGCGGACAGTTTCACGTTCAGGCTGCTGTATCCTTCTTTTTCCATATGGTAGCTGCCTGCGCTCTCAAACATTTTATGGTAAAGAGCTGTACTGACAAAAATCGTGCCGCTGAAAATGAGCCGGTCTGTTGTCAGCAGTGTGTAGTTGTTTGCAGACTTTACGACACCGGCAATGGGCAGCTGGGCGGTATACGTCCGGTAGACATCATTCCCGGCTTCATCCTGCCCGGTATAACGCTGGTGTTGGATGCTCAACTTGTCTCCGGCCGCAAAAACCGGTTCAACCAACGTACTGCCATCCGGTTGGAAGCCCTGATAATATTCATCCGCAGCGGGGTCATAATAGCAATCTCTCCACAGGGTCAAAACAGAATCCCCTGCCAGCAGCGTCTCTATTTCCTCGTCCGAAACGCCGGCATCTGCGGCAATGCGGCGTAGTTCATCATCCGGCAAAGCACAGACTGTCGTATTCAGTGTTCCTTTTGAGGCATTGTGCATTAAAACACCCGGGATTTTGCCGTTGTCCTTGACCCAGATATCGGCAAGCATCTGGCTGGACTGGATCTTGTCTGACGTCACGGTATAGGTATCGGTCAGATCAATTGCAGCGGAAACCTCTTCCACACCGGGCAATGCAGCGAGATCCTCTTTCAGAGAAAACGGCATCCCGGAGGTTCCGTTCATCTTGATGGACAGACAGGCATACGGTGCATCCAGATCATACGGCAGCATGACACGCCAGCCGACATACAGACAACTGACGGCGATCAGCAATACCGCGCAGCCGACACCAATCTGCGGTGCAAGCGGCAGCTGTGCCAAGCGGAATTTTTTTGCAGGCTTCTCTTTGGGTTTTGCGGTCTGCGGGCGAACCAGCACCGCAGGCAAAAGTGCGCCCAGCAGTACGGAGAGCAGAAACAGCACCGCCAACGGCACAAGAGATGCAGCGGGGATCACCAAGAACGAAAGGTGCTTCTGCAGCCCCAGACCGATGGCAGCGGCGCCGCAGCCCAGTGCAAACCCAGCAGCAACTGCTGCAAGCCCGGCAAAAAGCGCTTCCCACAGGCACATAAGCCGGAGATCCCGGTTCTTAGCCCCCAGCGTCAGAAAGGTGTTGATGGTATGTACACGCTTGTGCAGAACGATCAGGAAATACTGCGCCACTGCAAAAAAGCTGACCAGAATCGCTGCGACCAGCAAAAAGCGCAGGGAGAACGAAACGGTATCCTCCTGCGGGTAGGCATACTCGTTTGCCACTAAAGCAGGGTCGGTCGAAGCGGTCACGGGTGCGGCTGCATTCAGGTAATAAAACGTCTGGAACTTTTGCCCGTCTATGGCAAGCGGCTCTGCTACAATGCCGCTGACGGTCAGATTGCCGTTCAGATTCCAATAAACATCATAGGCAGGCAAAACACCGCACAGGGTATAGGCCTTTTCCATCACTGCGCCGGAGCCTGCCAGCGGGTCGTAATCATTGGCAGCCACCTTCAGCGTGACCGTCTGCCCTACGTCATAGGAGCAGCCCAGCGCATCCAGCAGTGTCGTCGTCATGGCAATCTCATCGGGCTGCGTGGGGAAATTACCGCTGATCGGCACGATTCGTCCCAGTTGCGCAAAGGTATCGTCTACCGTTCCGATCC
>OJMI01003637.1_pt1 | contig 11282 bp, 8 predicted proteins | sample 1597131 | NCBI WGS metagenome assembly OJMI01 (sample SAMEA2452116, study PRJEB22498) | human gut metagenome | reverse complement strand
CGGCAATCGAATTCTCGCCCTCTTCTATCACGTCTGTCACATCGAACTCGCTCGTTGCATGGGACACCTGACTGTATCCGGTATAGGTGCCATTCACCCATACATAAAAGCAGCTATCCACGCCCTCAAAGTTCAGGTACACCTTCGGAGCCTTCTCATCCTTCGCATAAGAAAACGTATGCACATACGCACCACACGGAATATCCTGCGGCACATACGGCGGATCAAACGGAAATGGATAGCGGAAATTCGTGTACTGATGCGTGTCATAGCCTGCCATCTGCCAGACACCAGGCACCGGAATCTCATCAAAATCCGACGTATCATAACCGCTCTCATAAAATGCATCCCTCACATCATAGATGCTCTCAAAATACCGGAATTTCCACATACCGTTTAACATCTGTACGCGGTCGGATGCCTCCCGATGCTCCACCAGATCCTCCATTCGGCGGGAAGCTGGTATATAATACGCTCTTGGCGGCATCGTATGTTCATGTAAGAAATCCAAATCTTCATAATAACGTGGCACAATCATAAATCGTCCTCCTTGTATATGTATTTTTTTGTTTTTAATGAACCGTTCATTTTTCTGTCTTTTCGTATTGTCTGATATTATAATACTGATTTCCGTATAAAAAGTCTATGAACAGGAATGGACAAAATATGGACGAAATGATACAATGAGCATTGCGATGGAATGTGCTTGCACATACCAGCATAATGCGAATGCCAACATGGAGCCGCAGGCGACATGATACAATTAGCAATAGGAGGTGTCCCTATGTATATCAATACCGGTTACTTAAATCATTCCCATCTGGATTTCAAGGACAAAAGCCGCCCGCTCGTCGTCGGAAGCTGCGGCATCTATCGTCTGAGCGGCGATCCGAGGATGCCGACCTACCGCCCAAAGGGACGCCTGGATTATCAGATAATCTATATCGCATCCGGACTTGGACATTTTCATTTCGATAAACCGGAAAATGAGACGATCGTCCCTGCCGGAAATATGGTGTTGTTCCGTCCAAAGGAACTGCAGAAATACGAATATTATGGCGAAGATAAAACCGAAGTTTACTGGATTCACTTCACCGGTTCCGATGTAAAAAACATCCTGCGAAGCTATGGTCTGCAAGATAACCAGAGAGTTTTCCCCGTCGGTTCCTCGCTCGAGTACGAGCGGCTGTTCAAACAGATCATACAGGAATTACAGCGTTGTCAGGAACACTACGAGGAAATGCTTGCCCTGCTGCTTCGTCATCTGCTTATTGTATTTCAGCGTGAACTTACGTGCGAGCACATCCTGAAAAACGAATATCTGGATCGGGAGATGCACAGTGCTGTTACCTATTTCAACGAGAATTACAATCAGGATATCAGTATTGAAAACTACGCCCAGACCAGGGGCATGAGTGTGAGCTGGTTTATCCGGAACTTCAAGAAATACACCGGCATGACACCGATGCAGTTTATCGTATCGTTGCGCGTCAACAATGCGCAGATTCTTCTGGAACAGACCAATTATTCCATCTACGAGATTGCGAAGATCGTCGGTTACGATGACCAGCTCTACTTCAGCCGGTTATTCCGCAAACAAAAAGGAGTCTCTCCTTCCCAATACAGAAAGAGACAACCCCTTGCCTAATTTCAGATTACAATTTCTTCAGGAAATGCTCCCGGTTCGGGTATTCCGCCCGGAATGCCCGCTTCGCGGCCTCCTGCAGCAATGCGAATTCCTTCTCCATATGCAGCATGTGCGGCGCCGTAAATGCAATCGCGCTGATCTGTTCTGCGATTTTCTTCGCCACACCCTCATCGGAAAGCTGCCCCATACCGAAAACAATCGACGTAAAACCTCTGCCGTTTCTGCTTACATCAATAAACTTCCGGAATGCATGCGTCATCTCAGACAGCAGGATTTCCTGTTCGGCTTCCGGCCGTTTCTCCACATCAAACAGGCACAATCCGGAGACGGTCTCAACTGCCTGCTTACGCTTCTGTCCACCGATATCATTTGCCCCGCTCTCCGCAATATATTTGAGCTGCATCAGATACCCGACGAATGCATCGGTCTTCGGTTTGCGCTTTCCGTAACGCGCCACCCAGAGTTTCTTTATAAACGCCACATCCACTTCTTCCGGATTTTCTGCGGAATGATTTGCCATTTCACTTGCGTTCACAGTTTTATCTGCATTCGTATTCAATATGTCCAGCCGCTTCTCCGCGTCCATTTCGTTATAAAATTGCTCTAACCATGTCTCCTGCATATCTGTTCTCCGTTTCTTTTTATACTGCCAATCAGCATCTGCCATTCATTCATCCGTGCATTCATTTTCTGCATAATTCCAGTTGCAGCCTTCCTTACTTTCCAAGGAATGTATCGACGTTGTCCGCGTCTACCTTACGATATTGTGACATATAATAGATGTCATCCTCCAGACCATACCCTTCGATATCGCTTCCCTGAAACAATGCGACCGTCAAAAGTGCGATCATCCTCGCCTGATCTTCCTTATCGTTATAGACCGTTCCCTGCATCGTACCATGTGCCACTGCCTCCAATGCATCGGTCAGACCATCAATGCCGAAAATAATCGGCCGCTCTGTCTGCCTGTAGCCGGCATTTTTGTACGCCTCAACAGCCCCCAGCGCCATCTCATCATTGTTCGATAAAATCAACTCAATCTCGGAACCATACTGATCAATCAACTGACTCATCCGGTTTTCTGCCTGTGCCCGGTTCCAGTCTGCAAACTGATAACTGAGTTTCTCCAGTTCTATTTCATTCTCAATCATCGTCTTAACCGACAGATCTGTCCGGCTGATCGCATCCTGATGTCCGGCTTCCCCTTCTAAAAGTACATATTGGATCTTCCCATCGCCATTCTTATCGACCTCCGGGTGATTCTTAATATATTCCGCTGCGATCTCGCCCTGCATCTCACCGGACTGTGCTGCATCACAGCCAACATAGAAAAGCTTATCCCACTGAAGAAGATCCTCCTGCACCGGTTCCCGGTTAAAGAAAATAACCGGAATATCATTCTGCCGCGCCATACGGACAATATTCGACGGGGCTGTCCGGTCAACCAGATTCACGCACAAAACATCACATCCGGCGTCAATCATTTCCTCAACGATCTCGTCCTGCTCCTGCTGGTCATTGTCGCCGCTTCTTACAGATACGATTACCTTCATCGTATTGCTCTCTTTTGCTTTCAGATTACTTTTTATTATATCTGTCATTGCATTGATAAACGGGTCGTCCGGTGTATATGTCACGACACCAACACGCAACATATGATCGGCTTTTGTGTCCGGCTTTCCACAACCTGACAATGAAATCAGGATTACCCACACGCACAACCATACTATAATATTTTTCTTTGCGTTTCTTCTACTCATACGAATACAAAAACCTTTCTATCTCATCCGAGAACAAATCTTCTTTATAAATAACTTTTACTTCCTTCTCATGGCTCTTCAACGTGTAAAATGTCCTTGTCAGTTCTTTTTCAATTTCCTCGACACTCTCATAACCAATCCCGTATCCATCCGGGATTACCAGACACTGCACCTGTCCTGCATCGAGCAGTGCAATCGATTTCATGCTCGTACCAACGCCAAAGATCTTCGCATCCTTATACACACCATTTTCCGCGTGTTCACCCAGCGTATCCAAGGCTTGCGTATCCATTACCACCATATAATCGACGGACTCCTGTGCATCAACAACCGCACAGATATCCGTGTCACTTTCTTCATTATACTCCCATGCAATCTCGCAATCCTGTTTCTCCAATGCGTCCTTCAGTCCCTGGATACGATTCACACTTGCCTCCGTCTTGGATCGTCCGGCAATCACGCCAATCCTTTTTCCTTTCAGCCCATCTTCGTCCTGCGTAATAAGCTGCGTGCCAAGTGTGTATCCAATCTGGTAATTATCCGGTTTGACTGTCGCATACCCGCTTGCCTCTGGCTGTTCACCGGTATAAACATCTTCTGTCAGAAGTACAAATGGCTTCTTCTGCTCGCCGAGCCAGTCTAACATATCCTTCGTATCTGTGCCCGGTGCCGGACACAGGATAAATGCATCCACATCGTTTTCCAGCTGTTCCTCGATCAGCTCCCGCTCGTCCTGCGCGCTTACAATATCATCCGTATTACAGATGATCAGATGCAGATTATTGGTTTTCGCAGACTGCTTTAATCCATTGATTACACCTTCCCACCGGGTGTCACCGGAATTCTGCAGGATAACCGCTACACGCTTTTGAGCGACATCCTCCTGGAAGATTTTATGTATGAAGAAGGCTGCGAGGACAATCAGAATAAGCTCTGCAATGAGAAATGTTAATTTATCTCGTTTCATCTGTAGCCCTCCCATTTCTATAGCTCTGCGCCTCGAGCTGCTGCCGGTTCTCCTCCGTAAACGGAATTGCCGGTATGTGTATCACGATCTTCGTTCCTTCATCAGGCTCACTGTAAACCAGAAGACCATATTCGTTACCAAACATCAACTGGATCCGGTTGTGCACATTGATAAGTCCTACCCCGGAACCATGCTTTGGTACTTTATTGTTATCCTTGAGGATATTTTCAACTGTCTCCTCACTCATACCCATGCCATTATCCTCGACCGAGAGATAGATATCATCTCCCTTTTTCTCGCCGCGTACCGTAATCATGCCGCCGTCATCCTCGTCCATATTTCCAACCCCATAATAGATTGCATTTTCCAAGATCGGCTGTACGATGAGCTTGACCGTACAGCAATCATTGACTTCCTCGTCAATATCAAATTCCACGCGGAACCGTTCTTTATAGCGCACAAGCTGGATATTCATATAGCTCCGGCTGTGCTGCAGCTCATCCGCGATCCGGATTACGGTTCTTCCCTTTGACAGACTGATTCGAAGCAGTCTGGCAAGCTCCGAAATCATGAGAACCGCTTCCTTATTCTTCTGTGCCTCAACCATCCATGTAATCGATTCGAGCGTATTATATAGGAAATGCGGATTAATCTGACTTTGCAGTGCATCCATCTCACTCTTTCTGCGTTCAGTCTGTTCCCGGATAATCTCCTGCATCAGATTCTCTATCTGTTCATAGGACTTCTTGACCGAATATCCGAGATGCCGGATCTCTGAAGAACCACCAATATAGATATCCGTATCCCCACCTGTCTCATATGCCTTGACTGACTCATTCAGCCGCAGGATTGGGCGCGAAATCTTTCTTGATATGATCCTGTTTACTTCGAGCAGCATCATCATCAAAATCAGAATGGCTGTGATAATATAATACCGGAACCGGTTGATATTTGCTGTCTGTACACGCTCCGGAATCACACCGACCAGCTTCCAGCCGGTATATGCCACACTACTCACAACAACATTTCCCGGTCTACCGTTCAGCGAAAGCTCATACGTTCCGTCTTCTAATTGCGATGTCATCTCACAGTTTTCCGAAAAATATCCACGGTCAATATCTGCACGTCTCGGATGGTAAATCATCTGTCCATCCCGGCTGCAAAGGTAATAATAAATACCGTTTGAGGACTCATTGATCCGCTTCATCGTATTGGATATCACAGAATATTTCATATCTACCAGCAGTACACCGCTGCGCGGTTTTTCCCCATCGTTAATATCCACGGAACGGCTGAGGGAAATAACCCAGTAGTACCGGTATGTGCCATCCTCAAACAGATTCTGAATATGCGGCAGGGAGAAATGCACATTCTCAATCTCCTCCTCTGCATTTGTATACCAGTCCTGTTTAGATGCCTTTACGCCCTTCTTGCGTTCCGAAACCGGCTCTGCCACAAGCTGTGCACCATCGCTGTCATACAGAGCCATGCTTTGAACCTTGTCTGTGTTGATTTCATAAAGCAGGCTAAACTGGCGGTTAAACTCATCACTGGAGATATCATTTTCCTGAATGATATTGTAATTCACTGCATTCATTATCTGACGGACATTCAACAATTCCGCATCCAGCTTATCCACCGTACTTTCGACCATACTCTCTGCGTTCGACACAGCCGTCTGCTTCATCGCCATTTTAAAACGATTATACAGAAGCAGGCCAATTGTAATTGTCGTAATCAACGTAAGTGCAGTAAGAACCGCCATAATGATTGACTGGATACCCAGTCCGATAAATCTTCTATGATGTGTCCAGCCCTGCTTTTTCATCCACCTTTGAAGCCAGCTTTCCTTCTTTTGCAATTTTCCCATCTCTCTTGTTTTCAATCCATTTCCCCTATTTTTTTCTTACTGATTCGTATGCTGTGCCCGGTACTTCGACGGTGACACGCCAAATCGTTTCTTGAATACATAACTGAAATAATTCGCATCCAGATATCCCACTCGCTCAGCGATCTGATAGCTTTTCTCATTTGTTTCCAGTATCAGTGTTGCCGCATGATCCATCCGGTAATCCGTCAGATACGTAATAAACGCTTTTCCTGTCTCCTTCTTGAAGACCGAAGAAAAATACGAATTAGATACTCCGAGCACAGAGCAGATCGTGTCCAATGACAAATCCGGCTCCATATAACGCTCACGTACAAGATTCTGCGCATCGGTCACAAGCCGTCTCGATGTACTGTTTCGGGCATTTTTCAGCTGTTCCCCAAGCTCTACCGAAACTTCCTGCATCCATGCGGTAAGTGTACTCTCATCCATCTGCGGAATCGTCTCGTAAGGATTCTGGATTCCATGCAGATGATCATTAAAATCAAGAAAATTATTTGCACAAAACCGGTAAAATGCTCCCACCATCTCCATGATTGCAAGATTATACTGACTGACCGTCTGTGCATTGCTGTGCAGCTTTTCTATTTCGTTTACAACGACCTTCTCGATCTCTTCCTTTAGCCCCAGATGAATGGCTTTGAACAAATCATGCATCCGTGTATCTTCCGGCTGCAAGGTTGTTTCCTGTTCCTTCGGTGCAAGCTCGGCAATATTGATTGCGCGTTTCGTCCCGTACAATACCCTGTACGATACTGCCTCTCTGGCACCATCGTAAGACGTTTTAATATTCGCCATATTGTCGCATACACGACCGATGTAACCACCGCCCCCATCACACGATAAGCCCATTTGCAGAAGCGGTCACACGAATCCGTAAACTGCACAATCGCGTCCTCCGAGGAGAGTTCTATCAGCATCAGTGTATTGCCAAGATAAGAGAATACCCGGCTCTTCCACTCTGTCGCAAGCCGTTCCTTGATCTCGTGTTCAACAGACATCGCAAGCAGCAGCGGATTCATGCCGTCCGGCACATGATGTTCCGATGTGTGGAAAACTGCGCATCCATAATATGGTCCTTTCATATCAATCTGATACGCGGCAAAAAATTTCCCGCAGTTTTCTTCTGTTACCCGTCCCTCAATGAGAGATACAAAGAAGTTATTCTGCAGTACCGGAAGTGCTGCATTGAAATAATTCTCCAGACGTGTTACATTCAGTTTTTCTTCCCGTTCCCGGTCCAGTGTGTCCTTCAGACGTTTCAGGCAATCAGACAGTTCCGTTGCATTTATCGGTTTCAGCATATATTCCTCAACCTCCAGATGCACTGCTTCCTTTGCATATTCAAACTCATCAAACCCTGTAAAAATAATGATGTGAATATTCTGGAAGTCCCGGTTTAAACGACGGGACAACTCCAATCCATCCATATATGGCATCTTGATATCTGTAATTACGACATCCGGTTGAAGCTTCTCTACCAGTTCAAGTGCTTTCACTCCGTTGGTTGCGTTTCCAACGACGGTAAATCCAAGGTCGTCCCATTGTATGCGTTGTTCAATTACTTCGATGACTTCTGCTTCGTCATCCACCAAAAGCACTTTATATTTTTCCATGTTGCACCCCACTTGTTATCGCCTGCCGGGTAGTTCGGAAGCATCTGGTCTTTGGTTAGGATGCTTCCGAACTACCCGGCAATTCTTATTGTTCTTTGTTGTTTTATTGTCCTTATTATACCAAAGTTATCACTATAAAGATACCTAAATATCTAGCTGGTTGCTTCCTTCTATTGCTCAATTGGGGATTTTTCCTCTATTTGGGGAATTTGCTCCAACTGACTTGTTTCCTACTCCAATTCATATATTAAAAACGCAAAATAAAACCAGTATATATGTGGCACTGTTTTATTGCGTTTTGACATTATATACAATATACAGGAAAAGCCGCCTCTCCATCCTCTTCGATAGACAAGGCGACCCTTCCTTCGTTTACAACTTTATTTGATTTCTTTTATTACTTCTTCTGAACATACTTCAGACAGTCAAGTGTTACAGCTGCAAGGATGATAATACCTTCGAAGATGAACTGAAGGTTTGTATCAATACCGAGGATTGTCAGAGAGTATGTAAGGGATGTGAAGATCAGTACACCAGTTACAACACCGGAGATCTTACCGATACCACCTGTGAAGGATACACCACCTACTACGCAGGCTGCAATTGCATCCATATCCCAGCCTTGTCCATATGCGGCACTACCGGAACCAACCATACGGTTACACTCAAGCCATGAACCGAATCCATAAAGGATACCTGCTAAGATGAATGCTCCCATTGTTACCTTGAATACGGAAATACCAGATACAGAAGCTGCTTCCGGATTACCACCAACTGCGTAAAGGTTCTTACCAAATGTTGTCTTGTTCCAGATGAACCATACAACAATGATTGCTACAACTGCCCAGATAATGATGGTTGGGAATCCACCAAGATTTGGAATAAACATGTTCGGAATACTTGACTCAATTGCACCGAAGGATACACCCTTTGTTGCGTATGTAACAAGTCCGAAGATGATCAGCATGTTCGCCATGGTTGAAATGAATGGATGCATCTTATATTTCGCCATGAAGAAACCGGCAATACTTGCAAATACGGTTGTAAGTATGATACATGCAACAAGTGCAATAATGGCTCTGCCCGCTACCGGAATACCTGTAAAATCAAAGATATGTCCGAATACGCCACCGGTGTTTACACCACTGTGCATGATAATGGTTGCGGTTACCATACCCATACCTACCATACGTCCGATGGAAAGGTCGGTACCTGTTAACAGAATCAGACCGGCAACACCAAGGGCTAAGAACATACGAGGCGAAGCCTGCTGCAAAATATTCAGGATATTTGTCAGTGTCAAAAGCTGTGTATGCTTTACAATCGGTGTAATGATACACAATGCAATAAAGATGAGTAAAATTACAATGTACAGACCATTCTTATACAGGAACTGTGTTGTATTGAATGTGTACTTGTAGTTTTCCACCTTCTGTGACTGCTTCTGTCCAAATGTATATTTCGACATACGAAGCAGATCGATCAAATGGAACTTATGAGCAAATGCATCGTGCTTTCTATCCTTGATTTCCTGCAATTTAGACTCATGTGTCATCTGTGCATCAAACAGGCGGTTACGATATACATACTTCTCATCCTTGATTTCCTCAGAATCAGAAAGCTTTGCCAAAGCCTGCTCGTGCTCTGTCTTAATGGTTGCCACAATCTTGTCATAAGAGGCATTCTCTGCTGCCTTCTCTGCCTCACAGCTCGCAACTACCTTCTCATAGTAGTCACTCTTGTAATGCTTGGAGAGATAGCTCTCTGCATCGGAAATGAGCTTGGATACCTTATCCTTATTTGCAGATTCTACAGATTTTGCTTTCTCTAAGTCCGCCTTATCCTTCGCAATAATCTTTGCTCTCTCTTCCTTTGTTAAATTCTTATCTTCCTTCGCAATTGCGATATGGTTCTTTAAGCTTCGAACCTTGTCAGATCCATCTACACGAAGTGCATCGATCTGCTTCTGTATTTTTCCTACATATTCATCAATCGGTTTCAAAAGCGCTGCTTCCGCTTCTGCCGAAAGGATCATACTTTTATCTGCCATCGCCAAAACTCCTCTCTATTACAAATATTTCGCACTAAGCTTTAATAATTCTTCCTGATTTGTCTCCTTCGTATTGACAATACCTGCCAGATGGCCGTTCGACATAACGCCAATACGGTTTGTGATTCCGAGAATCTCCGGCATCTCAGAAGAAACAACTATAATTGTCTTACCCTGCTTTGCCATGTTAATGATCAACTCGTAAATCTCATATTTTGCTCCAACATCAATACCTCTTGTCGGATCGTCCATCATAAAGATGTTCGGAGACCGCTCCAACCATTTACCGAAGATTACCTTCTGCTGATTACCACCAGACAGATTTGCAATCATATCATCCGGTCCCATACATTTCGTATGCATGACCTTGATTTCCTCTGCGGTTGCCCGCACCATGTCATCATGTGAGAGTGCAAGTCCACTCTTATAATGATTCATATTTGCAATGGTTGTGTTAAATGTTATATCTGCTTTTAAGAACAGACCATTTGCCTTACGTTCCTCTGTAATGAGGGCAAATCCATGATTCATCGCATCCTTCGGAGATGCAAAATTCATCATCTTACCATCATAGATAACGTTTCCGGCTGCTCTTGTACGCATACCAAATATCGTCTCAAGAAGCTCTGTACGACCCGCACCAACCAGACCATATAAACCAAATATTTCTCCCTTTTTTACATCAAAGGTTATATCTTGAAGCTTCGGTGCATATTTCGTAGATAAATGCTCTACTCTTAAAATCACATCACCCGGTGTATTATCAACAGGCGGGAAACGATTATCTAATGATCTTCCTACCATAGCAGAAATCAACTCATTCATGTTGGTATCACTACAGTTTTTAGTCATTACAAGAGCACCATCTCGAAGAACAGAAACCTGGTCACAGATCTCAAAGATCTCATCCATCTTGTGAGAGATATAGATCAGTGAAATTCCCTGTTCACGAAGCTGTCTCATCATCTTAAATAATTTTTCAACTTCTGGTGCTGTCAGAGAGGATGTTGGCTCATCCAAAACAATCACCTTTGAATTATAAGAAATTGCCTTTGCAATTTCACACATCTGTCTCTTTGAAACAGACATTTTTTTCATCGGCTGTGAAAGATCTACCGTAATGCCAAGCTTACGGAATAAATCAGAAGCCTCTTTTTTCATTCTTCCCTCATCAATTACTCCGAGGGATGTTTTCGGGTAGCGACCCAGGAATAGATTGTCAATTACATTTCTTTCCAGACACTGATTCAACTCCTGATGACCCATTGCCACACCATTTTCCAAAGCATCCTTTGGACCTGTAAAGCTAATCTCTTTCCCGTCTAAAATTATTGTTCCTTCATCTTTTTGATA
>OJMI01003629.1_pt1 | contig 11296 bp, 16 predicted proteins | sample 1597131 | NCBI WGS metagenome assembly OJMI01 (sample SAMEA2452116, study PRJEB22498) | human gut metagenome | reverse complement strand
CGGCTGCAAAGCATAAAATTTCATAAAGAATGGAGTCAGAAGAAAAATCAAAAGATTCCATGCCGATGAAATCAGCAATGTGATTCTTGTCAATCTCTTAAAATAATGATCCGCAGCATTTGCATCCCCATTTCCCATACACTGTCCAATGACCGTTATAAATACGGGACCCATAGCGACTCCCGCCAGCGCAGCCAACGACCAGATACTTTGTGCAACACCATTTGCAGCAATCTGATATGTTCCAAAAAGTGCAACGATACCGCTTAATGCTACTTTGACTAACTGGAATACACCGTTTTCCATCCCATTTGGAATAGCGATTTTTAGAATTTGTTTCATGAAATCCACATTCCACCGGAAAATCCACTTGCAGCGATAGAACACTTCATTTTTTCTCTGAAAACAAAGTACTGTAATCATCACGGCTGAAAATGTCCGAGCGATCAGTGAAGGGTATGCAACACCTGCAACACCTGCACGCAAAACAAATACACCAATGAGATTTCCAATAACATTGATGATATTGGAAATTACCGACAAATACATGGTCACACTGGTTTTTCCAATACTGCGAAAAAGGGCGGCCCCGGCATTGTAAACCGCCAATGCCGGATAGGAATATGCAGAAATCCTAAGGTATGTAATACAAGAGTGCATCACAGAATCTTCCACTTTACCGAACATCAGACGAAGCATCCCTTCATTTCCAATCAGAACTATCACTGCGATCAGTATGGAAAAAATCGTAGAGAATGATAGAAGCTGGCTGGCGGATTCTCCAGCGTCATCATTTTTCTTTCTACCAATATACTGGCTGATCACAACCGCCCCTCCAGATGCCAATGCTGTAAACAGATAAATAAAAATAGTATTGAACTGATTTACCAGTGAAACACCGGATACTGCCGCTTCTCCTGCGTAGCTGACCACCAGTGTGTCCGCCATCCCTACAAGCATTATCAGCAGCTGCTCTAAAAACAGGGGAATAATCATAGCCATCAACTTCTCGTTTGAAAACAGAGTTGTTTGCTGATTCACGCCTTTTCCTCCTCTTATTGTTATTTTTTTGTTTTACAGATCATATAATCGATTGCATCAAGTGACTGCTGCTTTTCATGTACCTCATCAAGCAATTTGTACCGATATTTTCGCAACATCCTTATCTGCATTTCTTGATCTTCGCATCCTGAAATTTTTGCGATTTCTTCTTTGCTTAATCCGGCGTTTATACGGGAATCATAATCCGGTTTCATGAAATGGCACTCCCTCCTCAATAAAAAATATAGGTGCAGAAATTAAAGCTGTTTGCTTTATCTCTACACCTATATTATAATTTTCTAATTGAATTATATCAAATACTTAGTTTTTATGGTTTGTCCATGCCTAAAAAGCATTGAATATGTTTGATGAATTTTGTGGTTGCTAAGCTAAACGGCTGACCACGTTTCCATGCTAATACACTTGTTGCTGTAAGTGGCGGATCAAGCGGTCTGAATGTAACCTTTGATTGATTCCAGAACGGTACAGCCCCTTCAATCACCAATGAATATGCCAAGCCTCCATTCACCATAATTGCGCTGTTCGTACTTAAATTGCTGGTAAAAACAATATCCAGTTTCTCATAGTAGTTGCCAAACCAACTTGCCAACTCACTCTGCACATTCATACGCCTAGGAAGAATCAAAGGCAGTACAGACAAATCTTTTGCGCTTACCGTTTCTTTCTTGGAGAGTGGATCATCCGATTTCATCAGAACCACCCATTTTTCCCTTATATTCAAGCGAATAAATTCATATTTTTCCATATCAACCGGCTCAAGAAGCAAACCAATATCCAGTAGTCCCTTATCCATTTGTTCCTTTACCAAATCTGCTGTGGCTGTAAAAATGTCAAAAGTAACACGGGGATATTTCCGACGAAAGGACTCAATTATTTTAGGAAGAAGTTGTACAGCAGCAATTTCTCCACACCCAATGGAAATTTTACCTTCCACCTGTTCCTCTTGCTCCACTAATTCTTTTTCTGTCTTATCTACAAGCTGCAAAATTTCTTCCGCACGACGGCGAAGAAGTATTCCTTCATTTGTCAATTTAATTTTCCGTGCCCCTCTATCAAACAGCTTTACACCGATATCTTCCTCCATCTGTACAAGCTGACGTGAAAGTGTCGGCTGCGTGATATGTAAAACTTCTGAGGCTTTTGTGATACTTTCTTCCCTTACTACAGTCAGAAAATATCGAAGAACTCTAATTTCCACGAAAAATACCTCCCAAATTCATCATGCTTAATAAGTATATTTTAACGTATCTATACTCGAAAGGCAATAAAAAACATCTGCTCATCGTATGCTTACCGGTAATATAATTTTATGTAAAACTTGATAAACCCCTATCATTTAATCGTTCTGTCTACATTGTAGAGCGGGGAAAATCGAAAAACAATGGACGGAGTACAAGTCCTTCCAAAAGGGATAAGAAAACTTCTGAATGGGTAAACAGTGCTAAAAAAGGTTCTGACATTGAAGCACAGCTCCATGTCAGAACCCATTTATTTCACAAATTATTTTTTGGGGTTGCGTCGCCCGGTGTTTTCCGAGCCACGAACTTCCTCATGGTAAAAGTAATCCACAATGACCGGGTGCCCAGGCTCTGCTCGTCCGTAGGGCAGCTCGTTGTCCACGAAGGGACAGTTGTTTTCTTTCGCCAGCCGTTCCGCTTGATCCTCCAAACCACGGAAGTAGCTTCTGTCTCCCTTGTTGTAGATAGCGTCGTACAGCGGAACCAAGTCAGGATATTTTTTACAAATATAGTCCATGATGTCTTTTTTGAATCCGCCTCGCAGATTTAGATTTTCTAACCATATCAGGTCGCATTGATTTCTGATCTGATGGAAGATAGCCTCAAAATCCGTGATACCCGGAAAGACAGGGGCAATAAAGCAGACGGTGCGAATGCCCGCATCATAGATCTGCTTCATGGCCTCCAGCCGTCGCTTGATGCTGACGGCATCGTCCATATCATTTTTAAAGCCTTCGTCTAATGTATTGATCGACCAAGAGACCGTGACCTTTCCCAATTTTTTCAGAAGGTCGATGTCACGGATTACCAAGTCCGACTTGGTACAGATGAGAATTTCTGCCTCACTGCCCCGGAGTTGTTCAAGAAGCTTTCGGGTGTTCTGAAACTGAGCCTCCTGGGGCAGATAGCCATCGGTCACTGAACCGATAACTACGCGCTGCCCTTTGTACTTTTGCGGATTTTTGATTGCTGGCCAATGTTTCACATCCAGGAATGTACCCCACGGTTCGGTGTGCCCGGTAAATCGCTTCATAAACGAGGCGTAGCAGTATTTGCAGCCATGGGTACAGCCCACATAAGGATTGACGGAATAGCCTCCCACCGGCAGGGTGGATTTTGTCATAATATTTTTGGTTTCTGCATCCTGAATCAGAATGCTGCTCTCTTTTACTTCCGCCATGTCTTCTGTTCCTCCAATACCCGGTAAAAAGCCGGGGGAAATTCTTGTACCATCTGTGCCTCTCCCATGATAGGAAGAAGATCTTCCTTCATAAATACAGGGATGCCAAGCGCATGGGCCTGATGTGTCAGGTTCCACACCCATTCCGGTTTCGATACGGCTTTGCCCTTCCTATGTCCGGTCTCAGTCCCAATGACGATCCACTCAATTCCGGTAAGGTCTACCATGCCAACCTCATCAAACATAGGTTCAAAGGTCACATGATAGTGTCCGCCATGGATATGCTCCCGCAAAGTCTGGATACGGTTTTTCTCTTTACTGGAGGTAACAGTTACACCAAACCACGCATTCTCTAGGGTAGTGGAAAACACAATATTCTCCGGTCGCTTGGTCAAAAACAGATATTGGTGCTGCGGATTTTCAGTCATCTTGGCAAATATCTGTTCCCGCCACTCTGTATTCCAGTGGGAAAAATCGCTCATGCCGGTGAGCAGAAAATTCTGTGGGCGCTTTTTCTCCATCAGCCGCAGCTTATTTGGAAAAAACTCTGGCTTTTCAAAGTCGTCGATCATGTGAAACCGGCGGACATTATTTCTGGCGTAGCAGTAGCTGCAACCGATCGTACAGCCGATCACCAGATTCATGTTCTGAATACAGTCTTTAATACAAACAGCCACCGCTGATGCCTCCTTACCGTTTTAAGATTTAGCCTTCTGCCGCAGGTGCAACTTTCCCGAAGCCGTTCCAGGCATACAGGCCCTTCTTGTCCTCATCGCCCAGGAACTTGTCCACCTGACAGATGTGCAGGATATGGTCGCCCACCTCCACCGACTGCTGCAAGGTAGCCACCATCGCCAGCCGGGTGTCCGCCGGAATCTGGATGTCGCTGCCCTCCACGGCCATCATCTCGATGTTGTTGGCGGCCACCTTGTCGGTCTCGGCACCGGTAGACGCTCCGCAGGCCATTACTGCGCCAGCCAGACTCTCACCGGGAACAGTGACGATGACTTTGCCAGTCTCGCGCACACGCTTGCCGGTGTGGGACTGTTTTCCAGTGGCGAAACCCACCATGGGCGGATTGAAGGAGAGGTAAGACACAAAGCAAATGGGAGCCAGGTTCGTAGAACCATCCTCCTTTTTAGAGCAGATCAATGTCAGCGGATTGGGGGAGGTCAGAACAGTAGCCTCCATAATGTTCAGTTCTTTCATAAAATTCAGACCTTTCCAAGAAATTTCAGTCGTTGACTGCATGGTCAACCAGTGATATATTTATTATATCTGATAGCAATTTTTGTTCAAGTACGCAAATTATTTGTACCTGGTATCAAAAAATATACCGCAAAAGACGAGGAACGATCCAATTATGACTTATGAAGAATTCAAAGAAAAGGTTGGCAGTGTCATTCTAACCGGCGAGGGAAACTGCCCGGTCACGCCGGTGGTTCAAATGCTGCAGGGCAAATGGAAACTCCAAATTCTCTATGAACTGTGCATCAAGTGCCCCATGCGGTTTGGGGAACTGAAAAAAGTGCTCAAACCCATTACCAATACAGCCCTGACCAACGCCCTGAAGGAACTGGAAGCGGACGAATTGGTTCAGCGTATCCAATATAATGAAATGCCTCTGCGAGTGGAGTACTCCCTCACCGAGAAAGGGCGGGACCTGCTGCCGGTCTTTTACGCCATTTCCCAATGGGGAATGAAATATATACCATGATTCTAACTATATTAATATCTGCATGATAATAGTCGGGAGGCATTGACAATTTGAGTCAACTTCCCGGCTTTTTTATGCATTCTCTACTGCTGCAAAGGATTCAGGAAGCAACCTGATTCATGAGAGTTGATAACTCCCACTGCCTGCAAATAGGCATAGATGATTATGGTCCCCACAAACTTCATAGTCATTTTGAACCTGCTCCGAAATCGTCATGCCTCGCACGCCTCCCGGAGAGCAGGCAGCAGCTCATCCAGCCGCCCGTCCAGTCCGAAGGACTTCTCTTTGATATTGTCCACAATGTAGATCTCCCCCAGATTGATGGTCACATAAGTGGCGTTTGGCTCGCTGGCCACCAAGCGCATCATCGGAGCCTTGATCAGCTGATTACGCCAGCCAATGCCCAGCTCCAGAACCACCAGTTTCTTCCCGTGGTAGGTTTTCAGAAAGTTTTGGAACCGTGCCTGAGCAGCGGTATCCAGAATCATTCTCTGACCCGCGCCCATGTGGATATCCATGGGACCTCCGCACTTGGGACAGCGCGGCACCAACTCTGTAGGCACATGGCCGCCCTGTTCGGCAGCCGATAATTTTTCGGCCACCTCTAAACTTGAATAGAGGGTGCCGTGGCAGGGGCGGGCACACTGCATCGTAAACCAGTTGCCCTCGATCTCATAGATTTTCGTCGGATCGAAGCCACACAGTTCAAAGTGACCTTCTCCGTTTGATGTGACGACAAAGTAATCTTTCTCTCCCACAATGGCCTTCAAATCGTTCATCACCGGCGTAGGCTGATACTGTCCGCAGTAATGATGGATGAGCCGAGCCCAGAAGGCCCACTTTTCCTCCTCGCTGGGCCATCCGGCCATCATGCCCTGCAAAATACAACGTAAGCCGTATTTTTGTTTGAAATCCCCAAACAGTCTTTCAAAAGCCGCATTGTCCGCAAACAAATGCAGTCCTTCGGTGATGGTCAGGCCGTTACTGGCTCCGATCAGGATAGCGTCCGCTTCTCTGAATTTTTCCGCAATGGGTTTCCAATCAATCATATTCGTTCGCTCCTTTCTATTTTATGGTTGCTGCGATGGATCGCACCTGTCGGAGGGCAGCTAGGGTTTCCGCCAAATCTCCTTGCAGATACAGGCTGCGTTCCCGCAGATGCTCCGGACTATGAGATGCCTCTCGATTAAGACATGCATAAAAGACGTTTTCGTTTCTGGCAGTAAGTTCCCAGAAGGGCAGTTTGATGATACTGGGCGTCATCTCACCCACGCCAAGTTCCAACAACAAGAATTGTTTGCAACCCTCATCGATCGTTATCTCCGCTGTCCATGGTATCCCGTGCATCCCGCAGCACTTGAGCAATGTCGGCCACAATGGTCATGCCCTTGTCCTCCAACTGCTTGGGCAGGAAGTCATACTTGTTGTTGATAGCAATATATCGAGCATGGGGAAAGCTGAGGGTCATGTTCCAGAAAGGTTCTTGGATAAACATGGGAGTCATTCGGCCCACGCCCAGCTCCAGGAACAGAATTTTGCTGCCTTTGTGTTCCAGCACATAGCGAGAAATTTTTTCGTACTGTTCTTCGTATTTCTTTCCTTGCAGAAAATTCCCATATCCTCGCACCCAAGGGAATGCCTCTCCGCCGCAGTGGGGGCACCGGGGAATGAGATCCGTAGGAATCTTCGTGCCATCCCCCATAGCGGCTACCATATCAGCCACCGGCTTTACCGCATCCCAAGTGTCATCGGTACAACAGGCGGCACACTGGAAGAACCGGTGATCTCCCTGGATCTCTGCCACCTTCTCCTCCGGGTAGAGTTTGACAAACTGGGTATCCTGGTTCGTGGTGAGGATGAAGAAGTCCTTACCTTTCAGCAAAGCGTCTAAATCCAAATAGGAATGACGCACAGGTGCGGTCTGGGTGGTGTGAAGGAAGGTGGCGAGATACCCCCAATACTCTTCCCTTGTCTTCCAGGGGTGCATCATCCCTGCAAAAGCACCTTTGAAGTGGTACTTCTCAGCAAAAGGCCGGAAGTATTTGCGGTAGGAGTCGTTGTCCTCGTAGTAAAAATCTCCACCACCGGCAGTGGACAGGCCGGAGGCCCCGCCCACTACCACACAGTCAGCTTCCTTTACCTCCTGTACCAAACGATGGATCTGTTCGCTATACGGCAGCGGCTTTTTGTCAGTCAGCTGATAAGGCGTACTGCCGGAAGCATAGATAGGATAGTGCCTGGAATAATTTATCTGGGTCTGCATGACCAAATCATCGTAGAAGTTCATTTTCACCATTCCTTTCAAGTGGATGTTATTTTTATTCTTACTTCAAATTGTTTTAGCATCCTCTTGCGTCGCTGTCAATATGCTGTTATAATAAAAATAACATCAAAGTGAAAAAGGAGATCAGGCTATGAAATATTCTACCCGCCTTAGCGATGCTGTTCATATTCTGGCTTTTATCGCTCTGTACCCAGACTGCGACCTGACCAGTAACAAACTGGCAGAGAGCGTTCAGACGAATCCTGCCTATGTGCGCCAGCTCATGTCCGCCCTGCGGAAGGGTGGACTGCTGGTCAGCGTGAAGGGACATCCCCGACCTGCTCTGGCTCGTGAGCCGGAGAAAATCACTCTGCTGGATGCCTATCGGGCAGTAGAGGGCAACAAGCCCCTGCTCCATCAGGACATCCACACCAACCCCACTTGTGGCGTGGGCGTAAATATCCAACTGGTGCTGCGGGATTTTTACTTGGACATTCAAAAAACAGCGGAACAAAGAATGCAAGAAATCACGCTGAAAGATGTGCTGGAACAATATCACATGAAGTTAGAAGGGACGCTCTTGCAGCGTTTATGACGGATCGGTTTTCAGAAACTCTTCCATAAAAAACGGTCAAGAATTGCTGCCCTATATACAAAAAAGCCGCCGAGGACACCTCCACAATGGGAAGAGTCCTCGACGGTATTCGCTTATCGGGTATGCTGCGGTCGGAGATTGCTCTTGTCCTCCGCAAAGAACAACTCCACATTTTTCTGTGCTTTCATCAACTCCTGCATCTCGTCCCGTGCTTTGCGATAGTCTGGATAGGCTGCTTTTTTCTTGATCAGCAGTTCGGCATATTCTGCATCCAACTCCTTGACCTTCGGCAGCTTCTGCAGTCCGGCTTCGTCAAAGGCAGCTTTCGCCGCCTTATGCAGAGTGATTTCCTCCCGGTGGGCTTCCAAAAACTTTTTACTGTACCCTGACTTGCGGTAGGCATCATAGACCGGACGGGTCTTGGCATAATTGATGATGCAATCACGTCATTTTTCTGTCTGCGCCCTGTAACAAGTTCGTACTGTCGCTTGGACAGCATAAATTCTTCATCTGCCGTCAGGGCGCTACAAGCATAGCTGCTTACAAGCTGCCCCTGCTCCGTTTTATCCGGGTTTTGTGCATAGTCGGTGCGGCTTTTCAAGCAAGCCGCAACAGACTTTCCCTTGTTTTTATGCAGCGCAATCAGCCGTGTTGCTGCCACCTCAAACCACCCCCATAAAGAAAAAGCCGCCCGAAGGCGGCACATCATCCATCAGGATTGACGGAACAACTTTTCAAAATCAGCGGCACCGGCCAGATACATTGCCTGATATCGTACGCTTTCCAGCTCATTGCAGAGCTCATCCAGCTGAAGATACTGCTTCCATGCTGCTTCGCCCACCATTTTCCGGTGTGCGTCTTCCGCTGCCAGTTTTTTCTGCAGGAGTTCGTGATACCGTGCATTGCTTCCCAATTCATCCCGAAAAAGCGTTGCCTCACGGTCATTGAAATAATCCAGCATTTTATCTTTATCCATCGTTTCCTCCATTACAGTTCCGTAAGCCATTCGCTGGATCGCTCGACGGCTTCCACAATCGCCGTTCCTGCCACGATGAGCAAAAAGCACCCGAACTCTGCCACAAAAAGGATCAGGAACTGCGTCCATTCCCTACAATAAAGAGTATAAAGTCCGCAGCCAAAAATATACAGCATCGGCAGCGCAAGCACAAATGCCGACAGATTCAATGTCAATTTCAGCATCAGCGCAAGGAAAGCCGTAAGCAGCGAAAACGGAAGAATGACCATCTTAAAAATGAACCTCATATCGAGCACCTGCCTTTCGCCCTTATTATAAAGGTATCTCCGCATCCATTGCAAGGATGTCAATCGATATGTAATCCGCAGCTCCCCTCTGCGGAAAAAAGTTAAAGTTCAGACAGTTTGGAAAGAATCTGTTTTCCGATGCCAATCAGCTCGTCCAGCCGATGCCGCAAATCTTCAATGTCTGCAGCATAAAGCTGATTGCTTTCATTCACACGTTTTGCCACCTGATTCAGATTGTTGCTGCAATTCTGAAGCAGGTACGACATCCGGCGCAGCTGCGGCAGGTCAAGGTTCAGACAATAACCATCCAATGCCATTTTGCGGATATACGCACTCAGACTGCGGATGCCCATGCCATACATCTTTTCGTAAATCCGATTCTTTTCGGTTTTTGTGATGCGCAGGATCAGAATCTCGTCCCTCTTTTCTCTCATCGGGCATCACCATCCCGGTCCGAGTAGCTGCGGAACGGCTTGACCGGTTCCTCCTTATCCGACTTTTCGTTCAGGGCGGCCAGCACGGAAGGGCGCGCAGATTCCTCATCCGGCGTTTCTTCCATCTCCGGCTCGTGATGTTTTTCGTCCACATCCAGCTGTGCATTCAGTTCAGCCAGCCGTGCAGATTTTTGTGCCAGTTCTTCTTCCTGCGGAAAGGGCTTTTCCACTTCTGCCTGCGCTGCCGTCTGTTGCTGCAGCAGATTCTCCAGTCGGTTTTCTGCATTGGCAATGCGCTCATCAAAACCGGCCAGCAGGTTGTCCAGTCGGGTGATATTGCCGTGCGGGTCGGCACCAAGTGCCACCGGATAAATCGCTTTGCCTTTCAGCACCGCCTGCTGCTCGTTTCGGACCGGCTCATAGCGCACCGAAAGCTCAAAGCCGCAGTACTCGCCCAGCACAACAGGCTCTGTGTCGGGAAGTTCTTTTGCCGCCAGAATCAACCGTTCACCGGCAGTCTTTTTGTCATCGAACATCATGCCCTTGATGGTCATCCCGCAGAAGTTTTCCTTGTCCTGCGGATGGGCCGCAGCCGTTTCCGCATTGGTTTTCAGTGCGGAAATATGCGCTCTCTGCTGCTGAATATCTGCCGGGAACTGCGTCAGCAATTTGTCTTCCAGACGATATTTCTGGCTCTGATAATGGCTTTTTCAATTCGTTCATCGGAGAGCGTCAGCTGCACATCGCTGTCATCAATGACCAGCACCCGGTCAAGGTCTGCCCCAGCTTCGATCAGGCGGGGCTTGACCGTATCGCCCAGACCGTCCTCGGCGGTCTGGTAGATCACGTTGAATGGCTCCATGCGCTCCATATTGGGCAACAGCTTTCCGTTGGTGCAGGCAGCGGCAAGGTGCATAAACAAACAGCGGCCCCGCAGACCTTTTTCAAAGTCTGCGGGGCCTTGTGCTGTGGGGCTATTTTACCTGCACGGTCATGGTTCGGTCACTGCCCGGTAGCCGCGGATGACGCGCCACTTGGCAACGCCCTTGTCCGGCTTAAAGCTGCCGTCGGCGCGGGCTTTCAGGTAGCCCTGCTCGATGGCCCACTGGGCGGCTTGGGCCAGCTCCGGGTCGGCTACGTCCGCAAAGGCGGGCAGAGTGGCCGGGGCCGGGCGGCCTGCGGTGTTCCAGAGGAGCATTGCCAGCTCGGCGCGGGTATGGGGCACGGCCACCCCTGCAGGCAGGAGCTGGTCAAGGATGAGCTCCGTGCCCACCTGATAGGCCACGACGCCCGCCACGCCCACGACTGCGCCGACCGCAAGAAGGGTGCCGAAGCCGTCTCCGCCGTCTGGGCTGCCCTCGCCGCTCTCGGCGGTGCGCCAATGGCCATAGAAGGTCACGTCCCGGTCGAGGTTGCCCACATGGTTCGCGCCCGGGCCCATGTAGTAGGGGCTATCCTCCAAGCGGGTGCCGTCTTCGAGGAACCAGCCCTCAAAGAGGCGGGCTTCCTCCTCGCTGCTGGTGATCGCACCGGGGATCTGCATC
>OJMI01003627.1_pt1 | contig 11298 bp, 8 predicted proteins | sample 1597131 | NCBI WGS metagenome assembly OJMI01 (sample SAMEA2452116, study PRJEB22498) | human gut metagenome | reverse complement strand
GTCTATCTGGAATATTTAATAAAATATTTATAATATTTTTGTGAACTTTGACAAAATCCCCTGATGTTCCTGCCATACGGATGATATGTACCCTCTTTCTCCATTAAAAAAAGAGACCCAAACATACCAAAAAATATGTTTAGGACTCTACCTATGACGGGATAATGAAGTTTACTAATTTCAGGATAATAGAGTTTGCTAATTTACAGTTTACTACTCAAACTCTTCCCAAGGAAAGTATCATCAAATCAAAAATGCTGATTTTATGCGGCATTCCACCGCATCTGTTTCATCTTATGTTACTCTTTTCATATCGTTTTCAAAAACTTTAGTAGCAAATTAGTTGCAATTATTCAATATTACTTCCACGAAATCCATGGCAGATATAATCTACTTTTACTACTAAAAACGAACAATATCCCATATTACCTCTGATTTTTTCAGTTCCACGACAACTCCCGGATGACGTTTATCTTCTTTTATCCGTTTTTCTAGTTCCCAGAACCTCTCTGATGCAGGCTTTTTATCATCATTCAGAAAATTTGCATACTCTTTAACAAGACCTTCCATATAATTTTCCTGCCAGCCTGATAATCTTTCTCGAAATAATTTCCAATCCTTTTTGCTTATGTCCATGATTTTGAACCTCCTCAGTCTCAAATCTCGTGAGACTTTGTTGAGACTAACTTTGAAATATTCGTTTTTCAGAAAGCTCTTTAATCGTCTCTCTTTAGAAAGCTTTTTCTTAGAATATTCTGATTTTAACCACTTGATTTTTCTCAAAATTTCTATGACATTTTCTATGACATTTCTACGACATTTTCTGTGACATTTCCCATCTTCATTATAAGCGTTACCTAAAACAAATTTGTGCCTTTAATCAATTCAATTTTTACCTTCTCCCTACTTCCATACATAGAGCTTTTACTTTCATCAATAGTCTATACCTGATGTTTATTCTATGAATACATACTTTCCCTTTCCTTTACCATTTACCACTTTAACAACTTTCATATCTCTAAGTTTTGTCATGACTGCTCTTGCTGTGGATGGTGAGCAATCAAGAATTTCTTTTATTTCTTTTGTTCCAAAAATCTGATTTTTCTCTATTTCATCATACACCTTAAGAATATTTGCTTTCGAAGGTTCATTATATTTTTGTTGCTCAACCGCCGATTTTTTATTGTCAATCGCCGGCTTTTGGTAATCAATCGACGACTTATTGACTGCAACAGCCAATTTTTTAAATGAATCAGCGGTTTTTTCAACAATAGTTTTTCCAACTTTTGAATTATAAATAACTGCCTGCAACATAAAAGCATTTGTATGATAAACAGGATCTTTTAATCCCACCTGCTCCAACTCATTACACATACGATTGACACCTTCTCCAAATTCTTTTACAAATTTATAATTCTTTAAAAACTCTGCAATCTTAGGGTTTCTGGAAAAATGTGTGAAACGTATATTGTCCGCTCTTACAAGCCCTGGAAGTTTTCCCGGGCTTTCAACTACTATATGGTCATCAAACATTTTTATCTGAATATCCGTACCGGTAATACTGTAAGCACGATGAGTAACTGCATTTACGATCAATTCCTGTCTGACAAACTTAGGATATTCCTCATCTGTAACAAATGTTCCATCTGGTCCAAGATATGTTTTTTCTTTTACCTGCGTATCCAAATATGCAATTGCCTCATTTATCATATTAAGTAGTGTTCCTTCAAAGATAACATCCTTTATAACATTCATTTCTGTTCCAAATTTTTCTTCTGTTCCCTCATAACGTATAAAACGGATCCTAGCACGGGGAAAGAAATTTTGAGGATTCTTTCCAAATAGCAAAATTGCAGCGGTACTGATTTGAATCTCGCCATCTTTTTCTTTTATGAAGCCTCTGTTTTCTTTGAGATATTCCAATGGACTTTTCCCATAATCAATCTCATCTATATATTCTTTTACAAAGTCCATATCTATATCATCAATCGTAGCATCAGGCACAGCCTTATCTTCAAAGTATCGTTCTCCCTTGTCATAATTAAGCTGAAGGCGTTCTTCAAAAGTCTGTAATTTAGATTTATCACCAACTCTTAAGAATACATCATCTGCCTGATTTGCATGCACTTGTGGACTTGCATCAATATGCATTACAAGTACATGATTCTCTCTTCCCTTTTCATCAACACATGGAACTTTTTCTATTCCGACTTTAATAGTCGGATTGCAGAAATCAAATGGCACTCTTAGAAGTTCATTTAACTTCTTGGTTTCAAAATCAATGCCTTCAATTCTTTTTGTCTTATCGGTTATACCTATTGCAATATCTCCACCATCCGCATTAGCAAATGCAACAATCGGTATTGCCAAATCCTTTGGAGAAATATTTATACTTTTCCGATCAAATGTCTGATTTTCTTCCATTGATAAAATTTCTTCAATCGTCATTGCATTTACCTTCCTATAATTTTCCCTAGAATTATTTAACTATTATAGTAATCACTTCCCCTAAATCACAGACTTATACCACTGTATTTAGTAACTTTGTTTTTATTTCACAACTATTATACATAATTCATTATTGACAATTACAACAGCTCATATATATTTACGATCTGCTTCTTTGTCATCTTATACTGCCTCCACTTTGATTTCATCCCATCAATTTGTTCTTTTGAAATTCTATTTTCTTCCTTCATTTTCATAATCTCACATAAAATTTCAACAAAATCATTGGCATCAGATACTTTAATTAAAATCTGTTTAATGTCACGTAAATTTTGTACCGTAAACAAAATTTCTGAACTATGTTTTTCGTTTACTTCATACTGTACGCTCTGTTCTAAATTTAATGCTTTTTTCCCTATTTTCCTCGAGAAAATTGTTTGTCCATATGCTGTTTTCCATATATATACCTTTACATACATGTCTGCTCGTTTCGGTTTATCTTCTCTTATCTCCTTTAGTGTTATCTCTCCAAAAGGAAGACACTCTATACTTTCTCCTATTTTCAATGTTGCCATTTTCTCATTATTAAATAGCTTATATTTTTTATCGCTATTGAGGAAATCACACTTTTCATCCATCATTTGCTCTACAAGGTATTCAAATAATGAATAGTCTTGTACTCCCCTTAACTCTATTGGAATCCAATCTTTGCCGTTTAGAGCACCAGCCAATCCACCAACCATGGATGCCAATGTATCTGTATCTGCATTACTTAAGTTCGCAGTCTCATATATTGCCATTGTAGGATCATCCGCATACTTAGAAAATAAATAGATTGAAACTACCGCTGAGACATTCCCCGCACCATTTATTTTCGAATTATAACATCCCAATTTTTGAAGAGTATCATCTCTTAAATCCAAAATGCCTTGATTTAATGCTTCTTTTGCAATTTTTAAATAATTTATTGTTTCTATTACACATTCATTCCACATTCGGTCATAATCATATTGTGCATATCTTTCAGCTTCACTTTTCCATATAGCAATATTGTTCACCTCTGGAAGTTTACTCCATTGTTTCTCTTCTATTAATACATCTATCAATTCTCCATAACTTAACACAACATCCTGTTGTATCAATGTTCTCACTGCCATCGCATATAACATAGCCCCTATCAATGCTCGTGGATGTCCATGAGTATACATTCCATTTAAAACAACTTGTTCCATGATTTTTTCGGCATTTTCTTCATTTCTAAATATATGTGGAAGGATTCTCATTGCAACTCCATTTCCACCAGCCATAAAGTAATCCTTTATTTCTAAAGGTGAATTGCTTTTCTCATCCCACGGAGATATATTGTTAGCCCACTTTTGTGCCGCCCTCTTGGTTGCTCCTCCGCCTCCTCTTTCATACTTCAACCACGCTGGTAATTCTGCTTGGCGAAAAAAATTACTCCATTGGCGACCTCTTAATAAACTTCTAGCAGTGGCAATAATTAGTTGTGTATCATCACTATATTCACCCGCACAAATTTTTTCTTCATGTGGCCAGTATTTTCCGCCTGCACGACGATTCCACTCCACATATGTTCTTATGCTATTTCTATTCTTTCTAATGTTTTTACTATTTTGTTCATTTGGCCACCCCAATGCGTCACCTATTGCTGCTCCAATTAACGCCCCTGTATATTTTTCCTTTTTAGAACAACTCATTTTTTTCCTCCCTATATGGTCTTACTACTGGTTCTACTCCACTTCTTATTTTTCCACTTGTTGATACATCAAATAATTCTGGTGAAATAAACACATCGATTTTAGGAAATCCCATTACCTTCCATTCAACTATTTTTTGTCTTGCAATTTTCTCATTTTCAAATACTATTCCTTTAATCATTGATACTGGAATACTCTCATAAACTAACACTTCTGCTTGATCATCTGTAGGTGCATTCTGTAACATATCAATTGTCCTATTTTGCCTTCCTACATTTGCTGAAAACATTTCTCGAAATGCTTCTACTCCTTTATAAATATATGCACCATAGCGAGTAGCTGCATTAACCTTACAAAATTGTGTCGTTTCAATAGTAGCAACTATAGGATCAATAAATAGGATTGCCCAATCTGAAAATATAGGGTTATTATCTTTTACTCTACGTAAGTACCACCAATTGGGATATTGGACAGAACAATTAATATATTCCGTTTTGCCATCTAATCGCAATTTATCATTTTGAATCAAAACATCTTGATTTATAAAATCAACAGCTTTAACACCTTCATTGTTGTTCAATATATGTAAAAGTACATTTGTATGAACAAAATGACATAGCCTAGTTATATTTCTTTTTCTAATTTCCTCATATATTTCATCTATCATTTTAATTCCCTCTCATCATACAACGATTCATCTACTTCTAACAATAGCTCTGTTTTTTCTGCAGTATACGATAATATTAATCCTCTTTTTGCTCTTGTTATAGCTACATATAATAATTTTGCTTCTTCCTTTAATGCTTCGTCTCTGCCCTCATTTGCTAAAATTCTTTCTTCTGATGGCAGATATTTCACAGAACAAAAAGGTAAAAATACCATATCGAATTCTAATCCCTTAGCTGAATGAAAAGTTCCTATTGAAATTTTTGCATTTAAATCCAATACTCCCATCCGATTTTTCAGAATTTGTGGAATAATCTTTTTTGTTCTCAACTTTTCCTCTACTAAATCAACTAGTTCTCGGTTTCTAACCAAAATTGCAATGCTCTGATTTCCAGACATTCTTATCGCCGTCTCTACTATCCACTCTAACTCCGTCTCTTCATCTTTGCATTTTACAATTGCAGGCAATGGAGACGATGCTGTAGGTAATACTGGTTCTACCAAATCCTGCTTATCTTCAAAATATTTTGATTTTGAAATAGCTACTGCAAATTTAGCAATTTCTTTACTATTTCTATAATTACGATCAAAATACCATATCTTATTTTTTACTATTTTTAATCCAGCTTCTCTCCACGACAATCGTGATCCATAAATTTGTTGTGCAACATCACCAAAAAAAGTAAATGTTCCATCCTCCGGAATAGCTTTAACAAGTGACTTAAGCATTATAGGTGATAAATCCTGTCCTTCATCCACTATAATATGCTTATACATTCTCTTTTCCGTATCATTATCTAGTTCTTCGTATACTGTTTGTGCTATATCTTCCCAATCATATAAATACCCTTCCTCTTTTCTTACCTCAAGATATGCCTTATATACTTAAAAAAAATATTTCCTATTTTCTCTTATTATCCGCGTATCAAAGCGTCCAACACGTTCAACTTTCTCATATTCATCAAGTGTTTTTATTCCCATTTTTTCAATCCAATTTATCTCTTCTAGAAAAACTTCTTCTGATCTTTTTAATGTACTATTAGTTCCATTCTCTGCTTTCACCTTTTCCAATGCTCTTCTTACAAACAGTTGCTTTTTATTATCGCCATCTTCCATTCCCGAAACTATACCATTCCATCTCGGCATCTTGTTCCTATGTGCTAAATATCCTCTTGCAAACTTGTGATAATTTCTAACATCAATGTTTCTAGGAATTTCTGAGCCAACTATAGCCTCTAAATATTTTACAAGTGTCGTATTAAAAGTAACTAACAACACTCTTTCCTTATCATCCAAAGTGGCAAGATAAATTGCTCTATAAATAGCTAATGTTGTTTTTCCACTACCAGCTGTACCCAAAACAACATTATGTCCTTCTGGTTTTAAATCTAATACCTCTAATTGTTTTCCTCTCGGCTGTGATAATGCCATATTTTACCTCCATATATTTATTCATACTATAACACACTTAATGATTTCTTTATACTCCACCAAGTATTTTGAATACTTGGTCTCTTATATCACTATAATCCCCTCCCCCCATTTTTGTCACATATATCTTCTATGCCACGTGCAAAATACTTTTCATTATCTTATAAAAAATAATTGACACAAACTTCCCTAAACACTTCTGCTTTGTTTTTAAAATCATTTATTATTTTATAAACTAATTTTAGTTTTGCACAAATCATACATTTTCTTTTCATCTCAAACTAATCTTTAACTATTTTAGTTTCCATATACCTCTCTTTCCTCAGCCACCATCAACACATCATTTTTTTCTTGCATATATGTGTATCCGGCTTTTCTAAAATCCACAACCTTTTCTTCTCCCATATCATTATTATCTGTCCAAAGTTCACACTGTGTCATAACAGTCTGAACTGCATCCTCCATACCTTCAGGCGGATACTTATGTTTTTTCAGCAGTTTCTTTATAAGCATACGCATTTTTGCTCTTGCCGATTCTCTCTTCTGCCAGTCAATTGTTTTGTTTCTTCGGAGAGTGTCTGCAAGTTCTTTTGTAATTGCTATCAGTTCTTCATTTTCATAGAAATCCTTTATTGCCTGTGGCTTCGTCAATGCATCATAGAAGGCAAGCTCGTCAGCAGTAAGCCCAAGCTGGTCACCTTCCTTTTTGGCTGCTGCAATCTGTTTTGCAAGATTCAGCATTTCCTCAATAACTTCTTCATTTGTCAACATACCATTAAGATACGCATTAAGCGAACGCTGCATAATTTCACTAAACTTCTCAGATTTAACTACATTAGTTCTGCGATATACTGAAACCTGTTCTGCAATCAATTTTTTCAGAAGTTCAACCGCGAGATTCTTTTCTTTCATATTGGCAACTTCTTCAAGAAACTTCGGGTCAAACAGTGAAAATTCTTCTTTGATATCTGAGAAAAGATTGATAACTCCATCACTCTTGATACTCTGCTTTAAAAGCTCATTTATTCTTGTATTCATTTCTGGAAGAGAAATCTTCTTCCCAACTCCTGTATTAGTCAGTCTAAGGACAAGAACACGCACTGATTCAAAGAATGCTGCTTCAAATCGACTGTCTTCATCAACCAGAGAAGAGCAAAGAGACAATGCCTGATGCAGCATAAGTGCTTCTTTTACAAATGAGCCCTTATCATCCACTTTCTCTCTGTCCATAATAAAGTTGACTGCACCACTGATAGTTTTTGCTCTTTCAAGGTCTGTTCCACCTGTAAACTTCGAGTAATCATATCCGTGAAACATATCCCGACAAACTGAAAGCTTTTCCAAGAACTTCGGATATGCTACCTTTGCGACATCAGTATCACCATAATTCTTTTTATCACGAGAAGTATAATCGTTCATTGCCTGTTTCAATGCAGAAGCAATTCCAACATAATCTACAACAAGTCCGCCTTCTTTATCACGAAATACACGATTTACACGAGCTATAGCCTGCATAAGATTATGTCCAGACATTGGTTTATAAACATACATAGTTGCAAGTGAAGGAACATCAAAGCCTGTCAGCCACATATCAACGACAATTGCTATCTTCATAGGGCTGTTATTATCTTTGAATTTCTTAGCAAGTTCATCCTTATGATGTTTATTGCCAATAATCTTTCTCCACTCTTCCGGATCATTATTACCAGAAGTCATAACAACTCCAACTTTCTCTGTCCATGCAGGACGAAGTTCTAAGATACGCTTGTATATCTTCATCGCAATAGGACGAGAGTAAGCAACAATCATTGCCTTTCCTGTTAAAAGATTCTCTCTGTTATTCTCATAATGGTCAAGAATATCACAGACAAGGGAATTGATAGTATTATCATTGCCAAGAACAGCTTCCATCTTACCAAGTTCACGCTTGCTTTTCTCAACTACTTCTCCATCAGCATTTTCAGCCATAACATCATATTCACTATCAATCAACCTAAGAGTATCTTCATCAAGGTTAAGCTTGATAACTCGGCTCTCGTAATAAACAGGTCTTGTTGCTCCATCCTCAACCGCCTGTGTCATATCATAAATATCAATATAATCACCAAATACTTCACGAGTGCTGCGGTCTTTTGATGAAATAGGAGTACCAGTAAATCCGATATATATAGCATTAGGCAGAGTATTTCTGATAATTCGTGCCGTTCCAATTTTTATCTTACCGGTTTTGGCATCAACAGTTTCTGTCAGTCCATATTGTCCTCTGTGTGCTTCATCCGCCATAACTATAATGTTGTTTCGCTCCGACAAAGCTTCGTGAGATTCTTCAAACTTCTGCATTGTAGTAAAAATAATACCATTTGCCTGTCTGCCGGCAAGCAAAGACTTTAAGTTTTCTCTGCTTTCAGCATGTATCGGCTCTTGTCTTAAGAATTCTTTACACTTTGCAAATTGCCCATAAAGCTGATCATCAAGATCATTTCTATCGGTAATAACAACTATCGTTGGACTATCCAATGCTTCCTGCAACAAATGTGCATAGAATACCATAGAAAGTGACTTACCACTTCCTTGTGTATGCCAGAACACGCCACCCTTACCATCCGTAACAGTAGCATGTTTTGTGGATTCAATCGCTTTTCTAACTGCAAAATACTGGTGATATCCTGCAAGAATTTTGAATGCATTTATACCCTCATTTGAAAAACAAATGAAGTTCTTTATAATATCAAGCAGTCGTTCTTTCTTGAACATTCCCTCAAAGAAAGTATCAAACTGTGCAAACTGTGTATTCTCATAATCTCCATCTTTCGTTTTCCATTCCATAAAGCGGTCTTCACCTGAAGTGATTGTACCTGCCTTAGATGTCAACTGATCGCTCATAACGCAGATAGCATTATAAATAAACATAGATGGGATTTCCTGCATATAATTACGAAGCTGTCTGTATGCTTCAGAAGCGTCCGTTTCTTCTCGCGAAGGGGATTTCAACTCAACCAATACAACCGGTAAGCCATTTAAAAAGAGAATTACATCCGGACGCTTATTACTATTTTCAATGAGAGTCCACTGATTCGCTATGATAAATGAATTATTGTCATGATTTTTGTAGTCAACAAGATAAACGATAGAGGAACGCTCCTCACCATCCACAAAATATCTTACCGGAATTCCATTTTGCAGATAGTCCATAAAAGCAGCATTTTTCTGCACAAGTTCTCCATTTTCAAAGTTTTTAAGCTTAAATAAGGCATCCTGAATAGCATCATCAGGCAGGCCTCTGTTCAAACGATACAGAGAATCAAGCAGAACTTCCTCATATAGCGGATTGTAAAAATCTCTTTCTATATCCGGACCATAAACATATTCATAGCCTAAATCATTTCTAAATAGCTCTATAACTGAATTTTCATAATTAGCTTCCGTATAATTAGCTGACACTTTATTCACCTCTCTCATCCGTTGCTGTAATAAAATCTTCAACCATTTGGTTTAATAATGTCACAATCTGTTCTGCCTTTTGCTTCGCGGTATCCCTAGATTGACATTTTTTTAAATAATATCCTGTAATAGACATATTTATTTTGCTGAGTATTGGATTACGCTTATACCAATCAACAGTAAAATGCTCTTTTATTATGTTTAATACTTCCCTAACATCTTCTTCACCAATAATATCTTTAAATTGATCATCGAAATTATCAAGAATGTATTGTTCAAGTTCCGGTTGTTTTACACCTATATCCTGCTTATTGCTTGCAGACTCTTCTTCATATTTTGTAAAATCTGTAACAGGATTAACCAGATTACGATTTGCATATTTTATGTAACTTAATTGATGCTCTAATTCAGGAAACAAAGTAGCCTCATTTATGTTATACAGATCTAGTTCCTTTAAAATATTTTCTTTATCTTCTCCTGAAATATAAAAACATGTATCGCTAAATTCTTCTTTTAGTTTTCCCTTTGCTTTTGATATAACAGAATTCTTGACTTCATTCTCTTTATTAAAAGAAAATAGGCTTGTCAGTAAAAATACTCCACTTTGCTTTCTCAATCTTTCATTTGTATAAGTTGGCATTACCATGTAGTTATTTTGTATTATTTTTACAAACTCTCCGTAATTTACTAACCAATTATCCTTTGTTCTTTCGTCTATAATCCGATCATGATATAGTCTTTCAAGAACATCAGACAAAGTATTTTCTTTTTCCAAATCATAACTCGCCAAGGCAGACACGATTTGAATTTCAGTATCTGTGGATTGAGATGAGTAGTATTTGTCCGTGTAATAAATCACTCCATATGGTTCTTTTTCCACTTCTCCATCTTCTGTAACGTATTTTACTGTACCATGCTTTTTACATGCGAAGTAGAGTGCAACCAACGGATTCGTAGTCAAATCCAAAAGACGAGTACACATCCCATAATGCTGGTACTTAGTCATAATATCAAACATCGAATTCAAGTCCCTAAATTCTGTTGGTGACTTCTGCAATGGTATCTGCATCAATTTATGTTCAATACTCAGCATATCATCTCTAAATATACTCGGCTCAATATCCCAAAATTCAGTCTCCTGACCCCTGAAATACAATTCAGTGGAAGTTCCGTCTTGAGCTTCCTTCGTCTCTTTTACCTGTCTTATCATTTCAATAAAAGAACTAACTGAATCAATCAATGTTATATTAGATTCATCAATTTCTTTATATGCCACTTTATCTACTCCTTTGCAAACTAAACGATTATCCTTTGAAGTGTTTTGGCTAGCAGTGCACCACCTGCCAAATTAGCGCTCATAGTATATAAAATATCAAAAATTACACTTACGAATTCTTTCACTTTACTTCCCATGGCGTCATCTCCCTTCGCTTTTATTACTATCTTGACAACAGATACAGTAAATAAGACTACAAGCGATGAAATAGCAATTGGTGCAACTAACCCTTGCACTGCAAGCCAAAACACTTCAAAGTATGGTAAACAATAATTTAGAGCAGCAAGCTCAGGCGATATTCAAAGAATGGTTTATAGA
>OJMI01003624.1_pt1 | contig 11303 bp, 7 predicted proteins | sample 1597131 | NCBI WGS metagenome assembly OJMI01 (sample SAMEA2452116, study PRJEB22498) | human gut metagenome | reverse complement strand
GTCTCACGGCGGTCGAAGATGGGGACGCTCAGCGTCAGACCTGCCGATGTGGTGAGGTTGGTCTTCAACTGCGATCCGTAGGCAGCGTCACTCATTGTCGTGACATTGGTGGAGACGCCACCCTGCATGGAGACGGTCGGGAGACGGCGAGCCTTGGCCATACGTACACTGAGTTCGCCACTCTCGATGGCGAGGCGCTGCTGGCGGAGTTCGGGACGGGAGGCGAGCGCATGGGTATAGACGGCCTGCAGGCCGGGTATCTCGGACAGGGCGTCACCGGTAATGTCGTCGGGAATGCTGACTTCAAAATCCTCGCCGTCGTCGGTGAGCTGGAGGATCTGCTTCAACTGGCGTGTGTAGTCGCGGAGGTTGCTCTCCTGGGCCACGACATTATACTCGTCGGAAGCGCGCTGGGCACTGAGTTGGGCGAGGTCGGCCTGGCTGAACTGCCCTACCTCGACCATCTCCTGACCCCGCTGCTCATTGGCCTGGCTATACTCCAGACTCTGGCGGTTGACCTTCAAGGCCTCGTGGGTGTAGAGAATCTGGACGTAGATCTGCGCAATCTGCTCCTGGATGGAGTTGGCGGTGATGGCGGAGTCAAGCTCGGCCTGCTGTTCGGTGAGTTGGTTCTGCTGGATCTTCATGCGGTTTTGGTTGCCGTTCCATATCGTCCAGTCGAAGCTCGCGGCGTAGGATCCGTTGTAATAGACCTTGTCGGTAGTCATCTCCACATAGCCATTGGCAACCTGCTGGCGCCCGCTCTCGGGGAAGGGGTTGTAGGAGACGTTCTGGGAGGTAGAGGCCGTAAGCGAAGGCAGCAGTTCAGCCTTCGACTGCAGCACGTCCTCATGGGCTGACTGTCGCGACAGAAGGTTGCGGCGAAGTTGGATGTTGTGTGCCAACGCATAGTCGATACATTCTTGCAGCGTCCACTTCCGGGCGTTGGCAGAAGGAGATGCCAACAGGAGAAGGGCTGAAATGAGGGTGGTGGTCCATCGTGTCTTATTCATATCTTTCTTTGTTTTGTCTGTATCCTTTATATTATGCAAAAGTATGATTTTACATCTTTTCTTGGTACAAAAGTATACAAAATCCCAAAGACAAGGCTGATTTTGCGGTGAATTTGGTTTTTAGATTCAGCTAAAATCCTTTTTCTTTCAATGAAAAAAATGGGGTTAACATTAGTTTGCGCAGCCCATTGCTCATTTCACAAAAAGAAACGAGGGAGGAAATCCACCTCTTGACAATGGCGGGCACGGATAACAAACACGCAGGCAGGAACGATGCGTCCGGACGCATGATAGGCGCCAGACTACCCTACTGAGTGAACTATACTCTATGTACCTGTACTTATATAATTAGAGGGAGAGCTTGCGGTAAGCCTTGCGACTGACGAAGACGTAGCTGACGCAGACCATAACACCCGTGAGAATCCAGGATATGGGATAACACAGCATCAGTTCGCGGAAACCAGGCCAAACGGGGCAGACGAAGAATACCCAGGCGAAGCGCAGGACGCAGGTGCCAAGGATGGTGAGCAGGGTCGGTTCGATACTGTGGCCAAGACCGCGCATCGAGGCGGCAGAGATCTCGTAGGATGAGGCCAAGGCCTGGAAGACAAGGACGGTGGCCATGCGTACCTTGGCATAGTGGATGACGGAGGGATCGGTAGTGAAGAACCACAGGAAGAAGTCGGACTGCGTGTAGAAAAGCATATTGACGAGGAAACAGGCCAGTGCACCACAGCCCATACAGATCCAAAAGACGCGGCGGCAGCGGTTTATCTTTCCTGCTCCATAGTTTTGTCCCGTGAAGGTGACGGCAGCGCCACAGAAGGAGGTGAGCAGGAAATAACAGTAGGTGTCAAAGTTGAGGGAGATGGCAGCGCCTGCGATCGCCGAAGGTCCATAGCCGTGGCGCTTTGGACAAAGATGTTGCTCAGCGAGAAGACCATGCTCTGTACGCCTGCGGGCACTCCAATGAAAAGGATCTGGCGCAGGGCTGCCCGGTCGATGCGAAGACGGAGGCGCGTCAGGCGGAAGGGGCCTTTCTCACGGCGGAGAAGGCGCAAGATGGCCAAGGCGGAGAAGACGTTGGCGCAGCCCGTAGCGGTGGCTACTCCTGCGACTCCCATGTGGAGGACAATGACCAACAGCAGGTTGAGCACCACATTGACGCAGCCGGCAAGGAGCAGGATGTTGAGCGGGCGCTGGGTGTCGCCTTTGCCTCGGAGCACGGCCTGGCCGAAGGTGAAGACCATGAAGAAGGGAATGCCGAGGAAATAGACTCGCAGGAAGAGGGTGGCCTGGTCGAGGATGGCGGCAGGCGTGCCCATGAGGCGCAGCAGACTGGGAGCAAAGATCTCGCCGAAACCCAGCAGCAAGATGCTGGCAAAGATCGGGAGCATCATCGTCGTGCCTACCGCGTCGCGAACACGATGGCGGTCGTTGCGTCCGATGAAGTTGGAGATGACGGCATTGGAACCAATTGAGACACCCACAAAAAGGTTGATGAGGAGATTGATAAGAAAGGTATTGGCGCCCACGGCAGCCAACGCCTCACTGGTGGCAAAGCGGCCCACCACGGCCACGTCGATAGTGACGAAGAGTTGCTGCATGATGCCGCTTGCCGCAAAGGGAAGCGCAAAACGCAGAATCTTGCCCAGCAAAGGGCCTTGGGTCATATCCACTGTATTTCTTTCTGCCATAGTTGCCAATTTTGGCACAAAGGTACAAAGAAACTTTTGAATGGACTTCGTTTTGCAGCATTCTTTCTCCTCCAAGGGCCTTAAAAGGCTCTCTGCTTTCGGTATGACACCCATACGAAAGCCAGCAAAACATCCACAAGGTATTCGCATAAGACCTGCAAGAGTATGTGTGTTCGTACACACGTGTTGATTTATGTCAAGAATAGGGAGAAAAATCAAATTTTTACTTGCTATCATTTGGTGGTCAAAACGAAAGTGCCTACCTTTGCATCGTCAAAAGGTTAATAGATTGTTTAGGTTAATAGTAATTGATTTAGGTTTTTAGTTATTTTTAGGGTAATTGAACAAAGTGTTGTTCAGGTAACAAAATAGGTTATGGTCTAAGGTAAAAGATGTTTAGGGTAACAACGATGCACGATTGAGGGGATCACCGATGAGGTGTGAACCTTTAATCACGCATTGAAAAGTAGTAGTTTGAAAGAGTTTTATAGTCACCGCATGGCAAGAGTGCCATGCTTTTTTTGTTTTTAGCCCTACCCTCATTATTCCATGCTAAATTTGCACACGTCACCTCTTTTTCTTACTTTTGCATTCGCCTTTCTCCAGCGGAACGACCCGCTGGAGAGTAAACGCATCATCAACACTGGCTATCATGACAACGACCACCAAGCAGCGCCGCCCGCTGACCGTCTATAAGGCTTCGGCAGGATCGGGAAAGACCTTCACACTCGCCGTGGAGTATATCTCACTCCTCGTCAGCGACCCCGAGAACTACCGACACATCCTTGCCGTGACCTTCACCAACAAGGCCACACAGGAGATGAAACTCCGTATCCTCTCGCAGCTCTACGGCATAGCGAACAGTCTGCCTGGGTCGGACACCTATATGGAGAAGGTGATGGAGCAGACGGGGCTGGGGGCGATGGCTGTGCGAACCAACGCGCGACAGGCACTCTCGCTGCTCACCCATCACTACAACTTCTTTCGCGTGCAGACGATCGACGCCTTCTTTCAAGGCGTGCTACGCAACCTCGCCCACGAACTGGACCTGACGGCCAACCTGCGCGTGGATCTCAACGACAACGAGGTGGAAGGAAAGGCGGTCGATGAGATGATCGAGACGCTCGACGCCAACCCAGAGGTGATGGGATGGGTACGCGACTACATCAACCAGAACATAGAGGACGAGCAGGGATGGAACGTCATCGGGGCGATCAAGAAGTTTGGACAGAACATCTTCAAGGACTTCTACAAGGATCATGAGCGCGAGCTCAACGACCTGCTGGCCGCAGAAGGTGGCAAGTTTTTTTCGCGGTACACGGCGCTACTGCGCAGTCGGCGCAACACGCTACGCAAGCAACTGGTGGATCCGGCACGGGAGTTGGTGGCCATGATGGGGCAATGTCATATAGACTACGCGGGACTCTACCGACGAGGACTCTACAACTATATCGTGAAGCGGAGCAAGGGAACACTCGACAACGAGCCCACACCCGCCGGCGTGCAGAAGGCGCTACAGGACGCAAAACTATGGACGGCCTCCAAATGTGGGGCTGCCGACAAGGAGGCTATCAAGGACATGACCAACAACGGCGGACTGAGGTTGCTCCAGGAGATGGAGACGCGGCGCGAGGAACTATGGTGTGAATACAACTCCTGTGTGCAGACGCTCTCCCATCTGAGCGAACTGCGCTTGCTCAACGCCATCGCCAAGGCGGTGGAGGAGAGCAACCGAAACGCCAACCGCTTCATGCTCAGTGATACGCAGGGACTGCTCCACGGTATGATACAGGGATCAGACACGCCTTTCCTCTACGAAAAGATTGGCGTACAACTGCGCCACATCATGATCGACGAGTTTCAGGACACCAGTCAGATACAATGGCGCAACTTCAAGGTGCTGCTCGACAACTGCATGGCACAGGAGGGATCGCGCAACCTCATCGTCGGTGACGTGAAGCAGAGCATCTACCGCTGGCGACAGGGCGACTGGCGACTGCTGGCAAACCTCTCGCAGTCTTTTGGCAAGGAGGCCGTCTGCGAAAAGACACTGGCAACCAACTACCGGTCGTGGGAGCGCATCATCCAATTTAACAACGCCATCTTCACCCGACTGGTGGAAGAGACGGTAGGCGAGTTGTCTGCCGACAAAACCCCGCAGGCAACGCTGCTGGCACGCGCCTACGACGACGTCAAACAGGGGAATGCCAAGGGGAAGGGAAAGGGATATGTGGAGGTGGCGCTGCTCCCGTCAAAGGACTACCGGGAGAACATCCTCGCACGCTTGGCGGACACCGTGCGGCGGCTGATCGAGGGAGGGGCACGACAGAAGGACATCGCCATCCTCGTGCGCAGCAAGTCGCCCGTACAGTATATCGCCGATTATTTCGTCGAGGAGTTTGGACAGTCGGTGCGCATCGTCTCTGATGAGGCTTTCCGTCTTGACGCCTCCCTCGCCGTCAACGTGATGGTGCTCGCCTTGCGGCTACTCGCCCATCCCGAGGACAATCTGACGCGGGCGGCACTGGTCAAGGCGTATCGCAACGACGTGCTACAGGAAGGTGCTCCCCTGCCCCACCTGCTCGTCACCACACGGGATGAGGTTGTGGGAAAGACAGAGAGACCAGGACGGCCCAGCGACGAAGAGATAAGGAAGAGGCTCGAAGAATCGCTGCCCAATCGCTATGTCAGGGAGGCTGACCAGCTACGCAACCTACCGCTGCTCGACCTGGTGGATACGCTCCATGCGCTCTTCCAACTCGACCAACTCAAGAACCAAAGTGCGTATGTGTGCCTCTTCTACGACAAACTCAACGATTATCTCCGCGACAGACCAGCTGACATCGACGACTTTCTCACCGAATGGGACAACACCATCTCGCAGAAGACGATCCAAAGCGACGAGGTGGAGGGCGTGCGCATCATGACCATCCACAAGAGCAAGGGACTGGAGTTTGACAACGTCATCATCCCCTTCTGCGACTGGCAGTTGGAGAAGGGAAACACACTGTGGTGCGAGAAGGGAAAACGCGAAAAGCCATTTGACGAACTGCCCATCACGCCGGTTGATTTCAGTAGAAACAACCTGGTAGGTACGGTCTATGAGGACGACTACCGCGAGGAGCACTTCCAGAACGCGGTGGACAACCTGAACCTCCTCTATGTGGCCTTCACGCGAGCAGGAAAACGGCTCTTCGTGACGGGAAAGCGGATGTCGGAGAGTCAGAAGAAGAAGTTTACTGGACTGACATCGCAGCGCAGTCAGGGTTTGGAACTGTGCCTCGAGCAGGTGGCTGCCGACTTGGGGGCCGACTGCTCATTCCAGGGAAAGGATCAAACCGAAGAGGCGCTGGAACTGGTCTATGGCACGCTGGAGGGTGAGGACATCGTGGGCAAAGGAGGAAAGACGGCAAGCGACAACCCCTTTGAGTCGCCCTCGGAGACGCAGGAGATCAGAATTGAGACCCACAAGACGCCTATCGGCTTCCGACAGAGCAACAAGAGTGAGGAGTTTGTGCGCGGCGAAGAGACGGACGCGCCCACGAGCTATATCAAGATGGGCACCATTCTCCACCAGCTCTTCTCCTCCATCCGCACAGAGGAGGACATCGAACCACACATCAGCCAACTGGTGTCGGACGGTATCATCACGGACGATCGGCTCATCGCACAACTGCGGAAACAGGTGGAAGCCTCACTCGCCAATTCCACCGTGGCCGAGTGGTTTCGCCCAGGATGGAAACTCTATAACGAGTGCTCCATCCTCCAGTATAACCCTGCCGACGGGACGACCATAGAGCAACGACCGGACCGCGTCATGAGCGACAACGAGAGGACGATCGTGGTTGACTACAAGTTTGCCAAGCCACGACCGGAGCATGCCACACAGGTGAAGAGCTACATAGATCTGCTTCGGAAGATAGGACATAAGAATGTCTCCGGGTTCTTGTGGTACGTGCTCCGCAACGAGGTGGTCGCGGTAGAGGTATAAAGAAAACTCGGAGATCAGAAACACCAAGCATCTCCGGCTGGGAACAAAAATTTTTCAAGCCCCCTGTAAAGGAAATAACCATACAGGGGGCTTGAAGTGTCTTTGATCGCAAAGCGCAACGGTTCTGTTTGCGCCCTATACCTTATATATATAGGCTATAATGAAGTGGCGAGATTAGTTGATCTCAAAATCCTTGATCTTCGCAGACGGCTTGATGTATTCGAGTTTGAAGTCGATATCGGGTTCAATGTCCGAGGTAAGGGAGTTGACATAATCCAGTCCGGCCTTGGTGATATCCTCGTCGGGAATGCTGATATAGACCTTACCGATGTTGCAGGCTACACCGTAGTCGGCATTATACTCGAAGGTCACTCCCTTGGCTTTGCGGAGCGTTTCGGCCAAGGGCTCACCCACAGCGATGGTCGTGCCACCAGCCTGCGTACTCTTCACATTCTTCTCTACCGTCTTCTCCTCTTGAGCATTCTCCTGCACCTCAGCCGTTTGCGGCGTATCGATGGCAGCGGTGTCTTCCTTGATGGTGTCGGCCACCTCAAGCGTGTCAGCATTCTGCTGCGGCTGCTCTGTCTTGTTGCCGCAAGCGCTCAGTCCGATGATGCCTGAGAGCATCATGACGGGAATCATTTTTTTCATAAATGGTTAGTTTGCAACACTTTGTTTTAAAAATCGTATAGTTTTCCTGTACCCTATAGGGCCTCGGAGCGGCGTCTCTGCATCCACTCTGCGACCATCGTGTTGCGCTTCATGGTCTATGAAAAGGAAGAAAGACCCAACAAAGGTACGAATAAAACTTGAAAAAACTGCACAGGGGATGAGAAAAACTTGATAAACGGCTATGGATAAGACATGAGGCTCTGAGCGTATCGGAAACACAAAAGAAGGAAAGGCTGCGACTAAAGGTAGAAATCGGACACCAGCGACTGATACCAAGACGTGGGATTGCCATTCTCCATCATGGTACGAATCTCCTGAGGGAAAGAACGGGCAGAACGGAGCCCCAGGGCCAAAAGGCAACGCTTCGGTTGCTTGCGCTCCGTGGTCCGTATCGCTACCTTGCGCTGAAGGAAGAGGCCAGCGAGGGCTGCTTCCGTCTCCACTTCACCACAACGGTCGGCAGGAATGATGAGACTCATCACCCCACCCTCGGCCAGCAAACGGCGGCCTCCACGACAGAGGTCGCGAAAGGAGAGACTGTCGGTCTGCCGTGCCATAGCTCTTGCGCAACCCTTGGCAGCAAGGGCATGGGTGAAGAAGGGCGGGTTGACAACAATGGCATCGAAGGGCAGGGCCTCGTACTGCTGCAGGGCTACATGCTCCACCGTAATGCGATCGGAGAAAGGACTTGCTGCTACGTTTTCCTTGGCCTGCTGGGCCGCCGACGCATCGAGTTCGATGGCCGAGACCTGGGCGTCGGGAAAGCGCTGCGCCATCATCAGGGCTATGACACCCGTGCCTGTCCCGATGTCGAGGATGCGCAGACCACCCTCGGCCCACGCTCCGAGAAGGACACCATCCGTACCTACCTTCATGGCACAACGGTCTTGACGTATGGAGAACTGCTTGAAAGAGAACACGACGTAGATTTACTTCAGGTTCAACTTCCGAAGCAGTTTTAGATTGGTAGCCTGGATGTTGCGGCCCTGGCGAGTGATCTGCGTGCGGATGCGGTCCATGTTATAGAAGAGCTCTGAGGCAGCAGTCTGCATCATATTGGGTTGACGCGCAGCCTCATCGGCATGGGGATTGACTACGACGCAGATGCTCTTGGGTTTGACCTCTATCTCTACGTCGGCATCGCTCATGAGCGGGTCGCCGTCATAGTGGATGAGGCCCGGCTTGCTGCGGTGGATATGGACGTGGCGAGCCTTAAAGGTGCGGATATTGACGTTCTTGTCAATGGTCTTGTTGAGCATCTCGAGCGTCACCTGCGGCGCTTCGATGAGACTAAAGGGCTGCATGATGATGACATCGAGCAGACCGTCGCTCATGGAAGCGTGGGGAGCGATGTAGGCGTTGTTGCCATACTGCGAGGCATTGGCCGCGCTGATGAGAAACGCCTTGTAGGTCTTCGACCCCATCTCGTCCTCTATCTCATAGGTCTCTGGCTTGTAGGACAGTCCCTCACGCAGCATCTGCTCGACATAGGTCATGAGGCCGCGCTTGCCTGCCTCGGCAAACTTCATCGAGATGAAGGCGTCGAAGCCCATTCCGCAGGTGCAGAAGAAGGGATGGCCGTTGATGACGCCGGAATCGAGCGTCTCCACGGTGTCGAGGTTGATGATATCGAGGCAACGTTTCAAGTCCATGGGCAACATGAGATGGCGCGCCAGGCCATTGCCAGAACCACAGGGAAGGATGGCCATAGCAGTCTCTGTGCCAAGGAGGCCGCGTCCTACCTCGTTGACCGTCCCATCGCCTCCGATGGCACAGACAATATCCGCACCACGGGCTGCAGCCTCCTGGGCCAGCAGCGTGGCGTGTCCAGCATACTGTGTCGAGACAAACTCGTAGCTGAATCGGGCGTGGTCGAGATGCACTTCGACAAGCTCAGGTATGCCTGCTTTGCTGATCGTGCCCGATATGGGGTTTGTGATGAAGACGATATGTTTCATAAAGGAACCGTACTGTTACATTTCTTGACGGCACAAAATTACGAAAATAACATGAATTATGCTCGTTCGAAGCGCTAAAAATTGAAATAAAGGAAAGATTTCTTGCGAAATAGGGCGTGCTATGGTAGTTTTTTCGTATCTTTGCAGCCTAATAATAAAGAAGTAGCTTCGGCTACGCCAAAAAGTAATGGGACAATTACAAGAAAAGTACAAAAGCTACCGAACGCCTCAGAAGTTTATGAAGGCTGGAGTGTACCCTTATTTCCGCGAAATCACAAGTATGCAGGGTACCGAAGTAACCGATATCGACGGACATAAGATTCTTATGTTTGGCTCCAACGCCTACACAGGCCTTCCCAGCGATCCACGCATCATCGCCGCTTCCCACGCTGCGCTCGACAAATATGGCACGGGCTGTGCAGGCAGCCGATTTCTCAACGGCACACTCGACTTGCACATCAAGCTCGAAAAAGAGATAGCCAAATATATCGGCAAGGAAGACGTGCTGGGCTACTCGACGGGCTTCTCCGTCAACGAGGGTGTGCTCTCCGTTGTCGTGGGCCGTGGCGACTATATCATCTGTGACGACCGCGACCACGCGAGTATTGTCGATGGACGCCGTCTGAGCTTTGCCACGCAGCTCCACTATAAGCACAACGACATGGAAGACCTGGAGCGCGTGCTGGCTAAGTTGCCGCACGAGGCCATCAAGTTGATCGTCGTTGATGGTGTATTCTCTATGGAGGGCGACCTGGCCAAGCTGCCGCAGATCGTTGAACTGAAGCACAAGTATAATTGCTCCGTCATGGTAGATGAGGCTCACGGCATCGGCGTCTTCGGAAGAGAGGGACGCGGCGTTTGCGACCATTTCGGACTGACTGATGAGGTCGATCTGATCATGGGCACTTTCTCCAAGAGTCTGGCTTCCATCGGCGGCTTCATTGCCTCTGACTTCGATACTATCAACTGGCTTCGTCACACCTCACGCACCTATATCTTCAGTGCTTCCAACTCGCCTGCAGCCACGGCAGCAGCACTGGAGGCTCTCCACATCCTGCAGAAGGAGCCGGAGCGCATCGAGCACCTGTGGGACGTGACCAACTATGCACTGAAGCGCTTCCGCGAGGAGGGCTTCGAGATCGGTGACACAGAGAGTCCGATCATTCCGCTCTACGTCCACGATGTGGATAAGACATTCCTCGTCACGAAGCTTGCCTATGATGCGGGCGTATTCATCAACCCGGTTATTCCGCCTGCTTGTGCCCCGCAGGACACGCTGGTGCGCTTTGCCCTCATGGCCACGCACACCAAGGACCAGGTGGACCAGGCCATCGAGATCCTCAAGAAGATCTTCATGGATATGGACTTGCTGAAGAAGTAAGCTACAAAAAGCAGCAGACAAAGACTGTAAAAGCATAGACGGTCCCGCCATGGGACTACGCAAGAGGTCGGAGACCATCCTTCGGGGTGCGGATCCGACCTCTTGCTTTTTCCTCCCTCTGTATGCAAGAATGGCCCGTTGACTCTGACAACAACGAAAACACTCCATTGCTATTCCTATAATAAAGGAAGGAGCTACGTAAGACTGGCGTGGAGAGAGAACAATGGAAAGAAAACAAAGGGAAGAAGCTAAGAGAGGAAAGGAAAGGGAGGAAAGGAAAGGGAGGAAAAGACGAAAAGGAAAAGATGGAAACAGAAGAAGAAGGAGAAGAAAAAACAAAAGCGATGGCCTTCACAGGCGACCGCTTCCACTTCAATAGGTATTAGTCCTTCTTTAAGGTAAAAAGATTGTTTTCAGGATAACGATGGCAAAGTTAATGTTTTCTGCTGACTAATGCAAACATTTAAGGTCTTTTTTTGCAACTTTTTTACCGTGTACCCACACAATTCTCTTTCACCTCATGGACAGGATGAAAAAGAGGGTGTGTCAAAACTCCCAATATAAATAAAAAAAACTCGTTGTACGTTCTTG
>OJMI01003604.1_pt1 | contig 11355 bp, 9 predicted proteins | sample 1597131 | NCBI WGS metagenome assembly OJMI01 (sample SAMEA2452116, study PRJEB22498) | human gut metagenome | reverse complement strand
TTCTCAACGTCAATAAAAAGAGTCATACAAGAAGCGAAGTTGTCAAATTATCAGTTGAAAAAGCTTTTTGCCTCGGCGCGGGAAATGCCGTGCATATTTATGTAGCGGGAACGAAGAAGAGACTGGTCGCGGTGCCCCATATTCAGTTGAAGGCGCGGCAAGTCTGCGTAGTTTTTTGCGTGGAAGTTTGCATAGGTGTGGCGAAGAACGTCCTGAACCCAACGTCGCTCGAATGGCTCCACGTTATTTCGGGGATCTAAGGTTTTGCAATATACCATGATCCTCGAGTTGAACAAACCGAAAATTAAACCATTATAAAAATTGGTGGTTCAATTCAATGACGTCAACGGATATAATATACGCATTGTAAGACCACATGGTATCAATTTCTTGCAATTGTTTTTATTTGACAAAATTAATTATTCGCAACATGCCTACTCAATGCATGAAAAAAATAAAAGGCATATTCGTGTTGATCCTTGCGTTGGGATGTATGAATCTTTTCTCAGACGGACACCTTGCTTCCTTTATTGATACAGCATTATCTCCCGACTCTTTTTCGTGCGAAACTGGTGATTCCGTCCCAGGTATTGGGATTGATCCGACTCCTAATTCCGTATATTTGGCTATTATAGATAATGACAGTGATAGGAAATTTCTGAAATTAATCAACAAGTTGCAGAAATTTCTAGATGATACGTCGGACGATAACCAAAATACGTTGATAGTCTTTGCAAATAATCACGAGAACATAACCGCGCGCGCAAACTTGAACGCGTATACAGACATAGTTCTCATTTCACATTTTTATCGATTTTTAGTGAGCAGATTAGACTCAACCCTCCCAAGTGATGCCGCTGGTGGTGAAGTTTTTCATTCCATAGCTGTGTCTCCATTTAACGATATGGTTCCAAGTCGCCGTATCGTTTTTTTGTATTCAAATCAAATGCAAAATATCTCATGAAAACATTGATTAATATAATATTAATTTCATTAATTGGTATTTTTTCGAATATCAGCATGGCTTCATCCACAGGAGGTCTGGTATGGATTATCCCAAGCGACTATTTTAAAAATGTAGACAAAATGGGAATGGTCAATTTGAACGAACGATGGGCGTGGATACAAATGGATAAGTGGAGATTTCCGTTGTACGCCGTATTTTCAACAGGCTATAAAGGCGAATCCAATATATTGGGAAAGCATTGGAGAATACCGTTATTTGAGTCAAAAGCATTTCCACGAGACGAAAAGACCTACACAGTTTATATGCCGGAAGGCAGAATCTTAACTTTTTACAAATCAAAGAAATCTGAAAATATATATCGTTGTACTGATGTATGGACTGGCGTGTCCGATAAAGGGATGTTCGTTGTAAAATCCATATATGGGGTGGAACTAACTTTCAAAAATGGCAGATTACACCGAATGAGGGCGCCGGAAAAGTATGGCGATTACGATTTGTTTTTCAAGTACCAGAAAAGTCAGTTTATCGAACTGCGCAATAAGTCAAACGTCATAATAAAATGCGCATACGAAAAAGAGGGAGGTGCGACTCTTGAATTCCCGAAAATGAAAGAAGAAATCGCAATTAATGCCGAGGAAACGAAAGACGATACGGGAACGATCAAAAAATCATAACGCTCAGTTCAAAAAATGCCGTTTCCGGTTCTTATGAAATTTTACTGCGCGAAAAAGGGGTTAGTAGCATTAAGAGCATTCCGCCCAATAATCGCGGAAATCCTAAACTGATTACATGGGATTCTGAAAGCGGATACATTAAAACGGATGACGATTTGAAATATACAATCACCCCTCCGGTTGGTCGCGGGTGGTATGCAAAGATTGAACGCGTAGGGAAAGACGGCCAGCGAGAGTCTTGGTATCGAGACAATTGGAACGGTGTTGAAACCATTTTGCGTTCAGACGGCGTAACAATCGAGCGGGGATGGTTCACAACCGGAAAATTGCGTAGATTGGACAGATATCAAAAAGTGAGCAGAGATCAGTATTCCACTAAGACAGAGTTTTTCTACGACGAAAACAGAAAACTCATACGTGAAGTTAAAGACAATGTTGAGAGCGCTTATGTTTACGAACCCGATGGCAAATTGGGCGCAATAATAAGAGATGGGAAACTTACGTGGTCTACTCCTTACGGGGCAACTCTCGCACAACAATATATAAAAACGGAAGATTCGAAAAAATGAATTCGATTGTATTAGAAGATATAAAGAAAAACGTTAAGACACCACCGCCATACAAAACATTCTCACATAAGGGCGAATGTTTCGTTTACGATACGTCAAACTGCGTATTCTTCCATATAGACGAGCCTACCCGCGAGTTCTTGGATTTATGCTTGGAATATCCCATGGATGAAGCCAAGAAGAGGTTTTTAGATTTGAATAGATATAATAAATCGACCTGTGAAAGCGTTTTTAATGAAGTCGAAATTATGGGCAAAAACGGCCTTTTTACAGTTCCCAACTACGCCATAAGCGATGACGCATTTGAAAAACAACTTGAAGAACGCTATAACTCCGCTTGGAATAAACTGGAACTTTCACTCTCCGAAGGGTGCAATCTGGCATGCAAATACTGTTATTGCAGCACTTGTCGCGACATTCCGAGCAAGGGATTGATGACTGAGAATATTGCACGGCAAGCCATAACTTGGTTATTTGCAATGAGCGGCAAAAGCGAACAGGTAAGCATCACTTTCTTTGGCGGTGAACCGCTTTTGAATAAACCCGTTTTAAGATTTGCAATAGAATATAGCCAAAAATTGGCAAAGCTTCATGGCAAAAAAGTATTCTATTCAATGACAACCAACGGCACCTTGTTAGACGATGAAGTTATCGGATATATAAAACGTTATAATTTCGGGTTAATGGTAAGCTTGGATGGGCCTAAAGAACTTCACGACAAGCAATGTCCGACGCAAAATGGGGACGGATCTTACGATGCCGCCGTTGCGGGCATAAAAAAACTGATGGCTCGCAGGCGTTCCGTAACCGTTCGTTGCACGATGATACACCCGCTTCCCCGCATGTTGGATTTGATAAAATTCTACGAGGACTTTGGATTTACTAGGATCGTAATGGGTAAAGCGACAAACCCGATAAATCCTAGCGGAGTTGATTGCGACCAATCCGATATCGATGAACATTTCAGACAAGAGAGTGAAGATCTGATTCCTTGGATGCTTGAAAAACTTAACAAAGGTGAGACTCCAAAATATTTCCCGTATGGTCCGTTCATAAAAAATAATGAAGAAGGAAAGATTTCTACGAAGGTAAGCCCATTTAAGTGCGGAGCATGCCGAGGAACAATGACGGTTGGAGCTGATGGAACTTTATATCCGTGCCATAGATTTGTTGGAATGCAAGCATGGCAATTAGGCAATATTGCAACAGGTCCTGACTATGAAAAGTGTAAGGATTTTTGGCGAAAATATCGTAACATAACAAAAGATAAATGTTCATCATGTTGGATGTGGACACAGTGCAAAGGATCTTGCCCATGGGAAATTGCAGATGCTCATGGAAATTTTAGTCAATGTAATAATTCCCATTACATTAGCAATTTTATTTTTAATGCAACAACGCTACTACTACTTAATAATAAATTAACTAAATAACAATGAATAGTAAATATATAAATACTCGTAGAGATTTTATAAATAAAACACTCAAGTTGGTATTCATTGGATTTGTTACAAGATTTTCGATTTTAGGAATCCCATTGCGTGCAGCTACTCAAGGCGATTCTTGTTCAGCTTGGTTTACAAGTGATACATGCGATCATAATAAAAATCCTGATAATTGTATGGGAGGATTGCCAACAAATGATAATTGTAATAACGATGATCCCGATTTTTGTCCGGGAGAAGCTCCTCCAGCAGACGAATGCCCTAACAATGGGAACAAAAATGAAGATTATTGTGCTTCGGGAAATAAAGACGGAGATATATGTAATGAAGGAATAGATCCCGCCTCTGATAATTGCGAATCGTTGCCTCCGCCCGATGACCAATGTACAGATAAAAAAACAGATGACGACTGTTCAACCGGGCAGTTTCCAGATGACGAATGTGCTTCAAATGGAACGGACGCAGATGGCGATCAGTGTCCTGGTGGAGATCCTACTAATGGATTAGATACATGTATGCCTGACGGCGAAGGTGATGATTGTAGTCCAGGTTCTTTTTATACTAAGGATGATTGCAAAGAATCTCACCCCGATGAATGTACCTTCAAAAATGATGATATGTGCCCTAATGGTAAAAATACAGATAGTGGTAGTGGCGGGGATGATTTTTGTGATCCGAATGGAATATTGGGATCTGATCAATGTACAGATGGAAAAGATGAAAATGACTCTTGCACTGGAACAATCGGAGGATTGTATGATACTTGTCCTGGAGGTGGAAATGATGTAGATAAGTGCGATGGAACAAGTGATGACTATTGTCCCACCGGACGATCATCTTTTGACGTATGCAATGATGCGAATTCAGATAGTTGTCCAACTGGCAATAATATTGCCGATGGTTGTTCGGGGTGGCAGATCAAGATGAATGTACTGGAGACGGCGGATGTACTGGTGGAGATCAAAGCAGTCCAGATGGAGATAGATGTGAATCGCCTGAAGATTCATGTACAGATCCGAGCAAAGATACTCCTGCACCACCGCCTTCAGAATAACAAAAAAAGGTTTTATATGAATATAAATAAAATAATTACATTAATGGCAACCGTATTAATTTTCTTAATACAAGGATCGTACGGCATGGAAACAATCAATTTAAAGTCATTTATTAAGGGATCGGGAAAAAATATCTCAAATGACTTGCGCAATATAATGAATGAATTTGAAAAAAAATCTTTTAACAAGGAAACGGATGGTGCCGATTTCTTTGTTAAAAATATCGCACCATTTTCATCTAAAATAAAAATCACCGTTACCGGAGTTGTTCTTGATGAATCAATGAGACCTCTGAAAAATGCAAGAGTAAGCCTAAGGCAAATAAAGGATGAAAACTCTGAAGATTTGTCAGATTATAACAAGCCTTGGCAATGTGAGGTTAAAGTCAATAATGATGGAACTTTTGCTGTCACAATTCCTTACGCATTTAACTCTTACAAATTGTCCGGATATATTGCAAACGGCATCTACCCCAAGCCGAACTATGAGCTTATAGTGTCAGCCGATGGATATAAATCGGAAACCTATCGCTTTGTAAACATAAACAGAGAAGTTTTGTTTATAGCCGGAAAGATGGTCGCTGTTTATAGGAATATATACAAAAAAGAAAACAGAAAATTTCCCGAAACGAGCGAAGATTTCTCGGTTCCGAAAATTAACACGGAATCCGCGTTGATTTTTAAATGCATTTTAAAAAGAGAATGATTTCTATCAATAATTTCGCATATATGAAGATAAAGCTATATATCATCGCAATTCAATTTGTTTGCGTGTTGTTATTTGCTGAAAATATTTCCATATTGAATTTACCATCATCAACGGGAAATCACATACCGTTGAATATAAAGGAATATATTGACAATGCTAATAAGCTAAATTTGTCCAACGAAAGAGATTTATTATCTTATTATAAAAAAACGATAATTCCATTCATTAATAAAAGTAAGGTGAAAGTGTACGACAAGATTACCGGAATGAAAGGGCTTCCTCTTCCGGATGCAAAGATTGTTTTTGAAGAAATAATTAGAGGTCATGATTTATCGGATGAGGTGTCTCGTAATAGAAAAATTTTCAAAGCGACTTCGCGATCGGACGGGAAATATGAGATTTATTCTGCACCAATAGATATGTCAATTGTAGTACTTTCCATTATGTCCAAGAAGGGGATAAAACCTAATTATTTGATGAAGGTTTCCGCCACGGGATATTTAGATAAAGAAATCGAGGTTCTTGTTGTAAATGGTTCAGTATTATATGCCTCAAAGAAAATGATAGATGACATTCTTATTATGGCGAAAAACAATCCGGATAAATATCCATCGATAGATTTGGAATATTCCGTAGATAAGAAGCTGACGAAAAATGATCTGAATATAGATATACAGTTGGAATCGCAAAAAAACATTGAAGTAAAATAAATAAAAAGTTTTGCTTATAACCAGCAAGATAAATGGATTTAACAATATGCTGAAATTCATTATTAATGGGGGTTTTGCCTGCTTGGGAATGGTATATTTTATACTCGCAGGGTCGTTACTCATAATGACTCTGTATCCAAGTAAAATAATTGAAAAAACGATCTTTTACGCAGTTGTTTATATTTTTATTTCCGTAATAACCATATTTTTCAGAGATTATTTTTCATTTTTTTCAAAAATATTTATATTATTGTCAGTCGCACTATGTCCCATTTTTATTTTTTTAGCAGGGTATTTCAATTGCGATGATCGTTTTTATAGCCCTATTGTAGCACTTCGATTTTTGCCGTTTACGCTTTCTATACTTCCAACGTTGATATTGGTCGTTTTTTCCACTTCTTTGATTTTCAAATTGAAACCATTAAATTTGTTCAAATTGATATCCTACATATCTATTTATGGTCTCTCAATCTTCTGGTTTTTCTGCATGTATCGCATTAATAAGGATCCGTATTTCTTGTGGGCGTTGTTTTTGCTGATACCAATTTATCTTTCATTATATGCAATATATTTGTTAAAATCTAAAATATGAGGCGTTAATCATTGAAAAAGGTCATCTGTCTTCTGTATTTTCTTTCCTTCCACGTAGTCATATTTGGGGGCGAGTTTTTTGAGTTATCTCTTCCTATTGTAAAAGATACCACGAGGGCGAAACTGCTATATTTTCCTTATAATTTTAATCCCGAGGGAATTTTGATTTTGGCTTCGGGCTATAATAGTGATGGAACCATAATTATGGAAAAAGAATGGATAGATTTTGCTCAAGAGAACAAGCTCATATTGCTGGGATTATCGTTTGCATCCAATGTTGAGGATTTGAAAAATGGCAGAGGTTATTATTACCCCTCAAAAGGATCAGGGAAACTCCTGCTTGATGGGATAAAACAAATCTATTCCGAAGCGATTCCGATTTATTTGTATGGTTTTTCCGGAGGGGCGCATTTTGTCGCCCGTTTTGCAGAGTGGGCACCGGATAGAGTTGCTGGCTTTTGTGCGTATTCGGCAGGATGGTGGGATAACCCTAAGTTGCTAAAAAATGCGCCCGCAGGCATTATTGCTTGCGGAGAAAACGATGAAAGACTTGGAGCATCGATGTCATATTTTCTGCATGGGCGAAAGTTGAACCGAAAATGGGTATGGGTGAAAATTCCAAGCGTAGGACACGCACACTCACTGGAATTGGACGACTTTGTTCGTAGTTTCTTCAAGTATATTCTTGAGAAAAAACCGACTCAAAACGATTACTGGGTAGATATCAGTAATGGAGAAATCATCTCTAAAAATAGATCAGGTTTTAAAACTGCGCTGACTTCGTATCTCCCTTGTAAAAAGTTTTTAAAAGCATGGAAAGAGCTTAACGGAATCCAATGAAAAAGCGTTATCCAATTGTTGTTTTTATATTCCTTTTTTGTCTCTCGCTAAGAGGAGATGAATTCTTTGAAATTAAATCCGTAAAATTTTACAAAGAGGAAAATCCGTCCGGTGTGGAAGTCACAAAAATCGTGGAAGATGAAGAGGGAAAACGGGTTCTGGTAAGGCAGGAGTTTATTGAGGTTAGAGTATCTGCAAAGAAACGTACACGTTTTGATTCGGTGTTTGCAAAAGTATATTTTTATGATTCAAACAGAAAATATCTGATAGCCGCGGATGCACCCGATATTGCAACCCGACTGGGAAAAGGCAAATATTCGCTTCCCGCATTTTTTGATGGCGGAAAAACTGAGAGCCTGTTTTTCATTGTGCCTGAAGAAGTCAATAAACATAAGAATTGGAATGCCCTCGCCGTTTTTGGCGACTATAATGGAATAACGGCCAAGTTTTTAACTGAAGATTCCATCGCTAAATACAGTTTTTCCGAAAAATATTATCTTAATCGAAAGCCTAAAAGCAAGCGAGTAGATGCGCTTAACCCCATCGTTGAGCATGTAATCAAAACTTCTACAGAAGTTCAACCTACGCTTACATTATTATGCAGACCATCACTCAATGGGAAACAATCCAAAGGGGTTTTTGCCGTGTGCCTGCTGGCAAATAGCGTGGAAGATATGAAAAAGAATATTTTATCGCCTCCGGAATGGGGCGAACTTTATCATATTATGGAGTTTGCCAGAAAGCATGATTTGGCTTTGTTGTGTTGGGGAGCGCGCCGCCTCTGGGATCCTTCGCGTAATTGGGATGAACAGTCAAAAGAAGAATACAAAAAATATGATGACAATTTTGATAAGGTGGCAAAAGCGTGGCGGCGAGGAGTCGATAAATTGTGCGAAGAATATAAATTGCCAAACAATAAATTTCTGTTGTGGGGAACTTCGGCTGCAGCACAATATGCCATGAGAATCGCCATTAGATACCCTGAATACTTTAATTCTGTTTGTTTGCATATTCCCAGCAGTTTTGACAAACCTTCGGAAGGAGGGCGAAATATCCTGTGGTGCATAACAACAGGAGAAAGAGAGTCTGGGTATTCCCGTTCGATAAAATTCTTTAATGTGTGTAAGTCGTTGGGATATCCTATAATTTACAAAGCAATCCCGGGGCTCGGGCATTCAAGTCATCGCGGCGCAAGAGAATTTGCAATAGATTTTTGCGAATATGCATATACCTCAAAATTGACCAAAGAACAATTTACCAATTCCCAATATTATGGGGATTTGGTACACCAGATTTATTATCCGACTGCTAATGCGGGAAAAATCCCAGAGCCTTTCAAAGTAAATCTTCCAACAAAAGAAATCGCAGAAAAATGGAAGGGGATGTAATATATCGGTTTTTCTATAATGGATTTTGGAGGATCGATTGGGGTTTTGGTAATCCGAACAAGACAGCCGTATTAATTCTTCAGCTCGCATTCATATCGCTAGGTTTGATTGGTTCCAGAAAATGGATAAAGTTAATTGGGATATTAACTTTTACAATAATGTCGATATGTTTGTTTCACACATTTTCAAGGGGTGCGCTTCTGGCATATGTTTTGAACCTATCTTTTATTGCCGTGTTTTTGCGCAAACGAATAAATCTCAAAACATGGATATTTATTTTTCTTTTGTTAATATGTTTTGTTTCGTACATATCCTACATAGGGTTGGTCAAAAGATGTACTGCATCAGATGATAAATCAGTATCAAATAGGTTGGAAATATGGTCGTATGTACCTCAAATGATATCGGATGCACCATACGGATGGGGTATTGGAAATTCCGGATATGCCTACATGAAGTACTATCAACCCGAAAATAGAAGCGAAGAATACAGAACTTTGGTTAACAGTCATTTCACTTGGTTGGTTGAATTCGGATGGTTGAAACGCATCGCTTATATATCTGCATGGTTAATCGTGCTATATGTATCATTTCCTAGGAAACGCAGACTCTCGGCTACAATTCCTTTTGTAATAATAAGTTCTTTTTTCATATGTGGATTTTTTAGTTCTATTGCTGAAGAAACGATTCTTTGGATGATTCCTGCGTGGTATGTGGCACTTTCATTTTACCAACGCTATAAATTCCGAAAATTAGTTGTAGTTCCATTTTTATTTATCGTATCTTTGGTTTCTGTTTTGTATTTTGCTTCAATATTGACATGGAAGTATTCATTTGGGTATTCGAGCATAATACGTTTAAAGAATGACGATTGTGTTTATATAGGAAATTCTAATAAAGTGAATTTGATTATCATTCCAGATGAAACTGTGTTGGGGAAACGAGCCTACATTAAAAATTTGAAATCGTACGTCAAAAAAAGCGGCAATACAATTGCCATCTGCACAAATGAGAAAAACATTATCTGTTCTTCTGCCGCTGCTCCCATAATATTGGTGTTCGGCGGGAAGAATATAAATTTCTCAAAATTGTCTTCATTAAGTTCGAATATTCATATTATATGCCCCGATTTTCCCCCATCCATGATAACACTAGATACGTTGAAGAATATACAATATGTTTATATTGGAGAGTTGTCCAATGACCAAATATCCTGCGAATGGAACACTCGTAAACGTATAATTCAAATTGAATCAGTCGATAAATTCATTCCTGATATCGTATATTTCATCGAAACAATGCCAATATTTCGGAAATAACGAAATATCGAGGCATTCGATCGCAGGGTTATTTCCTATAAACGCCGCAAAAAAGGCTAAAATAACGCATTTTTCATTGAAACTTCCTCGAATCAAATTCCCGAAACGACAATTCAATCCGAATTTTCAGATCGGTAGCCCGCTCAGATGTCTTCTTCGTAAACAAAATTCTTGCCAAATCAGGGAATAATTTTCCGCCAAATCAGGGAATTATTTCAAGCCAAATTGCGGAATTTGCTTGAAAATGATCAAGGGATTAACTTAATATGACGAAAACAAATTAACTAAAATGGCTTATTTACAACGTATTTGCGACAAATTGCTAGCTTCCGAATTAAAAGCATCCGGTGCCGTCTTGATAGAGGGGGCAAAATGGTGTGGAAAGACTAGTACAGCTCAACAGGCGGCAAGAAGCTCGCTTTATATGCAAGATCCAGATAAAACATCATCGTATCTTGCAGCTGCCGACACAAAGCCATCTCTTTTATTAAATGGAGAAACGCCCAAACTGATAGACGAATGGCAAATGGCTCCTGTTTTGTGGGATGCAGTACGTTTTGAGGTCGATAAAAGAAATAAACCAGGGCAATTCATTCTAACAGGATCTGCCGTCCCGAGCGACAATCTTGTCGCACATACTGGGACCGGAAGAATATCCAGACTTTTAATGAGACCGATGAGCCTTTGGGAATCGGGGGACTCAAATGGCTCAATTTCCCTAAAAGAATTATTTGATAAAAACACAGATATTTCGACAACCAGCGATCTATCGATTGAAAAAATCGCCTTTCTAATATGCCGCGGAGGTTGGCCTGCATCAGTTTCACAGGAAAATGAAAGCGCGTTGAAGATGGCGACAAACTATGTCGAATCCGTAATAAATATGGATATCCAACGGGTTGACGGCGTAGAAAAAAATACTGATTCATCAACTTCTGTAAATGAATACACAACAACATCGGAACCGTCAGTCGGAACAACAACAGATTCATTTACTACATACAGTGAAGAAGAAATCAAAGAATATGTGGCAGAAAAAGTAAATGTTGAAGTGTCGGCAGTTGAAACTCAAACTGTTGAAAAAGAAGT
>OJMI01003597.1_pt1 | contig 11369 bp, 5 predicted proteins | sample 1597131 | NCBI WGS metagenome assembly OJMI01 (sample SAMEA2452116, study PRJEB22498) | human gut metagenome | reverse complement strand
CACTGAAGAAAACTTTGGAAGAAGCTGGAGCTGAAGTTGAGCTTAAATAATATTAAGCCTGATTATCAGGTAATTCGGTTAGGAATCCTCTAGACGAGGATTCTTAACCTTTTTGTGTCTATATTATTATTAAGTTCTACAAATAAATTATCAGATGTCTTCAAATACAGAAAACAAAAGAGTAAATTTTGCTTCCATCAAGAATCCGATGAAGTATCCGGATTTCCTGGAAGTGCAATTGAAGTCATTCCAAGACTTTTTACAACTGGATACCCCACCCGAAAAACGAAAGAACGACGGGCTGTATAAAGTATTTGCTGAAAACTTCCCTATCGCTGATACACGTAACAACTTTGTCCTTGAGTTTTTGGACTACTACATTGATCCCCCTCACTATACAATAGATGATTGTCTAGAGCGTGGGCTCACTTATAGTGTACCTTTGAAAGCTAAATTGAAGCTTTATTGTACAGATCCCGATCATGAGGATTTTGATACTGTTATTCAAGATGTTTATTTGGGTCCTATTCCTTATATGACGCCGAAGGGAACCTTCGTGATTAACGGTGCTGAACGTGTTGTTGTTTCTCAGCTGCATCGTTCTCCGGGTGTATTCTTTGGACAGAGTGTACATGCTAACGGTACAAAACTATATTCCGCACGTATTATCCCATTCAAGGGCTCATGGATTGAATTCGCTACAGACATTAACAATGTGATGTATGCTTATATCGACCGTAAGAAAAAATTGCCTGTTACTACTCTGTTGAGAGCTGTCGGCTTTGAAAATGATAAAGATATTCTCGAAATATTTAATTTGGCTGAAGAAGTTAAAGTCAATAAGGCCAACTTAAAGAAGGTTGTAGGAAGAAAACTTGCTGCGCGTGTCTTGAAGACATGGACAGAGGATTTTGTAGATGAAGACACCGGTGAAGTTGTTTCTATTGAACGTAATGAGGTTATCATTGACCGTGAAACTGTGCTTGAAGCAGAGCATGTAGATGAAATTATCGACTCAGGCGTTCAGAATATCCTTGTTCATAAGGAAGAAGCTAATTCATCAGATTATTCTATTATATTTAATACGCTTCAGAAAGACCCGAGTAACTCAGAAAAAGAGGCTGTGCTTTATATCTATCGTCAGTTGCGTAATGCAGATCCTGCTGATGATGCCAGTGCTCGTGAGGTTATCAATAACCTGTTCTTCTCTGAAAAAAGATATGACCTTGGCGAGGTAGGACGTTACAGAATCAACAAAAAGTTGGGACTGACTACGGACATGGATGTGAAGGTATTGACAAAACAAGATATTATTGAAATCATTAAGTATCTGATTGAGCTGATTAACTCTAAAGCGGATGTTGATGATATTGACCACTTGAGTAACCGTCGTGTACGTACTGTAGGAGAACAGTTGTCCAATCAATTTGCGATTGGTCTGGCACGTATGTCTCGTACCATCCGTGAGCGTATGAATGTGCGTGACAATGAAGTGTTTACTCCGATTGATTTGATTAATGCGAAGACTATTTCTTCTGTTATCAATTCATTCTTCGGTACAAATGCATTGTCACAATTCATGGACCAGACCAATCCGTTGGCTGAAATTACTCACAAACGTCGTTTGTCTGCGTTAGGTCCCGGTGGTTTGTCGCGTGAACGTGCCGGTTTCGAGGTGCGTGACGTACACTATACTCACTATGGTCGTTTGTGTCCGATTGAAACCCCTGAAGGTCCTAATATCGGTTTGATTTCTTCTTTGTGCGTTTATGCTAAAATTAATGAACTTGGTTTCATTTCTACTCCTTATCGTAAGGTAGCTGATAGTAAGGTGGATATTTCTGATGAAGGAATTGAATACTTGACTGCAGAAGAAGAAGAAGATAAGATTATTGCTCAGGGTAATGCACCTTTGGATGATGAAGGTAAGTTTGTTCGTGACAAGGTTAAGGCTCGTCGCGATGCCGATTATCCGGTTGTTACTCCTGATCAGGTAGAGTTGATGGATGTATCTCCTCAACAGATTGCTTCTATTGCGGCATCTTTGATTCCGTTCTTGGAACATGATGATGCTAACCGTGCATTGATGGGTTCTAACATGATGCGCCAGGCAGTTCCTTTGTTGCGTACAGAGGCTCCTATTGTAGGTACAGGTATCGAAAAGCAATTGGTTGAAGATTCTCGTACTCAGATTGCTGCTGAAGGTGACGGTGTGATTGAATATGTAGATGCAACCACTATCCGGATTTTGTATGACAGAACGGAAGATGAGGAATTTGTCAGCTTCGAACCTGCTTTGAAAGAATATAGAATTCCTAAATTCCGTAAGACTAACCAAAGCATGACTATTGACCTTCGTCCTATTTGTGATAAGGGTCAGCGTGTAAAGAAAGGTGATATTCTGACGGAAGGTTATTCAACACAAGGTGGTGAATTGGCATTGGGTAAGAACCTGTTGGTTGCTTATATGCCTTGGAAAGGATATAACTATGAGGATGCTATTGTATTGAATGAACGCGTTGTACGTGAAGACTTATTGACTTCTGTACACGTGGATGAATATATATTGGAAGTGCGCGAAACGAAGCGCGGTATGGAAGAATTGACTTCTGATATTCCTAACGTGAGTGAAGAAGCAACTAAGGATTTGGATGAGAACGGTATTGTACGTGTCGGTGCTCGTATTGAACCGGGTGATATTTTGATTGGTAAGATTACTCCGAAAGGTGAATCAGATCCTTCTCCTGAAGAAAAATTGCTTCGCGCTATCTTTGGTGACAAAGCCGGTGATGTAAAGGATGCTTCATTGAAAGCTTCTCCTTCATTGCGTGGTGTCGTTATTGACAAGAAGTTGTTCTCTCGCGTTGTGAAAACCAGAAGTGAAAAGAATGCCGACAAAGCTATTTTGCCGAAACTGAATGATGAATTTGAAGAAAAGGCAGCTAAGCTGAAGGATATCTTAATTGATAAATTGTTGGTATTAACTAAAGGTAAAGTCTCTCAGGGTGTAAAAGATTACTTGGGAACCGAAGTTATCGCTAAGGGCGCTAAGTTTACAAAACGCGACCTTGAGTCATTGGATTATACAGTGATTCAGTTGAGCAAGTGGACAGCGGATGCTCACAAGAACGATATGATTCGTGACTTGGTAATGAACTACCTGAAGAAGTATAAAGAACTGGACGCCGAACTGAAACGTAAGAAGTTTGCAATCACAATAGGTGATGAATTGCCTTCAGGTATTATTCAGATGGCTAAAGTTTATATTGCTAAGAAACGTAAGATTGGTGTGGGTGATAAGATGGCAGGTCGTCACGGTAATAAGGGTATTGTATCTCGTGTTGTCCGTCAGGAGGATATGCCGTTCTTGGCTGATGGTACTCCGGTAGATATCGTATTGAATCCGTTGGGTGTGCCTTCTCGTATGAACATCGGTCAGATTTTTGAAGCTGTATTAGGTCGTGCCGGAAAAGAATTGGGCGTGAAATTTGCTACTCCTATTTTCGATGGTGCATCTATGGATGACTTAAATGAATGGACGGATAAAGCCGGATTGCCTCGTTACTGTAAGACGTATCTTTGTGATGGTGGTACCGGTGAACGCTTTGACCAACCGGCAACGGTAGGTGTGACCTATATGTTGAAGTTAGGCCACATGGTTGAAGACAAGATGCACGCACGTTCTATCGGTCCGTACTCTCTTATTACTCAGCAACCGCTTGGTGGTAAGGCTCAGTTCGGTGGTCAGCGTTTCGGAGAAATGGAAGTTTGGGCGCTCGAAGCATTCGGCGCAGCGCATATCTTGCAGGAAATCCTGACTATTAAGTCTGATGACGTTGTTGGACGTTCTAAGGCTTACGAGGCTATTGTAAAAGGTGAACCGATGCCTACTCCGGGCATTCCTGAATCTCTGAATGTATTGTTACATGAATTGAGAGGATTGGGATTGAGTATCAACCTTGAATAATAAAAATATAACTCTTTACAATATAAACAAGAAAGTATGGCTTTTAGAAAAGAAACGAAGATAAAGAGTAATTTCTCGAAAATCTCAATTGGTTTGGCTTCACCTGAAGAAATCCTTGAGAATTCGAGTGGTGAGGTGTTGAAGCCCGAAACTATCAACTACCGTACCTACAAACCCGAACGTGACGGTTTGTTCTGCGAACGCATCTTCGGTCCGGTAAAAGACTATGAATGTCATTGCGGTAAGTACAAACGTATTCGTTATAAAGGAATCGTTTGTGACCGTTGCGGTGTTGAAGTGACAGAAAAGAAAGTTCGTCGTGAACGTATGGGGCATATCCAGCTGGTAGTGCCTGTGGCACACATTTGGTATTTCCGTTCATTGCCGAACAAAATCGGTTACTTGTTGGGATTGCCTACCAAGAAACTTGATTCTATTATTTACTATGAACGTTATGTCGTAATTCAGCCGGGTGCTGCCGCTGAAGAAGGCGTAAATGAATATGATTTGCTTTCGGAAGAGGAATATCTGGATTTGCTGGAAAAACTTCCGAGAGAAAATCAGTATCTGGAAGATACAGACCCTAACAAGTTTATTGCTAAGATGGGAGCTGAAGCCATCTATGATTTGTTGGCTAAACTTGACTTGGATGCACTTTCTTATGAATTGCGTCATAAGGCAAGCAACGACTCTTCACAACAGCGCAAGAATGAAGCATTGAAACGCTTGCAGGTCGTTGAATCGTTCCGTGCATCTCGCGGACGCAATAAACCTGAATGGATGATTGTACGTATTGTTCCGGTGATTCCGCCCGAACTTCGTCCGTTGGTTCCGTTGGATGGTGGTCGTTTTGCAACTTCTGACTTGAATGATTTGTATCGTCGTGTGATTATTCGTAACAACCGTCTGAAGAGACTGATTGAAATCAAGGCTCCTGAAGTAATCTTACGCAACGAAAAACGTATGTTGCAGGAAGCTGTCGATTCATTGTTCGATAACTCACGTAAGTCAAGTGCTGTAAAAACAGATGCAAACCGTCCGTTGAAATCACTGTCTGATAGTTTGAAAGGTAAGCAAGGACGTTTCCGTCAGAACCTGTTGGGTAAGCGTGTTGACTACTCAGCCCGTTCGGTAATTGTCGTTGGTCCTGAACTGAAAATGGGAGAATGCGGTATTCCTAAATTGATGGCTGCCGAACTTTACAAGCCGTTTATTATCCGTAAATTGATAGAACGCGGTATCGTGAAGACTGTTAAGTCTGCCAAGAAGATAGTAGACCGCAAAGAACCTGTTATTTGGGATATCTTGGAGCATGTCATGAAAGGACATCCGGTATTACTCAACCGTGCGCCGACATTGCACCGTTTGGGTATTCAGGCATTCCAACCCCATATGATTGAAGGTAAGGCTATCCAATTACACCCATTGGCATGTACTGCGTTCAATGCCGACTTTGACGGTGACCAAATGGCTGTTCACTTGCCTTTGAGTAATGAGGCTATATTGGAAGCTCAGATGTTGATGCTTCAGGCACATAATATTTTGAATCCGGCTAACGGCGCACCTATTACTGTACCCGCACAGGATATGGTACTTGGTTTGTATTATATTACAAAACTGAGAAAAGGTGCGAAGGGTGAGGGACTGACATTCTATGGACCGGAAGAAGCTTTGATTGCTTATAATGAAGGAAAGGTAGATATTCATGCTATCATCAATGTTGTTGTAAAAGACCTGGATAAGGATGGCAACATTGTAGATGTGATGATGAAAGAAACTTCTGTAGGTCGTGTGATTGTAAATGAAATCGTTCCGGCTGAAGTAGGTTATCTGAATACCATTATTTCTAAAAAGTCTTTGCGCGACATCATTAGTGATGTTATTAAGGCTGTGGGTGTTGCTCGTGCTTGTGAATTCTTGGACGGTATTAAGAACTTAGGTTACCACATGGCGTTCAAGGGTGGTTTGTCATTCAACTTGGGTGATATTATTATTCCGAAGGAAAAAGAAGAACTGGTAAAACGCGGTAACGAAGAAGTTGAGCAAATCATGATGAACTATAATATGGGTTTCATCACTGATAATGAACGTTACAACCAGGTTATTGATACATGGACTCATGTCAACAGCGATTTGTCTGACATCCTTTATAAGACTATTAAAAATGATGACCAAGGTTTCAACTCAGTATTTATGATGCTTGATTCCGGTGCTCGTGGTTCTAAGGAACAGATTCGTCAGTTGTCAGGTATGCGTGGTTTGATGGCTAAGCCGCAAAAGGCCGGTGCTGAAGGTGCTCAGATTATTGAAAACCCGATTCTTTCAAACTTTAAGGAAGGTTTGTCGGTATTGGAGTACTTTATCTCTACCCACGGTGCTCGTAAAGGTTTGGCGGATACTGCTTTGAAGACTGCCGATGCCGGATACTTGACTCGTCGTCTTGTAGACGTATCGCATGATGTGATTATTAATGAAGAAGACTGTGGAACACTGCGCGGTTTGGTTTGTACTGCTTTGAAAAATAACGATGAAGTTATTGCCACTCTGTATGAACGTATCCTCGGACGTGTTTCAGTACATGATATTATTCATCCTACCACCGGTAAGTTGATTGTTGCCGGAGGTGAAGAAATTACTGAGGATATCGCACAGGAAATTGAAGATTCTCCGATTGAAAGTGTAGAAATCCGTTCTGTATTGACTTGCGAATCGAAGAAAGGCGTATGTGCCAAGTGTTACGGACGTAACCTTGCTTCCAGCCGTATGGTTCAAAAGGGAGAAGCTGTCGGTGTCATTGCTGCACAGTCTATCGGTGAGCCGGGTACTCAGTTGACGTTGCGTACTTTCCATGCCGGTGGTATTGCCGGTAACATGGCTGCCAATGCAAGTATTGTTGCCAAAAACAATGCTCGTCTGGAATTTGAGGAACTTCGTACTGTTGATACAGTAGATGAAACTACCGGTGAAGCTGTGAAAGTGGTAGTAGGTCGTTTGGCCGAGGTTCGCTTTATTGATGTAAATACCGGTATTATTTTATCAACTCATAATGTTCCTTACGGTTCTAAATTGTATGCTGCTGACGGTGATGTGGTTGAGAAGGGTAAACTGATTGCTAAATGGGACCCGTTCAACGCTGTTATTATTACTGAAGCAACCGGTAAGATTGAGTTCGAGAGTATGGTTGAGAACGTAACTTATAAGGTAGAATCGGATGAAGCTACCGGTTTGCGTGAAATCATCATTATCGAATCTAAGGATAAGACAAAAGTTCCTTCTGCTCATATTACGACAGAAGATGGTAACTTGATACGTACTTATAACTTCCCTGTGGGTGGACACGTTGTTATTGAAAACAATCAATCGGTAAAGGCCGGTGACATCCTTGTGAAGATTCCGCGCGCTGTTGGTAAAGCTGGTGATATCACCGGTGGTTTGCCTCGTGTTACAGAATTGTTTGAGGCACGTAACCCGTCCAACCCTGCTGTGGTTTCTGAAATCGATGGTGAAGTTACCATGGGTAAGATTAAACGTGGTAACCGTGAGATCATTGTAACATCTAAGACCGGTGAAGTGAAGAAGTACTTGGTTAATCTTTCTAAGCAGATTCTTGTTCAGGAGAACGACTATGTACGCGCCGGAACTCCGCTGTCTGATGGTGCGATTACTCCTGCCGACATCTTGGCCATTAAAGGTCCTACGGCTGTACAGGAATATATCGTAAACGAGGTACAGGATGTTTACCGTCTGCAAGGTGTGAAGATTAATGATAAGCACTTTGAGATTATCGTTCGTCAAATGATGCGTAAAGTTGAAATTGATGAACCGGGTGATACCCGCTTCTTGGAACAGCAAGTGGTAGATAAGCAAGACTTCATGGAAGAAAATGACCGTATTTGGGGTAAGAAGGTGGTTGTTGATGCCGGAGATTCTCAGAACTTGCAACCGGGTCAGATTGTAACAGCCCGTAAGTTGCGTGATGAGAACAGTATGTTGAAGCGTCGTGACTTGAAACCCGTTGAAGTGCGTGATGCTATTCCTGCAACATCTACTCAGATTCTGCAAGGTATTACTCGCGCTGCTTTGGGAACTTCAAGCTTCATGTCTGCTGCATCATTCCAGGAAACAACCAAGGTTCTGAATGAAGCTGCTATTAATGGTAAAGTAGATAGATTGGAAGGTATGAAGGAAAATGTGATTTGCGGTCACTTGATCCCTGCCGGTACCGGACAGCGTGAATTTGAAAAGATTGTTGTTGGTTCGAAAGAAGAATACGATCGCATCTTGGCAAATCGCAAAAATGTACTTGACTATAGTGAAGTAGAATAATACGATTCATTAAGACTTTAAATAGAAGGTCGGTTTTCCTAATGGGAGACCGACCTTTTTATTGTTCACCCGGCATGGGTATATCCTCCTGACTTCATCACTTTTCCCTACCATTACATAGCGGAAAAATGGAGTGACGCAAGTATGCTCTTGTCTCAATCAGGATGAAAGGAACCAGTATTCACACTCGCTACCTCGGTCAGCACATTGAGCCGGAAGCGGCAGCGGGAGGTGAGAAAAGCGGTTACTTCCTGTATCAGGGAGCATGGCGTCGTCTTCTTGACAGCATCTTTCGAGGATTCTGATTCTACTGCCTCTTCAATGTTTTTCGAAGATATCTTCCCGGCTTTCTTTCAATATGCTTCCGGGGAAGATTGTTTTGAGAGTGATGAATACATTCATGAGGCACTTTTTGAGATTGGGCGAATTACAAATATACAACATAAAAAAGCGTTTGTCTAGAAGAGGAGGCAAACAAATCAAATTCCGGTACAGGATATGACGGAATCTGACACAATGACATATATATGTGTAGGCTTATGCGTACGTCCGTGTAGCCCGATGCATATATACGTGTGGGCTTACACATATATAGGTACAGGCTTGTGCCACTGTATGTGTCAAAAAGACCTTGATGTCTTTTAAAAAGATCGGGAAGTTTCTTACAAACTTCACCACCTTTTAAAAAAAGCCCGGTATGTTTTTTATGTAAGGGCAGATGAGATTACCTTTCATCAAATTGGTCATTCCTTTTTTTCCGTTCATCCTTACATTTTAATCAAAACGTGCGGACAACCGCCGGCTAATAATGAAAGGGTATCCCTTCACTCCCATTTCAGTCACACTTCCCAAGCCGTTTTCAAATCTGCCTTCAGCATTTTTTTCACCGAAAGATGTTTTAAAATGAAAGGAGGCTGAAAATACAACACGGCATGTTCATTCACCACCGGAACTCCCATTAACAGGACGTTTTGGCAGTTAATGAAAGGAGGAAACATATTTCCGCTTGTGGATGAAAAATACAGTTGGTTTTGTGGATTTGTCATTGTATGACAAACCACGTATAGGAAAAGTCGAGTGCCGGCATTGCTCCGATACTAGCCACGGACTTTTGTAGCTGATTTCTTTTCCACATTTATATGTTTGCGTAATTTCCCTTAATGGTAAGTTAACACCAACAAGCCTTCTATGCGATAGTAGCAATAAGTCAACTGCACAAAGGAAGTCAAGCGAAATCATACGGCATTGGCAAGCCGGTCTTCACTAAATAGAAATGATATTCCGAATCATTCGTAAATCATATTTTGTGATAAAAAGATTTCAGCCATTTCTCAACAGGCTATCATTGTTTTTCTAAAAGTTTGATAATAATAGTCCCTTTTTCAGAATAATATATCTATATTTGTAGTCATTCAAAGCGACAAAGAGAGTTCGTGTTTGATATATTAATGTAAATAGAGCGTTTTTGATATTACTTTGTGTTAGAAAATCCCCAATTTTCGAAGCGGAACAAAGTGGATACAACAGAACGCTCACGTCGTGTGTTTATACTTCCTTCTAAAAGGAAATATGCATAACGGCGTGGGACTGTTGTTTTTATTTGTTCCGTGGGTATGGGGATACCTCTAACACAGATAAGACATTAAAACAGTTCCCACGCTTTTTTATATATTTATGCCATCCTCAGGGAGCAGGGAAGGGGTACATTGGGCTGCTATGAAAACAATAGAAGAATTGGAAGAACTCAACCATCAATTGCAAGTCGAGTTGAGGAAAGCTAGAGCCGCTCAGGCTCAAGCCGAAGCTGCTAATCAAAATAAATCAGTGTTTCTAGCCAATATGAGCCACGAGATACGAACGCCGCTTAATGTTATTATGGGGTTTTCGAATTTGATTGTTACTGCTGCTACCGAAGAAGAAAAGCGAATGTATGCAGAAGTTCTGGAAAATAATTGTTCTTTGCTGCTTCAGCTTATTAATGATATTTTAGATCTGTCAAAAATAGAGTCGGGAACATTGACTTTTGCAGAGGAAGAAATGGAGCTGAATATATTATTGGAAGAATTGGCAAGCGCAATGCGTACACGAATTGTTGCCGAGGAGGTTATTTTGAATTGTGTAACACTTTCTGCTCCTTGTTTTGTCGTGGCGGAAAAAAAACGGCTTTCTCAAGTACTTATTAATCTATTGACAAATGCTATTAAGTTTACTACCAAAGGCAGTATTCGTTTAGGTTATGAAATTCATGGAAAAATGCTTTATTTTTATGTGGCTGATACCGGATGTGGTTTTCCTGAATCCCAAAAGCAGAAAGTGTTTGAACGATTTGTGAGACTTGATTCAGCTAAACCGGGAACAGGGCTGGGGCTTGCAATTTGTCGTACTATTGTGGAAAAAATGGGGGGATGTATCGGGGTAGAATCAGAAGAAGGAAAAGGATCTTGCTTTTGGTTTACCATTCCTTATATTCCTCTCTGTATAGAAAAAAATGATATTTAGTGCGTCTATTGTTGCTTGATTGGTTCCTTTTCCTTATTTTTGTTCGCCTGCTAATAATAAGCAGATAATATTTACCTTTAATTATAGAAGAAAATAATCATGGAAAACGAAAAAAACAACAATCAGCTTCAAATAGAGTTGAAAGAAGAAGTAGCACAAGGCACATATGCCAATCTTGCCATAATTACCCATTCTAGTTCAGAATTCATAGTAGATTTTGTACGTGTAATGCCTGGGTTGCCGAAAGCAGGAGTTCAATCTCGTATTGTATTGACTCCTGAACACGCTAAGCGTCTGATGTATGCTTTACAAGAAAATGTGGCAAAGTATGAGCGCAACTTTGGACCGATCCGTATGCCTGAAGAAATGAATGGTGCCAATGGCGGTCCTGATGGCAAGACTTTTATTCCTCCTATGAGTGGCTTTAAAGGAGAGGCATAAGTTATAGCTTTGTCGTGGAAATGGCATATTAGCCTGTTTTTCAAAAGATTTTTTTTGGAGACAGGCTATTTTTATTGCTTAAAAGTATTGTTTATTAAAATGTTATTCGTAACTTTGCAGCCCAAAATGTATAGTT
>OJMI01003581.1_pt1 | contig 11425 bp, 10 predicted proteins | sample 1597131 | NCBI WGS metagenome assembly OJMI01 (sample SAMEA2452116, study PRJEB22498) | human gut metagenome | reverse complement strand
GAAGGAACTGGAATCTTATGCTGCAAATATGTCATGGAATGAGTCTTTAAAGAAGAAGGTGGTGTAAGATGGAAAATACAACAAAACAAAGAAGAAGTTCCATAAAGATTATGGGGAAAATGATCGGTCTTGTAAAACCACTGGCACACATTATGACAGCGGCAGTGCTTCTTGGAACCTTAGGGTATCTGTGTGCCATTTTCCTGACGATCACAGCAGGACATGGTGCACTTCTTGCTATGAAAGGGCAGCGTGTGACGAAATATCTGATCAATTTGGTTGTTTTTGCAGTGATGCGTGGAATCCTCCATTATGCAGAACAGTATTGTAACCATTTTATTGCATTTAAACTGTTAGCGATCATCAGACATCAGGTATTTGCGGTACTGCGGAAGCTTTGCCCAGCTAAATTAGACGGCAGGGAAAAGGGAAATCTGATTTCAATCATCACAACCGATATTGAATTATTAGAAGTATTCTATGCACACACGATCTCTCCAATCATGATCGCAATTTTAACTTCATTGATCATGGTCGTATTTATCGGAAGATTTCATGTCTATGCAGGAATCTTTGCAGTCTGTTCTTATCTTCTGGTAGGCTGCGTGATCCCATTAAGAAATGGAAAAAAAGGCGGACAAAAAGGAATGGAATTCCGAAGCGGATTCGGAAAACTGAACAGTTTTGTCTTAGAATCTCTCCGTGGAATAGACGAAACGATTCAGTATGGACAAGGTAAAAAGAGAAAAGCACAAATAAGTGAAAAATCCATTGAATTAGGAAAAATGCAAAAAGACCTGAATCGCATGGAAGCTATGCAAAGAGCTGTCACAGACCTTGTGATCTTTTGTTGTTCGTTTGGAATGTTCTTTTTAATGTATCATTTATATCAGGCAGGAAATGTTACATTTGATGCTATGCTGCTTGCAACGATCGCTATGATGGGTTCTTTTGGTCCAGTAACTGCATTGTCAAGCCTGTCAAACAATTTAAACCAGACATTAGCAAGTGGAGAAAGAGTGTTATCCTTACTCGAAGAAGAACCAATGGTAGAAGAATCAGAAGGAGAAGCTGATATAAGTTTTGAAGGTGCATCCGTAGAAGATGTAACCTTTGCCTATGATGAAGAAGTCATCCTAAAAGACTGCAACATCAATATGAAACAAGGAAAAGTCATCGGAATCTGTGGAAAAAGCGGCTGCGGAAAGTCCACACTGTTGAAACTTCTGATGCGCTTCTGGGATGTAAACAAAGGAAACATAAAGATTTCAGAAGAAAACGTGAAAGAAATCCCAACTAAGACACTAAGAAACACACAATCCTACGTAACTCAGGAAACCGAACTCTTCCACGACTCCATCGCCAACAACATAGCGATCGGAAAACCAGGTGCAGCAAGAGAAGAAATCATAAAAGCCGCTCAAAAAGCCTCTATCCATGACATGATCATGTCCCTGCCAAATGGCTACGACACCGAAGTCGGAGAACTCGGAGACACCCTGTCTGGTGGAGAAAAACAAAGAATCGGAATCGCCAGAGCCTTCTTACACGACAGCCCGATGTTATTACTAGACGAACCAACAAGTAACTTGGATTCATTAAATGAAGGAATTATTCTAAAATCGTTAAAGGAAGAAAGTCAAGGAAGAACCGTGGTACTAGTATCTCATAGAGAATCCACGATGGGAATTGCAGACGAAGTGTATCATATGGATGCAGGAAGAGTTTCGTAAAGAAGTGAAAAGTGAAGAATGAAGTATCTTATCTGTAAGTAGTGTATACTGAAAGATTTGAGTGTATAAATAGAGAAAGAACAATGTATTAGGGTCAAGCCGTCAATGAAATTCGTTTTTCTGACCCTAATACATTGTTCTTTCTCTATTTATACATCAACAACCTTCAGTATACAATTTAATCAATTCCACAACAATATCAACACACATATCCATTCCTTCAACGCTAATATGTTCATAAGGTCCATGATAAGCATGTCCACCAGTTCCAAGATTCGGACAAGGAAGTCCTCGAAAACTTAACTGACATCCATCTGTACCTCCGCGAATTGGCAGAACCAATGGAGCCACACCAGCATTTTCACAAGCCTTCTTTGCATTTTTGATCAAATGAGGACAATCCTTAATAATCTCGGCCATATTTTGATACTGATCCGTAATGGTTAAAGTAACGCAACCATTACCCCATTTTTCGTTCATATTTTTCGCGATCAAACGTAATGTCTGTTTCTTCGCCTCAAACAACCCCCGATCATGATCTCTCACAATGTAATGTAATGTTGCATGACTCACATCACCATTCATATCGATCAAATGATAGAATCCCTCATAATCTTCCGTGTTTCTAGGAGTCTCCATAGAAGGTAGACAAGAGTTGATCTCCATAGCTACAAGTGAGGCATTGATCATCGTATCCTTTGAAGAACCAGGATGTACATTAAAACCAGTGATTTCAAACTCAACTTTACAGGCATTAAAATTTTCAAACTGGATCTCACCCTCGGTATCGCCATCCAAAGTATAAGCAAAATCAGCATCAAACCGCTTGATATCAAAATACTCAGCACCACTTCCAATTTCTTCATCTGGAGTAAATGCAATGCTGATCGGACCATGAGGAATCTCTTCATGGATCAGACGTTCTGTCATCGTAAGAATCTCGGCAATCCCAGCTTTATCATCCGCACCAAGGATCGTTGTACCATCCGATGTGATCAAAGTACGACCCTTGAGAGAAGAAAGATGAGGGAAAACTTTCGGATCAAGAACCAGACTACTATCTCCAAGAGGAAGAGCTTCTCCATTATAATTCTTCGTAAGGATCGGACGGATTGGGTGATCACAGAAATCAGAAACAGTATCCATATGAGCAATAAATCCGATCGCAGGACAGTTTTCATAGCCCTTTGTGGCAGGTAATTTGCCATATAGGTAACATTTGTCATCTAAGTAGACATCACTGAGACCAAGTTCCTTCATTTCATTTTCTAAGACTCGGGCAAGATCAAACTGACAATCAGAAGAAGGGACAGTTTGGCTGTTTTCATTGCTTGGAGTTAAAATTTTGACGTAATTTAATAAACGTTCGTAAGCTTTCATGATTATTTATTCACCTCGTGATAATTTCTTTTGCGTTTTATAAAGTATATAGATAATATAACACATATTTTCTTCAGTTTTGTAAGATTAAACAGTAAAATTAATCTTCAATTTTTTCTATATTGATGAGTGTATCAACCATCGTATTAAACTAGACTCTCGTAGTCTATAGGAATGCACCAGTTGCAGCAATCGGAATTGTATTCAAAGCAAATATGTTTATTACATTTTTACAAATGGGACTAGCCAATGAAGTTCAGCTGATCCCGTTATTGTATCTTTTAAATGCGGTTGCAGGGATTCATGGAGTCATCTATGGACAGGCATTGACAGACTATATTGCAGTGATATTGTCCACGATCATATGGAAGCAATATCAAAATAGTATAACGAAAGAAAAAGACTCCGTAAAATAGTTCGAAATACGAAATTTGTGGAAATTGATGAAAAATTAACAAATAAATAAAAAACAGTATTTATACAAATGGCTTAAAATGGTTGGATTGAAAATAGTATGTTTGTAAAAATGCTGCTTTTTTTGTGCAATTTCTACAAAAAAGAAAAGAAAATAGAAAAAGAATAAATCGTTTTGCAAAAAAAATCCCTTGACTTTTTGTCAAATTGGCCCTACCATATAAGTACAGTAACTGGTAGGACCAATCTTACTATGTCGCGTATACGCTGAAAAATAGGATATCGGAACCCGCTCATATTTGAAAAGAAAGGAGAGAACTTAAGATGTTCATTCACTTTTTATTAGCGATGCTTCCTATCATCTGGCTGATCATTGCATTAAGCGGATTAAAGATGGCAGGACATGTAGCCTGTCCGATCGCTTTGATCATTACAGTCATTGAAGCACTTTTTTTATGGAAGCAGAAAATTATTGATGTCCTCACAGGAGGGTTAGAAGGATTTGCAATGGCAATCTGGCCAATCTGTCTGGTTATCGTGGCAGCAGTGTTTACTTACAACTTGGTCGTACATACGAAAAACATGGAACTTATTAAAAAAATGCTTACTTCTGTATCAAGAGATAAACGAGTTCTTGTGCTGATCATCGCATGGGGATTTGGAGGATTTATGGAAGGTATGGCAGGATTCGGAACAGCTGTAGCGATTCCAGCAGGAATCCTTTGCGGATTAGGATTTGAACCAATCTTTGCAGCAACTGTTTGCCTGGTAGCCAATACGACACCAGTAGCATTTGGATCCATCGGAATTCCAACGGTTACAGCAGCAAATGTAACAGGATTTAGTCCACATATGACAGCATCTTATGTTGTATTACAACTTGCGATCATGGTAATTCTCGTTCCTTTCCTTGTTGTTTTCATCACAGGAAAACATGAAGGAGCTAAAGGAATCGGTGATTATAAAGAAATTTTATTTATTACATTGATGTCAGGTCTTTCATTCTTAGTACCACAATATCTGACAGCAAAATTTGTAGGAGCTGAACTTCCAGCAGTTATCGGATCTGTATGCAGTATGGCAGTAACGATCATCCTTGCAAAAGTAATGCTGAAAGGTAAGGCAAGTAAATTTGATGTAGAAATCGAAGATAATGATGATACTACGATGACAGTAAAAGATGCATTTGTTGCATGGAGCCCATTCATTCTTGTATTACTGTTCTTACTTCTGACTTCAACATTAGTACCAGCGATTCATGATCCATTATCAGCGATCAAATCAAATGTACCAATTTATAGTGGAGAGGGAGCAAGCCCATATACATTTACATGGGTATCAACACCAGGAGTGCTGATCTTGATCGCAGCATTTATTGGAGGACTGATTCAGGGATGTCCAGTTGGTGAGATCTTTGTTGTTTTAGGCAAGACAGTGATTCAGATGTTTAAGACGATCATTACGATCATGGCAGTGCTTGCGACAGCTAAGATCATGGGATACAGCGGAATGACACAGTCTATCGCAGATTTTATCGTACGTGTAACAGGAAGCTTTTATCCATTAGTTGCACCACTGATCGGATCTATCGGAACATTCGTAACAGGAAGTTCTACATCAAGCAGCGTACTATTCTCCAAGTTACAGGCAAGTACAGGAGCAGAATTAAATATCAACCAGATCTGGCTGGTAGCTGCAAATACAGTTGGTAGTACCGCAGGAAAGATTATTTCTCCACAGAGTATCGCAGTAGCGACAGCGGCAACAGCAACGGTAGGAAAAGAAAGTGAAATCTTAACAAAGGTTATCAAATATTTCGTATTATTCTTTATCATCTATGGATTAGTTTGCTACTTTGGAGTCAAATTGATCTGAAAATGATAAAGATAAAAGATATTAAAAAGCTATAAACTTTTAAGGAGGAAGATAAATGAGTGAGTATCAGTATAACAAAGTGACACCAGAGATGATCGAGAAATTCAAAGAGATCGCTCCAAAACGTGTCTTAGTGGGTGATGAAATCAATGAGGATTTCACCCATGATGAGATGGCAATCTACGGAAAAGCTAGACCAGAAGTTTTAGTAGAAGCAACATCAACAGAAGAAGTTGCAGCTGTCGTTAAACTTTGTAATGAAAACAAGGTTCCTGTAACACCAAGTGGTGCAAGAACAGGATTAGTAGGAGGAGCCGTAAGTATCGGTGGCGGTGTTATGATTTCTCTTACAAAGATGAACAAGATCCTTGGATATGACAAAGAAAACTTTGTAGTGAAGATTCAATCAGGAGTCCTTTTAAATGATCTTGCACAGGATGCAGAAAAACAAGGATTATTATATCCACCAGATCCAGGTGAGAAATTCGCAACAGTCGGTGGAAACGTAGCAACCAACGCTGGTGGTATGAGAGCTGTTAAGTACGGATGTACAAGAGATTATGTACGTGCCATGACAGTTGTATTACCAACAGGTGAGATTGTAAAACTTGGAGCTACTGTATCAAAGACAAGTTCAGGATACAGCTTATTAAACTTAATGATCGGTTCTGAAGGTACTTTGGGTATTATCACAGAACTTACATTAAAAGTAATTCCAGCACCAAAATCAGTGATCAGTCTGATCATTCCTTATGAAAACTTAGAGGATTGTATTGCAACAGTACCACAGTTCTTTATGCATCATCTGGCACCACAGGCTCTGGAATTTATGGAAAAAGAAGTTGTTATGGATACTGAGAAGTTCTTAGGAAAACAGGTATATCCAAAAGAATTAGAAGGAACAGAGATTGGAGCATATTTATTAGCAACATTTGATGGAAATTCTGAAGAACAACTGGAAGATATCATTGAACAGGCATCTGAAGTAGTATTAGAAGCAGGAGCAATTGATGTATTAGTTGCTGATACACCAGCCTTAAAGAAAGATGCATGGGCTGTCCGCGGAGCATTACTTGAGGCAATTGAAGCAGATACTGTACTGTTAGATGAATGTGATGTTGTAGTTCCAACAAATAAGATTGCAGAATTCCTGACATATACAAAATCATTAGAAGCAGAAGCTGATTTCAGAGTTAAGAGCTTTGGACATGCTGGAGACGGTAACTTACATATCTATACATGCAGTAATGACATGGAAGAAGGAGAGTTTAAGAAACAGGTTGCAGTCTTTATGGATAAAGTATATGCAAAAGCAACAGAATTCGGTGGAATGATTTCTGGAGAACATGGAATCGGACATGGAAAGATGGACTACCTAGCAGAGTCTCTCGGACCAGTTCAGATGAGGATCATGGAAGGTGTCAAAGAAGTCTTTGATCCAAATATGATCTTAAATCCAGGTAAGATCTGCTACAAATTATAATTTTAATAGGAAACGATCAATCAAACATAAACAAGTAACATAAAACATATACAAAGCTTTTTTAAGGTTATTTTAGGAGGATATCAAGATGCCATATTTAATTTCAGAGGAAGCAAAAGACTTATTACAGGATGTACACGAGTTCTGTGAAAACGAAGTAAAAGAACAGTGTAAAGCATACGACGTCAGTGGAGAATGGCCAAAAGAAATTTATGACAAAGCCATTGAAATGCAGTTACATTCATTAGAAGTACCAGAAGAATACGGTGGACCAGGATTATCAAGAGTAGACGTTGCGGCACTGATCGAAGAAATGGCTATCGCAGATGCAGGATTTGCAACAACAATTTCTGCCAGTGGATTAGGAACAAAACCAGTACTGATCGCAGGAAATGAAGAACAGAAAAAACATGTATGCCAGAAGATCATTGATGGTGGATTTGGAGCTTTCTGTTTAACAGAACCAGGAGCAGGATCTGATGCTAGTGCAGGAACAACAACAGCTGTCAAAGACGGAGATGAGTGGGTATTAAATGGAAGAAAATGCTTCATTACAAATGGAGGAATCGCTTCTTTCTACTGTATCACAGCTATGACAGATAAAACAAAAGGTGTTAAAGGAATCTCTATGTTCTTAGTTGATGCTGGAACACCAGGATTAAGCACAGGTAATGAAGAAAATAAAATGGGTATCCGTACATCAAACACATGTGATGTTGTATTAGAAGACTGTCGTATTCCAGCTGCAAACTTAGTTGGAGAAGAAGGAAGAGGATTCTCAATCGCAATGAAGACATTAGACCAGGCAAGAGCTTGGATGGGATGTGTTGCAACAGGTATCGCACAGCGTGGTATCAATGAAGGTATTGCATATGCCAAAGAAAGAGTTCAGTTTGGTAAACCAGTCATCAAAAATCAGGCAATGCAGTTTAAAGTAGCTGATATGGAAATCAAAACAGAAACAGCTCGTCAGATGGTTGCACATGCTTTAACAAAGATGGATATGGGATTACCACATTCCAAAGAAGCAGCGATCGCAAAATGCTATGCATCTGATATCGCAATGGAAGTAGCTTCTGAAGCAATCCAGATGTTCGGTGGATATGGATACAGCAGAGAATATCCAGTTGAGAAATTATTAAGAGATGCTAAGATCTTCCAGATTTTCGAAGGAAGTAACGAAATTCAGAGAATCGTCGTAGCAAATAACACAATCGGAAGATAGAACATAAGAAGGAGTAAGACTATGAACATTTTAGTATGTATCAAACAGGTTCCGGATGATTCTGTAGAAATCCATTTAAATGCAGAAGGAACACCGGATTTAGCAAACGTAACACCTGTTGTAAATGCATTTGACACCTATGCTCTCGAAATGGCAGCACGATTAAAAGAATCCTCTGAAGGAGAAGTAACAGTTGTATGTGTCGGAGAAGATAGTGCAAAGAACTCTCTGAAAAACTGTCTTGCAGTTGGTGCAGATCATGCATTTTTAGTAAGTGATGATGCATTCAAAGGATCTGACACAACAGGAATCGCAAATATCCTAAAAAATGTGATCGCAAAATTAGAAGCGGACAATGGTCAGAAATTTGATCTTGTATTCTGTGGAAAAGAAGCAACAGATGCCGCACTTGGACAGGGTGGCTTAATGTTAGCTGAAGAACTTGGAACAAGTGTGATCACAAATATTACAGAAATCGCTTTAGATGGCGATAAAGTGACAGCAAAACAGGAAACAGAAGAAGGATACCGTACAGTAGAAGCTTCTGCACCATGTGTTGTAACAGTCACAAAACCAGAATATGACCCACGTTACCCAACGATCAAGAATAAAATGGCAGCAAGAAAGAAACCAATCGGCGATATTAAAGAAGCTGATCTTGCTGATCTTGAAAAAGAAAAAGTCGGAGAATCTAATGCAAAGGTTCAGATCGTTAAATTATATGAACCAGCGAAGAAAGAAGCCGGAATCAAGATTCAGGAAGAAACACCAGAAGATTCAGCAATAAAAGCAGTCGCTATGATGGCAGATGCCAAAGTATTCTAGGAAGGGAGAACAAAGGACATGGCAGAATGTAAGAATATCATGGTATATGTAGAAACTGCAGAAGGAAATCCAGTCAAAGTTGGATTGGAAATGTTATCTCCAGCCAAGAAACTTGCCGATAAAGTTACGGCAGTTGTTATTGGAGGTGGAGTAGCAGATGCAGCAAAAGAAGTAGCAAAGGCCGGAGCCGATCAGGTCATCTGTGTCGACAGCGAAGATTACAAAGAGTTTAATCTCGATGCATATGCTCAGGTTTTAGTAGAATTAGTAAAAGAAGAAAATCCAGAAGCTGTATTTGTAGGTGGAACACAGGATGGAAAAGATATCGCACCAGTTGTTGCAGCAAAATGTAACACAGGATGTGCATCCGATGTATTAGATATCAAAGCAGAAGATGGAGAAGTTATCTATACATGCCCACTTTATGGTGGAACTGTATTGGAAGATGTAAAGATCAAGACAACACCACAGATAGCAACATTACGTTCCGGAGCATTCCAGAAAGTGGAAGACCCAACTGAGGGTGAAGTTGTAGCCAAAGAAGTAAAAGTAGCTGATGATGTGATCAAAGCAAAGATTACAGAAAGTGTAAAAGAAATCGCAGAGACGATTAACCTGGAAGAAGCAGAAGTTATCGTATCTGGTGGACGTGGAATGGGAAGCAAAGAAAACTTCGCATTAGTTGACGATCTTGCAAAACTCTTAGGAGGAGTTGTAGGAGCAACAAGACCAGCCATTGAAGACGGATGGGTATCAAAGATTCATCAGGTTGGACAGTCTGGAAAGATCGTTGCACCAAAATTATATATTGCATGCGGAATCTCTGGAGCTACACAGCACGTATCAGGAATCATGAATTCTGGATACATTGTAGCAATCAACAAAGATGAAGATGCACCAATCTTTGACGTAGCCAATGTAGGAATCGTTGGAGACGTTATGAAAGTGCTTCCTGTTATGATCGAAGAGATCAAGAAGATCAAGGATGCACAGTAAATAAATATCTATTTTTAAAATAGCTTGTTTCTATACTTAATGTATATTCACCATTTATAAAAGGTCAGATTATGGCGTACACCATAGCCTGGCCTTTCTTTCCGTGTATAATTAAATAAGAAGAAACTTTTATATATCACGTCCACAATGCCGGTAAAATGCCAGCATATACAATCCACATAATCCAACAAGTGCATACACAACTCGTGACAGCCAGCTCATATCTCCAAACAAAAATGCAACAAGATCAAATCGGAAGAATCCGATCAATCCCCAATTTATAGCACCAATGATCGTAAGCGTTAAAGCTGTACAATCCAAACATTTATTTCCCATAATAAAATCAAACCTCCTTGATGTGAAATGTAAAGAATTCCAGTATAGTATTTACAAAAAAAAGGATTTTATGTACAAGGTATTAAAAACCTTAAAATACATTTACGTTTAAAAAAAAAGAGAGTATAATACTCATCAAAGACCATGTCTGACTACCGTGAAGGTAAAGGAGGAACAAAGGCATGAAAGTTATTTTTTTAGACGTAGATGGAGTATTGAATTCACAGCAATTATTCGAGAAATGCGAAGATGATCAGCTGATTTCTGTAGATGAGGATAACATTAAGAATTTAAAAACAATCGTAGATGCAACAGGAGCAAAGATCGTATTATCATCATCCTGGAGATACGGATGGGCAGAACACAGTGATGCTGTGCAGGACTGGTGTCAGATTCTAGTTGACATCTTAGCGAAATACGACCTAAAGATCATAGATAAGACAGAATACCTAAGCAGTGGAAGAAGAGAAGATGAGATCAAAGATTGGCTGGATAAGTGTGAAGAGAAGATTGAAGGTTTTGTCATATTAGATGATGGTGCATATGAATGGCATAGACACGGATTTGACAAACATCTGGTTAAGACAGATTTTTGTACAGGTGGATTAAGAGAAGAAGATGCAGACAAAGCAATTAAGATTTTAAATAAGAAAAGATTATTCAGCTTTTTCAAAAAATACTAAAGGAGAGTTAACAGATGGATATAAATAAAGTGACAACAGCAATGATCGATTACTATCAAGGTCAGCCAAAGAGAATCCAGCATTTCTTGAAAGTACATGCGTATGCAAAGTTGATCGGAGAACAGGAAGGATTAGATAAGGAAATTTTAGACATTCTGGAAGTGGCTGCATTAACACATGATATCGGTATCAAAATAAGCGAAGAAAAATACAACAGTAGTGCAGGAAAATACCAGGAGGTTGAAGGACCGACAGTTGCACAGCAGATGCTGGAAGACTTACAATATGACAAAGCAAAAACAGACAGAGTCTGCTATTTGATCGGACATCACCATACATATGATCAGATTGACGGTATTGATTATCAGATTCTTGTAGAAGCAGATTTTTTAGTAAATCTTGCAGAAGAACAAAGTTCTAGAGAGACAATTGAGTCCGTAAAAGGCAAGATTTTTAAGACAAAAACAGGAATCTG
>OJMI01003571.1_pt1 | contig 11459 bp, 9 predicted proteins | sample 1597131 | NCBI WGS metagenome assembly OJMI01 (sample SAMEA2452116, study PRJEB22498) | human gut metagenome | reverse complement strand
GCTTTTGAGAACCCGTGGCCGTGGGTGCCGTGCCCGTCAAGGTCACGCTGTCGCCAACGGGCTGAGCCGTCGTGGTTTGACCGCCGATCGTCACTTCAGAGGTGGACGGCATCGAAGCTTCAACCGCCAGATCGGTCACAGGCTGCGTGCGCGCTGAGGTCAGGCGCAACACCGTTCCGGGAGCCAACAACGTAGGATCCGTAATGCCATTGGCTTGGGCCAATTCGGTCGGATTGCAACCGTTGCGAGTGGCGATGCTATAGAGCGTATCGCCGGGTTGAACCGTATAGGTGTCGCCCGTCACGCTGACAGCGCCCGTTGTTCCGATACCTGTTGAACCTGTGCGGCTATAAATCGGCGCGCCCACATCCTGAAGAGCACAACCGGCCAACAGGCCCCCTGCCATCATAGCTACGACCAAAGCACGAAATTTCATATTCACTAACCTCAACTACTTGCGCATTGAAGCGCCAATTAAATCATTCTTCACGAGCAGTCAGCCACTGACCGACTGAACGAACGGCGGAATAATTGGTTAAATCCACCTGCAACGGGGTCACCGAAACGGCATTGTGCTCAACAGCCCAAAAGTCCGTTCCTTCCGCTCGATCCTTTGGCTTGCCGGCCGCACCAACCCAATAAATCGGAAAACCGCGGGGGCTGACCTCTTTGATCACGCTTTCAGCATGATGTCTTCTTCCCAAACGCGTTGCCACCACTCCCTGCAATTGAGACAGCGGTAAATTAGGAATGTTGACATTCAAAAGCTGCGGCTCACCGTCCTTTTTCCTTGCGAGAAAGCGCTCAACAATACCTTGAGCCATAGCCGCGGCATCTTCTAAATGACTCCAGCCGCGCTCAATTTGAGAAAAAGCGATGGAATCGATTCCGAAAAGGTAGCCTTCAATGGCCGCGGCCACGGTCCCGGAATACATGGTGTCTTCACCCATATTTTGACCGCAATTAATGCCGGAGAGCACCAAATCGGGCAGTTCATCCAAAAGCCCAGTAAGTGCCAGGTGCACGCTATCACTGGGCGTACCGTTTACAGCAAAAACACCCGGTTCCACTTCCTGCACCTGCAAAGGCCTCGTCAGCGTTAACGCATTGCTCGTACCGCTTTGGTTAAATTCCGGCGCCACCACCGTCACATACCCAAAACGTCTCATGGCTTTTGCCAAAGCTCGGATACCCGGAGCGGAATAACCGTCATCGTTGGAAATCAAAATTCTCATGTAAATCCTTATCCATGCGGTCCGTTTTTATTCATTTTTACTGACCACAATAACTTTCTGAATCATATCGCATCAGGGCGTCTATTGCGATGCCATTTTGTTAGAAAAGTTGAGCAAATCCAAAGGCTAAGGCGGCGTAACGAGAAGCCTTGCCGATAAAAATAAATAAAAGGCTTTTCAACCAGGAAATACGAAGCCAACCAGCCGCCAATGGCAAGGCATCCCCCACTAGAGGAAGCCATGCGAAAAGAAGAGCCCAAACGCCCCAACGAGTCAGCCAATCAATAGCTTTACCAGAGACTTTTTTAGGAAATAGTCGACCGATGATGTAACTTGTCATGGACCCCAACGTGTTGCCAATCGTTGCGACGGCAACAGCGACCGTGATTTCATCCGGCCAGGCGTGAACGAGCGCAAGCAAAACAGCTTCGCTTGCGCCCGGAAATAGTGTTGCGGAGACAAAGGCGGAGGTAAAAAGCCCCGCCAAGGCCTCATATAAAGTGAGCTCCGGCATTAATCCTCTTCGGGCAAGATGCCTTCAATCACAAGCGGCTCGCCGATTGTATAGAAGTGACCGCCAGCCACGTAGTGAAGTGTCCTAAGTTCAGCCGGAGCAGTTTCAAAGTGCCAGTGGCCGTTTGAAAACACTCGCGTATCAGACCAAGCCGCCACACACTCACCGATAAAAAGATCGTATTGGTTTTGATTGTGAGGCTCGGACAAAATCTTAAAGATCATCCAAGCGGCGCACCCTTCAACAAGCGGTATGTCGTATCCGGGCATCGTAAAAAGCTTGGCTCCACTTTTTTCAACTTTATCCGGCATATCAAATTTACTGACCGCGCCCAGGCGCATTGTTTCTTTCACAATAGCCGCTGTCGGCAACTGAAGTGAGAAATAGCCGCTTTTTTCCATCAAGGGACGCGTAAAGTGTGAGCTGTCAATAACCACCGTTGCTTTGGTAGGCGCCAAATCCAATGCGCAAGCCCATGTGGCAGGCATAATGTCCGAGACTCCGTCAAAGCTTGCCGACACAAGCGTTGTGCCACCGACATTTAGCAACCGATAAGCCTTATCAATATCAACTTCAGCCATAAAGGGACACATCTTTCTCTCCTCAAACAAATCGCTTTGCTAAAAGCTTAGCAACAAACGATCAGCCCGTCCTGCCAATCTTTGCCGAATTTTTGCCCGAATTAGAACTCAAAAGAGTACAAAACATCCAACGCTTGATCGACGCCGGAGGCCGCCTCCACATAAAGTCTCGGGATCACACGATAGCGAAGCGTCAAAGTCGCCAATGAATCAAAAAGCCCCACCGCGTACTTCACTTTAAGACCGGGCAAAATGTAGCCGCTCACCGCCACTTTGGAGCTGTCTCCAACCCCTTCGGTATCAACACCCAAACCACTTATGCCGACCGCGTCACCCAAACTTTCAATGGCGCGGCTGCCTTGGCTTAAACCGAGATTAATCAGAGCCGACGTGATCATGGAGTTATCATCTTCGCCTGCGGGATCCAGCCCTTCTCCACGCATCAAGTAGCTGAGGGATTCTGTCTGACTTTTTTCGGGTTCGGTAAAAATCGTCACTTCCGGCATCTCCGCTTGTCCGCTCACACGGATTCCCGCGATCACATCATCGGCCGTCTTATCCGGATTACGAATAGCTTCCAAATTAATCAATGGATTATCGGCAGAGCCCGCGAACATGAATTCTCCGCGTCTGACGATTAAATCTTGCCCATAGGCTTTAAATTGTCCGTGAGGAACATTGATTTGACCCGTTAAACCCAACTTGCCATTATTTTGGACAACATGAAGTCTGCCTGTCATTTTGGCTTTCAGCCCCATGGCCTCAACGCGTACATCATCGCCAATATTGACAAATAGGTTGCTTTCAATGGGAATGGCTTCGGCATTGTCCGACGACTTTGGTCTGGGACGATCTAAGCGCACGGTATCGGCGCTCACGTCCGTGGCCGACGGCGGCAGTTCAAAAACCTTCACACGAGCCCAAGGCAAATCGATCAAACCATTTAAAGTAATTTTCTTAGCGCTTGCCTCACACTGCACATCCGTTGTCAAGTCAAATTCAACCGCTGGGGGCATCGTCACACGCATTTTCACACCCTTGGCGGCAATTCTCGTGCGGCCTTGAGCCAACGTCTTCCAATCGGCATCACCCTCCAGCGTCAAACCGCCTTTAGGCGTTTTCAGCTCTCCCGAAAGCGTGCTCTTATTGCCGTCAAAAGCCAATTCAAAAGAACTCGGAAGCATTTCAAAGGGTAACTTTGTACTGTCAACACGCAATTGACGGATGCCGGTCTTACCAAATAACTGTGGTTCAGCAAGGCTGCCGGCTAATTTCAACTCACCGTAAATCGTTCCTTCAGCCGTTTCACCGGGAGAAAGCAGCGAATTAAAAAGTGAAGCTGAGAGATTTTCGATTTTGACTTCACCGGCCAAGTGCCGGCGCTTCACCGGATCAATGATATCGACGTTACCTGAAAGCGATCCGTTTTGGGTTATTTTCACCATCCACTTCGAGTTAATTTTTTCACCATTGCTGGTCAAACCCAAACGAATGGAATCAAAACCCATCACAAAGTCACTTTGCTCGAGCATATAGCGTGTCGAAAGCGTTTGACCGCTTACCGTTACCGTTCCGCTCGGCAAACCTTCAAATCCTTGAGGAACCATCAGTGCGGCATCCGCCTTCACAATGCCTGACGCCTCAAATTGTCCGGGCATATAGCGCTTGAAAAAGCCTAAATTGAATTTCTCAAGTGCTACGTTAAGATTAAAAGCGTTCTTATTGAGTAAATCCAGGGCCAAATCGTTTCGCAAACAAACAAGAGCGTGCGGGTGAATCAAGCAGAACTGACCAACATCAAGAAGCAGCCCGTTGGTGTTAAACGCCACGGGCATTGGGGCCTGAAGAGACACAGGGCCGTAACCGGTTTGCACTGTAAGAGCATTAAGCGCCCCTTTCCAAGCATCCATGGAATCGTTTAATGCGCCGGAGAAAGTAGCCTTTAATTGGAAAAGCCGAGACTTTGTGTCGATTTTTAATTCGTGAGCGTTTTGGGTGCCGGCGAGATTGGCATTAAAACTGTCTACAAAAAGCCCCGGCAAAGCGATGCCGTTTACAGCCAAACGAGCGCCGCCCGAAACATTTTCTTCCGCGCTCATGGCGCCGGTTAAACGAAGCGTATTGACGGAGACTCCCTGGGCTGACAAATCCCGAACCGTCATATCGGCATTAATCAAAGGCATTAAAACGGGGCCTCTGACCTGCAGTCTGCCCTTGGCGCGTCCTTTGACATCCTTAACCATTTCAGAGAAATTCGCCGCATCAATATGCAAGGCTAAATCAAGGTTGGGCACAGCGGCATGAAAACATATATCCCCTTTCACATCGACTTTGTTATCACCCAAGTGCATGGCAACATCTGACAAATGCAAAAGTTTTCCGCCTTGTCGCGTGCTGACAGCCCCCTTAACGGTAAGGGGATAATTCTGCCAAGTTCCTGTCAGATCAATAGTGGGGACATCAATGCCGTCGCCCGTCCAGTGAAAGGCAGATTGAAGGGCTTTCAAATTAAGCGCCTGTCCGTCTATGTCGACCGCAATGTCTTTAAAGGCAATGCTTTGAATATGCACGGGTAATGGTGCCTGAAGGTCCGTTTGAGTAGACGTATCATCGGATTTTTCAGACTCTGAATCTTTCGTGTGCGCCGATGACAGCTGAGCGCTTTGCACCGTGCTTTGGACATTTTGGACGTAGAAGTCATGGAAAACCACTTCGCCTGAAAGCAGTTTATTGAAGTCCATATGCCAACCGAAATTGCCCTTAAAGCGCAAACCGGGCTGCTCCCAAACGACCTCTTTTGCATCCAAACTTAAGACGCTGCCGCTAAAGGTTCCTTGAGTGAGCTGCGGCAAATATTCTCTTGCCTGACTGACCAAAAAGTGAAGACCGGGAGCTGTTGCCAACAGAAAACCCGTGGCTGCACAAAGAACGGCAAACACACACAATAGGACCAATGCAATAATCTTAACCGCTCTCATAGTTCAGGCCCCAATCCGATATAAAACTGCACATCGTGCTTATCAGGATCACCCACGGGGGTTGCGATATCCAGCTTGATCGGTCCCAAGGGAGACTGCCAACGCACGCCAACGCCCACGCCTTTTTTCCAATCCTGATTATTGAAATTATTAACCGCCTGACCAATATCGAAGAAAACGGCGCCCCACCAGTTACCGGTCACGCGGTATTGGTATTCGAAGCTGGCCGTCACCAATTTCTCGGCACCGGTCAAGTCGCCGTTTTCGTCCTCGGGCGAAATTGATTCATATTTATAACCGCGAACACTTCTGTCGCCGCCCGCAAAGAACCGTAAATCCGGCGGCACCTGCTCGAAATCATCCGTTTGAATCCAACCGAGGTGAGAGCGCAAAACAAAGCGATGACGATCAGCAAACGTTTTGATTAAAGCGTGCTGCGCTTCTAACACCACAAAATCAATATCAGAACCCCACGTAGTATTGGACCAATCAATGGTGTAGCGCTGCGACAGTCCCCAAGTCGGCATCAAACCGCCAAGTGTTGTTGTTTTTGAAAAAGTCACACCAGGGTAAATCAACATAGTTTTGTCACTGATTTCACCCTGATCAAAGTCATCAATCGACCAACGCAAATGCACATCCTGCTGCCATCCCTCATAGGGCGCCCAATGACGGGAAATCATGGCTGAAGCTGAATCGGATTTCGTGTCGTTTAAGTCTTCTTTTTTGATACCGCCCTGTATCACCCAATAGTGCTCAAGCGCACTTTTTTCAAGCGGAATCTTGTAGCTCACATCGGCCAACTGCTCTTTAGAAGAAAGCTCAGTTGACGCTTCAAGACTGTGCCCAGAATCATTTAACCAGGGCTTTCGCCAAGTTACCGATCCTCTGGGCCCCACATCCGTTGAAAAGCCCAAACCGGTTTCAACGGCGTTTTCTTTTTTCGGTGTCACGTTGGCATAAACAGGTAAAGACTTGTCGGGGCTGCCGCGTCCCAAAAAAATATCGGGAGAAACAACGACGGAATTAAACCATCCTGTTGCCGATAAGCGTCTGTTTAACTCTGAAATATCGTCTGAAGTGTACGGATCACCTTTTTTAAAAGGCAATAAGTTGACCATTATAGGTTCTCTGATTTGGCTACCGATAAAGTGAATATCACCAAAACGGTAACGAGTCTTTGCATCGTAATCAAACGTCCAGTACGCTTTATTCTCAACGGCATCCACACCCAGTTCGCTTTTCACAAACTCCCCATCAAAGTAGCCGTGGCGAATCGCCGCGCGCTCAATTGACGATTTAAAACTTTCATATTCCCTGTGATTCAGTTGCCGCCCCTTTTTAGGGAGATTTTCTTTCAAGGCTTCGAAAACTTCGTCATCCTTGGCCTCTCCCCTGATTGTCAAAGATGTCGCAGCAATACGGGCTGGCTTTCCTAAATGGATTTTCGCAACCAATACAGCGGGCTTCTTTCCTTTTGGCTCTTGCCAGGTGTAGTGAATGATGCTTTGATAAAAGCCAAGCGCCTGCAATGCTCTCTTTATCGCTCGATCAACCTGCGCGCGGTATGTTTGTCTGACTTCTGTAAAGCTATTTTCTTTAACCGGCTGCAGCAATGCGTCAACATTGGAGCGCACCTCTCCCGAGATCCCCTCAACCTTTACATCAAAAGCTTGGGCACTTTGTGACAGAGCGCCTAAAAGGGCCACTACTGTCGCTAATTGTCGAAAATTCATCACAAAAAGCGCTTTTAAAACAACAGGTTTGATTTTAATTGATCTTATCTTTCTTTGAAACTTTCTGACTAAGCGGCTGAAATCTATTTTTCGCCAATGGCTTCAACAGGCTTACAATGAACAAATCGTTTGTTGAGCTTATTAAATGGAAATCAAAACTATCAAAGGCATTGCCCTTGCCTCCACGGCCGGTATCTGTTGGGGCTCCATGGGAGTGGCGGCCCAGTATCTGATGGCTGAATGTCGTTTTACGGTTTTGGATCTGACATCCATTCGCTTGTTGGGTGCCGGCATTCTTTTGGTGCTGCTTGATATTTTTTGGAATCGAACCAAACATATCAAAGCGGTCTTTGAGAAAGAAAATCTCAAAGATATTGTCATCTATGGATTTGCGCTTCTTTGCTCACAATCGACCTTCTTCTTATCGATTTCAAGCTCCAATGCGGCGACGGCCACCATCATGGTGCTCACCTCTCCGCTATTTATCATTGCCTACTTAGCGATCGCCCACCACCGTCGCATTAAATTGTTGGAAATGATTTGTCTGCTTTTGGCGATGATTGGGGTACTGCTTATCATCACCAAAGGCAATTGGAACACAATGGATTTGTCTATTGCAGGCGTTGGCTGGGGCTTGGCTTCTGCAATGCTCGGAGCCGTTGGAACAATTCAACCGGGACGTGTCGTCAGAAAACTCACCGTCTTTCCCGTTATCGGTTGGGCCATGACTTTTAGCGGTGCGGCGGCCTGTTTGTACAACAATCCGCTGGAAACTGATGTACTGTGGAACACCATGGGCATTGTGTGTTACCTGCATATTGTGCTCTGCGGAACCATTGTCTCTTTTTGCTGTTTTCTCAAAAGCATGGAATTTATCGCACCGCCCATCGCTTCGATGCTCACATGCTTTGAACCCCTATCCGCAGTCGTCCTTTCTGTTGTGCTTCTTGGGGCTACTTTCGGCGTCACAGAAGGCATTGGAGCCGTCTGTATCCTGATGACGGTTTTCTTACTGGCAAGGGCCCGTTCAGGTTAGTTGAAAAATTACTTTTTTAAGGCATGCGCTCGTTTGCGAGCAAGCAAAGAAAAGAGAGCCGGGCAACGATTAACTTTTGCCCGGCCCGATTAATTAACGGTGTTCCGCAATCACTTGGGCGATTCTTTCCAGAGCCGTCTTAATCGTCTGACGATTAGGACCGTAGGAGAAGCGCACCCAATGACGATAAGGTTCATTAGTCGGACGCACACGGAAGGGTCTTACGTCAAAGAAGTGACCCGGAACCGTGATGACTTTCTTTTGCAAACAAGCATGGAAGAAGTAATCTGCGTCAGATAATTTCCCCGGCAGATTTTCAATACTTGCCCACAAGTAGAACGTGCCCAACGGCTGATTGGCAGGCGTATGAATGCCCAACTCCGCCAAGCCTTCCATCATCATCTTGCGCTTAACGGCAAATTCCTTACGCGTGGCCAATAGTTCTGCTTCAGCGTGTCCTTCAGCCAACTCTTCAATGACCCCGCGTTGAACCATCGTGGACGGGCCTCCATCAACAGCGCTCGCAGCACGATTAATCATTTCGATCAAATACTTCGGACCGATCGCCCAACCTGCACGCCAACCAGGATAACGGAATCCTTTTGTTAAACCGTCAAAAACAATAACCGGATCACGATTAATGTCCTTCACATAAGGCAAGGCAGAAACGGCTTTTTCAGCGGGGGATCCATCTTCGTTATAAGAGAAGGTGGCATAGAATTCGTCCGCGCCCAATAGACAATTTTCTTTTCTGGCTGCCTCGATATAGCGGTCCATCGCCTCATCTTTAATCACCTGACCGGTCGGGTTGCAGGGATTGGAGAAAACAAAAGCGTTTGGACGCACGTCATGCATAAAGTTTTCGAAGCGTTCCACTGGCACCGTAAAACCATCTTTTTCTTCAGCACGCAGCTCAATCAGTTCACAGTTGTGACGAAGCGGATAGAGGTAGTCTTCATAAGCGGTATAGTCCGGATTCTTATAGGCAATTCGAGCACCGTCTTTGAAGATGCTATAAAGACGCGTTAAGGCCAGACGACCACCGCAGGCAAAACTCACGTTTTCAGCCGTGTATTGGCTCATGCCTTTGCGATAGGTGCGGTTCACCCAATCGGCAATGGCTTCTCTGACTTCAAGCGTCCCACCGACAGGACCATAGGCCGCATCGCTGGGCTGAAGTTTTAAGCTTTCGATGCGATCAGGAGCACCGTCAACGGTACCCACTTCCGGCTGACCTTGCCCCACGTTGCACCAGTCAGGGTGACCATTATAAAAGCCTAATTTAGAGGCTTCGTTAACTGTCCAAATCACCCCCATATACGGTACGTATCGCACCATCGGAAAATCTGCACTGCCGTATTCTTCCATCGCATTTCTCCTAGTAAGTTTCGTTTCGATTATTGTAGGTAGAAGAAAGCCAAAAGAGAATGACAGATCTTTAAATTATAATTGTCAAAAAGACAATTAATGTGAAAATTATGAAGAAAGTTGACAACCTTTTAGTCTGGAAGGTTTTGCTCACCATTGCTGATTTAGGCTCACTTAAACTCGCAGCTGAAAAGCTTTGGATTGATCCGCCTTTAGCTTCCCGAATGTTGGCCAATCTGGAAGACGAACTCGGTATTTTTCTTCTTGACCGTCGCTCACGCCCGGCCGTTCTGACAAAAGAAGCCAAAGAAATTCTGCCGTCTGTCAGTCAATTAATACAAAGCCATGAAGCGCTTCTTTCTTTAACTCAAAACCTACGAAAAGATCACGATCCCAAGGCTCGTCGGACGCTGCGTATATCGCTGCCCGTCAATATGGACCGAACGCCTATTCTTTCTGCCTTACTTGACTATGAATCGTTGCATCCCGGGGTTCATTTCGAAATTTTGGCTGACCGCGGACTAAAGGCTCTTTTAAACCGACAAACCGATTTGTCCTTTTGCTTTTACTCTTCCGATCAACCGGAATTGCACGGGACATTCGTGGATGATTTTTACACCTTCTTATTGGCCAGCCGCTCTTTTTTGAAAAAACATCGCTCGCCCGAGACGCCAGAGGATTTAATTCATTGCCTATTCTGCTGCGCTACCCTTACAGCCCCTACTACGCTGACTTTATTGAAAACGGGGAAGCACAATTCAAATTACGCCATTGTCAAAAGATTAATTACGGTGATGCAACGGCCTGTAAAGAAATGCTCCTTGCGGGAGCTGGCATTGCCATTGATCTCAACCTCGGCATGGTGCGATCTCAACTTCAAGACCAATCGGTTGTTGCTGTCATGCCAAAGTGGCATCGCCCCGTGGCACGAGCCCATGTGTACTGCCGCTCTGAAAACAAAAACAGTCCTTTATACCAAGAGGTGTTGAAATTGATTGTTGAAAACGGCAACTCGGATCTCACCAGTCCGTGGCGGCAGTTTGCCAAGCAATTTTAGGCAACAAAAAAGCAACCCAGAAGGTTGCTCATTGGAAAAGTGGCGTCCCCACGGGGATTCGAACCCCGGTACCGACCGTGAAAGGGTCGTGTCCTAGGCCTCTAGACGATGGAGACGCTATCTAACTGTGGTGGAGGTAAGCGGATTCGAACCGCTGACCCCTTGCATGCCATGCAAGTGCTCTACCAACTGAGCTATACCCCCGAAGAGAAAACGCATTGTATAGAGCACTTATCAAAAAATCAAGACCCTTACGAAATTTTTTTAGAGTGTTCCCATGTAGGTAATAATGACCGCATTAATCAAGTCAATCAAGAACGCGCCGACTAAACTGACTATGAGCCAAGCCCGGGCGTTGGAACCATATTTTTCAGACAAAGCCTGCATAACCGCCAAACCGTTTGCGGTCGAACCCATCGAAAAACCGACACCGCCAACACTTAACATCACCGTGTCATAGTTCTTGCCGAAAAGTAAGAAGATGAAAAACCATGAGAAAACCAACACCAAGACGGCTTGAGCGAGCAAAATCACCAACATCGGAATAGCCAAATTAACCAATTCAGCTAATTTCAAGCTATTAACTGCCATGGTCACAAAAAGCACCAAACTAATGTCCGCGACAGCATTAAGACCAACACCGTCAATTCGCACCGTCTTTGTGCAATCGATCACATTCCGAACAACCGCCGCCACAATCATGGAACCGATATAAGCAGGAAGCGTAATGATTTGTCCCAAAAAGTCCGAGACAATCCCACCCAGTGCCATACAAATGGCCACAATACCACCGGCTTTCATCAGTTCATCGGTAAAGGACGGTTTTTGACCGGCTTCTTTAGCCACAATATCGGCCTGCAGATCACCAGGCATCCGCAGAGGCGGTTCCGGTGTTGGCACGGATTGCGGAGTAACGATCTTGTATTTGCGAATCAGCCATTCACCAAAGGGACC
>OJMI01003557.1_pt1 | contig 11490 bp, 8 predicted proteins | sample 1597131 | NCBI WGS metagenome assembly OJMI01 (sample SAMEA2452116, study PRJEB22498) | human gut metagenome | reverse complement strand
GGCTATCTTCGACAGCAACGGACGCTTTGAAAAACTCTGGCAGTTCTCATCCTTTATGGTATCCAAAGGCTTCAAAATTATCGAAGTCGGAGGCGAAGACAAATTCGACGAAGGCGATATGCCGAAAGCAGAATACGATAGCGTACACGTTATCCTGCGTGCCTGCAAGAGCGGCAAACCAGAAATTACAGGCAACCGCATTACAGTAGAAGGTAAATCCTACACTACCAGATAAAACGAAAAAGCCGCATTACTGCGGCTTTTTTGCTATTAATCATCAATTTAATCGACATTATAAATTAAATTGATATAATCAAATTATTAGGCAAATCCCATTTGGTTTGATATTTTTCCGGCATTTTATCACAAAATTTACTACTGTTTATATCGCTTGAAAAATTTAATTGGAGTTTATCAGGGAGATGATTGGACAAATTAACTAAATTAATCCATAACGAATTATTGTTGTCACCCAACTTACAAACGGACAATCTCTTGTTGTCCAAAAGAAAACGGTTATGATATACTTCATTTCTTAAAACAACCAAAGCATCTAGATTACTATTATTAAACAAATTTACCTTTCCTAGGTAAGAAAATATACTATATTTTTCTTCTTCACTCAACAATTTTATCTGATTAATTAATTGACCAAAAGTTAAATCACTTAAAGCCAGAAAAAGATTCCCCAATTTATTAAAAGCGGCATTTAATTTACTTGTGTGCTGAAATTTTCTTATATTCTCCCCGTATGTATTAGATATATATGCTCTTAGATATTCTTCAAGAAATCCTATATATTTAAAAATAATTCGTCTTATACGCTTGTCATAACGAAACACTGTTGCAATTTCAGAATATTCGACTGTGGTTTCTTTCAGAGATTGTAAAAAAACTCTAACATTTTCATGTTCAGCTACACCTCTATACTCTAAAAAGTATTTAGAAACTTCTTTTTCTTCTTCGGATATTACTATTTTATCCCAAAATTCTTCTGCCGTCATACATCCAGTTCATCCTTGTAACGCATACAAAATTCGTTAAGCACTTCCAATAAGACAGAAAAAGAAGCACGGTCCTCTCCTCTGCATAAATAAGTGTTCTTCTTGTACAAATAAGCTTCTCTAACATCATTCCATACGCCTATTCGTTTCAATTCTTTAATCTTATATTGATAATTTCTAGAAGATTTCAATTCATTCCAATAATACTCATTGGTTGTTTTGCTGTGAATCAATTTTAGGTAATTTCCATTGTAACCTTCGCACAGGATTGCTACATCAAATGAAAAATGCAATTTACCTCCGAATATCAATTTCGAAGTTATTACCGAGGTATTGTTTTCAGCGGGCTTAAACCCCAAATCAGGATTGACTTCATTAAATGCTTGAATAAAAAGCTCCTTAATTTTCTTAGGATTAGAGAATAGATTCTGCTTATCCTTCTGCAAAATAAAATTATAATCGAGATCATACTCCCCTGTTTCCCCGTTTTGAGTTATTAGATTGTTCATTCCACTGCCAATCAAATGGAACTGAAAAGTAAAATAATCTCTCAAGAAACTATTTTGCACATTTTTGATAATGCTTTCACAGGCTTCTTTTAATTCTTTAAGTTCTTGTTTGTTCTTTACAAAATCGTACATCTTAGTCACCTTTTTTACCGATTATTTTTACTAATGCATCCCCGATCTGTTTAGCCTCTTCTAAGGTATTATCCATGCCTAAGGAAATTCTAATTGTACCTTGCGCAAAATCTTCTTTCACGCCTATCGCACGAATAACATGTGAAATTTTCGTATGAACACTGTCACAAGCCGCTCCGGTAGAAATCATTATTCCCATCAAATCCATTCTGTGTAAAATCATTTCTCCGCTTTTTCCTGCAAAAGATAACGAAAAAATACCCGGAACCCTACTTTCCTCATTGCCATTTATTATAAAATCAATCCCTTCCGTCAACCCGTTGCCTTTTAAAATATACACAATAATGTTTTCTAAGCTATTTATATATCCTAAATCTCTTTGTAAAACACTTTGCTGCAACGCTGTGGCCATCCCAACTATAGCAGGAACATTTTCTGTCCCGGCGCGAAAATTAAATTCTTGTGCGCCACCCTTCATAAAAGGATGAATATTGATTCCATTTTTCACATACAAAAATCCTATACCCTTAGGGCCTCCAAATTTATGTGCAGAGGCCGACATTAAATCCACACCCAAATCTTTCACATCAACTTTGATATGCCCCACTGCTTGTACTGCATCTGTATGAAAGAGGGCGCCTCTATCATGCGCAATTTTTGCAAGCTTTTTTATATCCTGTCGAGCACCTATTTCATTGTTAACCAACATTATGCTTACCAAGTTAACATCTGAAGTAATGGCATTGCTAAGCACTTTTGGTTCTAGTATTCCAAGGCAATTGACGGGGAGATAAATGACATTGCACCCAAAATTTTCCATGTACTTACAACTTTTTAAAACAGCATGATGTTCAATTTGAGATGTAATTATCGTTTTTTTATCTCTGTTAGCTAAAACTGCTCCTTGAATTGCCCAATTATCACTTTCTGTTCCTCCGGAAGTAAAATAAATTTCATTAGGCAATGCATTTATACATTCCGCAATAGTATTTCTCGCTTCCTTCAAAGCATTTTTTACTTTCCGAGAAAAAGAATATGGCTGCGATGGATTAGCGTATTCATACAACCAAAACGGTTTCATAACTTCAATGGCTGTTTTATTTAATTGTGTAGTTGCCGCATTATCGGCATATATTATCCTCGCCATGATGCCCTCACTTAAATAAAGTGCAACCTTCTTCTTTGAACTGTTCAACTTTGGCCAGCAACTCTTCCTGCGTCACTTCTAATTCATCTGCAAGACAAGCCAAGCAATAAAATTGTTTTGCATTTTTATTTATTAGCTTTTTGGTTAGGCCAACCTCATCTTTTGTCAAAGGCTCTTTACCGCACACGTAACATCTTTTTTCTGTCATACTTAACCTTCTTCGTTTACTGTAAACATGGGCATATCTTTTCCCGCATATTCAACATCAAGGAGTCCAAGTTGATAACGAATAGTATCTCTCATCCTTTTTGCTCTATCAAGGCAATATCTTCTAAAATCATACGGCGAAATATCTTTCGCGCTTTGTACATGCGGGAATAATAATTTAAGATATGCTGTTGCTATACGCTTCACTGCCTCAGTATCTCTTGTATCAGCGCCAGCCGGAACAACGATAAGCTCATCAACAACAGAACGATACAACATATCATCCCTAAGTTCATGCAAGATTGAACAGAAATACTCAGAATTTAATGCCCAACCGGACACTTTCAGGTCATCATTCATTCTCGGAATGTTCCATCCTTTGATAAACCCGTGAAATCTTTCAATCAATGCTGATTCATGGAATACTTCGGGCAACTCGACAAACATATTACTATATCCGTCTGCATCCATAATTTCTTTCCTGATGTTTCCGCACAGAATAACTCCAGCATAAGCAATTCCCTTATAATCGCCTACTGTAAAATTGCCGTTTTCCAAATAGCCCTTTAACGCAGCCCTCATTTCATCAGTATCAGTAAAAGATATCGTCTGAACCTCATCTAACGTAACAAAATCACTTCCGGCAATCAATCCTTCTCGCCTTTTGCTTTGATCATAGAACATTTTTGCACGGCTCATAATTCCGCCACTTGACAACCATCCATAACGGCTTACATTGCCAAACAGATATGATTTTCCGGTACCCTTAGGAGCAAGCTCGATTAAGTTCAATCTCTTTTCTACAAACGGCAACAGTCTTGTTAGCATAGTTAATTTTTCTTCTTCGGTATTATAACCTGAAGCGTTATAATCAACTGCGCCCAATAAGACATTTATCCATTCGTCTGTTGTAAATTCCTTGCGGGCTTCTTTATATTGCTCGACATCTATTTGATATGGAAATCAGTTTGATTTTTCCGTCTTTTGAAGATTTTGCCTTTGATTTTTTTGCCTCGTATTCAAATTCAATGTCGTAACTGTCTGGTTGGCGATAGCCAAGTTCAACCATCCCCCATATATCTCTACCTTTTACGAGTTCATCTTTACAGTCTTCCCAAACATTAGGCTCAATAATTGTTTCCCTAAACCCTAAACCAAATTCAGGCAAAGCAAAGGAAACCTCGCTTGATCTTATATCGATGTTGACTGCTATTTTTGCAAGAAATTTAACTCTTTCTCCATCTACAATAATTCTACTTTTGATAGCATTCCAATCGGCTTTCCGAGGTATAAATTTCTTTACAAAATTAGATAATTCATCTTGATCAAATTGGCCGTCTTCATCCTCAAATTTTCTGAGCAACCAATCTCTCATAAATGCAGGCAGACTTAATGCCGTGAAAAAGTTCGTTTTTTTCAGGTCTTTATAGACGACCATTTCATCAAAATTATCTCTGAGTTTTTCAATGTAATCCATTCCTACACTCCTTAGAACAAATCATCAAAATCACTATTTGATGTACCCACAGTTCCTTTTACGTTAATTACAACAGAACCAAGCAAATTTTCCCCATCAAATATATCGACATTATACTTACCCGAACGTTTAATTTCAGGAGCACAAATCTCATAGTGAGTTTTATCTATACATTTTGCAGAGTAAGATCTTTCTTTCAAAACAACCCTTACTTTGTCTTGGTTTTCTACATCCGAAATATATAGCTTAAAAGTAACACCCTTCTTTCTCTCAATAACAATATTTTCAGCATCCAATACTCTTATATCAGAAGTTATCTGGCCTTTGAGTGAAAGCGTAATAACTGGAATAACCGTTTCCTCTAACGAAGCCCCACCATGCACTTCTACATTTGCTCTTCTGCTCTTTTGGAATCGTCCATAATTTGTTAGTACAATATAACCTTTTTCAGATACAGAATAACTTATGTCATAATCATCAAAATACTTACAACACCGTCCTGAATGCTCTCCCCTTGTATCAGTCTCATACTTTTCTTCTATATGAGCAATAACAGCCAAACGAGATGCCCCGTGGTCACTGGCAATAATGAACTTTTTGCAATCATGCAAAGCCAATGAGGTATACGCGGTATTTATTGCCTCTTCTATAACAGCTAATTCATCAGCCAAATGTATCGGAGCTTGACACTTCTCATAGTCAAAGCCACCCTTTTCTTTGTGCTTAATCTCGTCAAGTCTTGATTGCTTTGCTTTTTTACCGCCATCCCACTCATCATAAAACTTCCTATTGATTTCCGTGATCGTTGGCAAATCAGCCCTGACTACATCTATCTTGATAGATAAACCTTTTTCGCGCGCAAGATCCTGAATATAAGACAAATACTCTACTCCGAGTGCGTCGATCCAGTATAAGTAACAGTTTTTCTTGTCTCCAATTTTAGATAAAGCATTTGCGCGAGTATCTAAGCTCGCGTACTTCATCGATGCCTCGCTCACAGATGCAACAAAATTTTCATCCAATACATTTCTTATCTTTTGTTTCTTATACGAATCAAAATAATCTGTAAGGAATTGTGATATTTTGCCGCAATCAAAAATGTACTTCTTCAGGTAAGAAGCTAATGCCGGATAAATATATTCCAGTTCAGGTACAGTTCCATATGTAGATACCCATTTAATGATAGCATGTCTTTCCATAAGAGTTAAATCGGTAAAATGATATATGCTTTCTTGGGAATCTATTTCGTTTTCACGAACAAAAATTGCTATATCCGACTCGGAAATCCCTTTTAATAACTTCTTCCTCGCCATATACATTTCCTGAAAACTTAAATCATTATGGCGTATTTTTATAATATCGTTAAGAGCATGCTCTTTCAGGGATTTAAAATCATCTACGGATGAAATTACATACCGCAAATACAAGTTGTGAATTTTCTCGACGTTGAGTTTAAGCGAGACAAAGTAAATCCAATTCTTATATTCATATCCAATCGCTCTCTCAAGAAATTCTTCCTCTGCCTGATCACACAATCCGTAAAAACCTAAAGCCGCCTCAAGTGTGCCGAACTTTTGCACGTCGGACAGGAGCTTCCCCCACTGTTCTTCTGTTCCTATTGATTGCGGCAATAAAAATCCCTTTACTAACTGTTTGACGGCCATGTAAGAATTTGAAATAGTTGTTATCGGTATTAGCGAATTACTTAAATCCAAATCCGTTTTAACATACAATTTGCCAGTTGATCCACTCTCGAATTGCTTAAGCAAAAATTTGATTCCAGTCTCTTTTACAAGTCCCAAATTAGAATCAGTTTGTATATTAACGATAGAATTATAGTTATTGGATTGCGATTGAAAAAACACTCTTTGCTCCTTTAAGCGTATATCTTCCTCCACAATTGTTTTAAGTGGTCTGTCCATATACCTTAGCAAAATAACCACTCTGGCAACCCCTAAGGTTGTATTTTTTAATTTCCTTAGAAATTTAATGGCTTCTTGCTCACCCTTTAGGGCAAGATATTCTCCTAAACCGGTGATGACGCATTTGTTTGAAGAGAAATCAACATCCGCAATCCTAAAAGAATCAATCAGCTCATCCAAATTGGGATATTTATCTGCCGCTTTGCAAAACTCGCTTAATCTAATTTCTTTCAATCCTGCCTGTTTTAAGCTGTTTAATACGGACAAATACTCTACGTCATCAACCGCATAGAAGAAAGGCAAGCCTTTTGCTTTTGATAAGTAATTGTCTACAAGCGCATCGAGCATAATCATTTGCCCCCGTTTTCGATTATTCTGACACCGAGGTGTATATCTCGTTTAACTAACTCTTTCAATCTAAGTTTCAGTTCTGCATCGCTCATTTCATCAATTAACGCAACAGCTTTATCACTACCACCTGCGTAATATTCCATTTGAGCCATATCCTGTATTTTCTTTCTAACAACAGGACTATCTAACCATTCGTAGGCGTCTATCGTCAAATTTTCAAGAGCGCTCCTCACGGCATTTATATTCAACAATGCAGAATATCCCCCTATAATTTTTTCGACAAATCTTTTGTTTCTGTATTCCTCATCTTTAATCTTTTCAAAGAACGCACCAGAATTTTCGACAAAAGCAATAGCCTCTGTTATTTCAAGGTCACCTTGAACATGACTATTCAAGGTAGCAAATGCCCGTTTCGCCTCGTCGTAATGATTGTCATCAACAAGACTCAATATCGGAGTTTGATAACGACTTGACCATTCTCTTGGATTTTTTGTACCAGTTCTTTCTTTCCACGCATTAAATAATTGCGTCTTTTTCTGACTGCTACGATATGTTTCAGCTGCCGCTTTTACATAAGAATTACTTACAGTTGCTGTAGTTGTAAACAAGTCGTTTTTTATAGAACTTCTTATTTCTTCTTTTTCAAGTTCATTGAATCCCTCGAGATACACACCATAGAGTTCAACAAAAACGCTTAATTTGTCTCTAAGGATCGACTGTACTTCAGCCATATTGTTAACCAACTCGTCCCAAAAGCCCTTCATCATCTCAGGCAAGAAATCTTCTCTAAATGCAATTTTCTGCAAATACGATAATGTTTTATCTAAATTAGGACGCTTGGATTTTAATGCTTCACACGAAAAACTTACAAACTTCAATTCGTCACGCCAAGCATTAAACATTTTCTCCTTGGAATTACAATGCACATTAAGCAATGTGTTAGTTTGCTTTATAACTTCATATTCTACAATTAACTTTTGAATTTCACTACAGCCTGTCTCTTTAATCCACAAAGCCGAATGCTTAATACTGAATATCCTTTTTATATCCGGTAAAAGAATATCTGGATCACCAATTTCACTTGCAAGAGAAATCAACCTTCCGTCTTCAAAGTGTCCTAAAAATGCTTCCATTCCCGCTTTGCATTTTTCTTCGGTAAGCAACTCTTTTAAGTATTTAGCTACCGAAGGACGATTCTGTGCGATCTCTCCTATTTCAATGGCTATATTATGGGTTGCCTTTCCCTCGCTCTGTACTAATGCGATATATTTCTTTACAACATCATACACACTACCACTATCAATTTCCTCTAAGCACCAAATCGGATAACCCAATTCTCTCATTTTGTTGCTTACAAGGTTGCTTACCTGTGTGGGTGATGAACAAGATGTTGCAGGGACACCCCATGCCTCCTCAGTTACTTCATAAAAAGCCTTCTCCTTTGGAGTCATTTTTACAATATAAGTAGTTTTCGGATTCTTCCCGATATAGTTACCTATCATCTCGGCCAATTTATCAGGAGTCATGACTTCCGGGTATCCCTCTGCGTTTATGCAACGATATGGATCTGAGCTATATTCTTTCAATAAAAATCCGGTAATGAAAGCAGATAAATTGCATGGCGAAAAACCATATTCCTGTTGCAGAAAATCGTAAATCTCTCCAATAGAAATTTGGCCTTGCTTAGCAAACGAATCAGAAATCAAATTATCTACAGACTTTTTAATGACAACCATCGCTGCGCCTTGGAGTTCGGGGACAAGCCAATATTCCTTTCTCCCCCAAACGGTTCCCAGCACACTATTTTGACACCCTTTTATCAAGCCATTGATTTCAATATCTCCCATTCCGTATCTTGCAATCTGCTTGGCTTGATTCAACTTCAATTGTGATTCAGTAAGTCCCTTTGTAAAATCCTGAACGTATCTAAATTTACTCAGTACGAGAGTCTGCAAAATGACCTGAACATTGTTGGCTCCAATTGCTTTTTCTCCATCCTGATTTGCGTATGTATAGACATAAAACTGCCCATCGTGGATCTTATCTCTCCATGTTCTATTCAAGACCTCTTTCGCTTTTCTCGCATTCTCCTTAGCTTGCTGATTATTATTGCTTTGATAATAATTAGCCATTGCCGAATGATCTATATACAATTCAAACAATTCTACCCCGAGAGGCGATGAAAGCGCGTCAATTACAATTATATTTTTATATTCTTCATTGGCAATTGTCGACTTAATAGTATTTCTGAATGCCATAGCCTCATCTTCGTCTTTAGCAAGCGCTAAAACGGCATAGAAACGCCACGAATTGTCTTTGCTCTTCAGAGCATCCATGGTTCTTCTAAAATCAGCTATAGTAACAATAGGCAAAGCACCTGTCTCAGTATTAAGGGCATATCTCAATTTTAAAGCCGGGCTTAAACTAAGCGCCATCGGGAGCATGTCTCCTTCTTGCACTAATTTGTTTATATTGCTTTGTTTCCTAATCTCAGTTTTAGCTGCTTCGATTTTTGCATTATCCCCTGCAAGAACCGCCGCTCCAAACACTTTTTTTCCATCACCAATTGGCGTGCTAATCAAGACACCCTTGCTTTCCAAAGATTTTGCAATATGTCTTGCCGCGGACTCAAGCTCTCGTATTCCTTCAAAAGCATAACTAAGATTCTGTTCCGTCGGCTTCAAAATCGGTATAGCGCCGCCAAGTCTTTGATCAATTGCTTGCATGATAAGAATCGTTTTCAGAACTCGTCTCTCTTTTTCATCAAGCATAGTTTGCTGCGGATAGGTATCTAAAATAAGTTTTATATCCGAAGTTAGATGGTCTTTACCTTTCACATAAAAGAAATCCCAAAGCATATCAACCGTCAAAAACGGTTGAGCTTCGTCCATAGGGCCGTATTCTTTAATAAACCACTGAAATGCTTTAACGTCTGTGTCATGAGAAGATTTTATAAAATCAAACATACTTCTCTGATTGGACTGAAACGCATGAGCGATATTTTTCAAAACAAGAGCGGCTACCGGATGAATAGGCAAAATATGTCTTATAACAGATCTATCTTTTATATTTGCAGCCTTCATTACTGCCGGAATTGCATTAGGTAGCGCCGATTCCAATCCGCCAGTCATCTGCATCCATTGAGATTTAGCCGCTTCTTTTACGTTAAAAGCATGTCCAATCAAATCGAATGCAATGTTTTCAGGCAATTCGATTTCAATACGATCAAACCTATCTTGTATAACTTTCCAAGAGTCATCATTGGTGCTAATGGAAGTAATAGGATGTGTCACGACAATCAAATAGAAGGGTACTTCCTCACAGATTGAAACAATCTTTTGGAATTCGCCTAATGAATTCTTATTAAGCCTAAAGAAATCGCTGAACTCATCCCAAATAAGCACAATCTTAATATCATTTTTCTGAATAATATCTTTAATCCAGTCACGCAAACTATCGGCATCTAAAGACAATGCCGTTATACCTTCTTTCGACGCCATTCTAAAGATATTGTTCATCAATTCAGAAATGTTGCTGTTCTTAGTAAGAGAATTCACTATTTCATCTGCATTTGACTGTGAGAACAACGATCTCCATTCAGGCTTCTCTAATAAAGAGTTGATGAAAGCTTTCTGCGCCGGTTTTTCTATCCAACGTATAACACTTTCTTTTAGTGTAAATTCTCCTTTGTATTCAATATCTTTGTTTTCCAAGGCGAGCTTAATACTCTCCTGAATCGCCAAAAAAGTTGTTGCGGAGAATCGATACTACCAGAAGCATATCTATATGCTGTCGCGATCTTTTTCTCTTTATGTCCTAAAAGTTTCGCCAATAAGGGCATCTCGCGCTTCAAAGGCTCGTATCTATCCCAATATTGTTTTAATTCACCTTCGTCAACTTCAAGTATCTTTTTTAAGGCATAAGCACATTGGCTTTTTCCTGTTCCATAAGCACCATGTATCCAAACGGAGCGTTTTGTCTCTCCACCCAACATATTTTCAACGCTCTTAAGAAGCTTGATAAACGTTTCATGAGGATATGTGTTTTTCCAATCCACTCCTGCATTGATAGCAGATTCGTCTATACAAGGGAAATATGTCTCATTGATGTCAAAATATTCACAATATTTCATTACATTCATCTTACAGTTCCTCCTTGAATAACTTCAACACATCTGCTGACGTTTTATCCTTTAGCGTAATCGTTTTGAGATCATTTGTAAATGTCGCATTTATAAATTCGTTATATCTTGCCGACAAACCCAAAAGAATAGACTTCCATTCTTCTTCATCATAAATGCCCATTACTCTTGCAGGACTTGCCCCATCCCTATCAATCTCTTCGTCGAACAAATATGACAAATGGAATTCCCTATCTTCCATATTACACTTTTCAACAAACTTATAAAGGGCATAAAAAACGACCCTATTGTCATTTACAATCCATTTCGATCGAACCATGTCCTCATCTGTAGTAAAGCCGAAATTCAAGTTCGTTCCAAATGGTGTATCAGTTATTCGCTTATAAGCCTTAACAATCGATTTCGCATCTTTAGGTTTTACGTCTGCGGCAATCAACATCTCCTCAACCTTACTTTTTTCATAGTAACAACCCACGCTTAGATTATCAATATACCAAGCTATCTGAGGATTATCATAGACAAGGTTAATCATTATGAGCCCTAACGCAGATTCTGTTTCCCATCCCATATCGCTAATCAACTGCGCAAATTCTGTAAAAT
>OJMI01003555.1_pt1 | contig 11500 bp, 9 predicted proteins | sample 1597131 | NCBI WGS metagenome assembly OJMI01 (sample SAMEA2452116, study PRJEB22498) | human gut metagenome | reverse complement strand
CCCAGGCCGAATAGCCGCGGGCTTCGAACGTGTTGCGCAATCCGCCGTTGGGGAAGCTGGATGCGTCCGGCTCCTGTTGTGCGAGCAGCTTGCCGCTGAATTCTTCGATCATGCCGCCGCCGCCGTCATGTTCGACGAATGCGTCGTGCTTTTCGGCTGTCCCGTCGGTAAGAGGCTGGAACCAGTGTGTGTAATGTGTGACTCCTTTTTCCAGTGCCCACATGCGCATGCCGGCAGCCACATGATTGGCTATTTCGCGGTCGATAGGGGTTCCGTTGTCGATGGCATGGGTCAGGGCTTTGTAGGTTTCCTTGGAGAGATACTTTTGCATTGCCTTCCGGTTGAAGACGTTCTCACCATAATATTCGGATACTTTCTGATTGGGAGTAATGGCTTCCACTGCCTTTCGGTTGGATGCTTTCTCCACTGCATTGAAGCGTGAGATTGACATACAGATTGTTTTTATGTTATACCGGCTGCAAAGATACATGCAATTCTCCATGAATGCTTTCATCCGGTAGTTAAAAATAGATGAGTAGGAAACGATTTGTCCCGGCGCATCCCGTTTGGCAATGCACCAGCTTCTCTAAAGCTATGCATTAGGTTGCGTAACCCATAGCTTTAGCCTTCATAAAGCATAGCTTTACGGTAGCCTTTTTGGGGTGTCTGTCCTTTCGAATGAGGGCGTAAATGAAGATTCAAACATTTCATCGCGTGGGATAAATAAAAAAGGTGTATTAAGAAATGCTATTATTGATTATCAGTGATTTATGGTGATAGGTGATAGGTAAACCCCCGTTTCTGTAAAAGTTTAGGAAAAATGAATTAAAAAACGCCGCCTTTAAGGTGACGTTTTTTAATTCAAACTCAGAAAAGTTTTACAAAAAGGCCTTTTCACCTATCACCTATCACCCGATCAGAACAAACTCCAGGCTACTGTCAATCCTGCCATGACGATCGCTACCATGCTCATCAGCTTGATCAGGATGTTGAGGCTGGGACCGGAGGTGTCTTTGAACGGGTCGCCGACCGTATCGCCTACGACTGTCGCCTTATGGGCTTCGCTGCCCTTGCCGCCGTGGTTTCCTTCTTCGATATGTTTCTTGGCGTTGTCCCAGGCGCCTCCCGAATTGGCCATGAAGATCGCCAGTACGAACCCGGTGCTCAGGCCGCCGATCAGCAGTCCGACCACTCCTGTCACTCCGAATATCAGACCGGTGAGGATCGGTGCGATGATGGCTAACAGGGAAGGGGTCACCATCTCATGTTGTGCCCCTTTTGTCGAGATGGCCACGCAACGGGCGTAATCGGGTTCGGCTTTTCCTGTTAGTATTCCGGGGATTTCACGGAACTGGCGGCGTACTTCCTCCACCATGTGTCCGGCTGCCCGTCCGACTGCATTCATTGTCAACCCGCAGAACATGAAAGCCATCATGGAGCCGAGGAACATCCCCGCCAACACCTTCGGGTTCATAAGTGTGACATCATAATAGATCATAAAGTCGGAGAAAGAGGCTTTTGATACCTCGATGGCTTTGCCGTCGGAAAATGTCAGGACTGTTTCGCCCAACCGGAGCAAGCCTATTTTAATCTCTTCCACGTAAGAAGCCAGCAAAGCCAAGCCAGTCAAGGCTGCCGAGCCGATCGCAAACCCTTTGCCTGTTGCGGCGGTCGTGTTGCCTAAGGAGTCGAGCGCATCCGTACGTTTGCGTACTTCTTTGCCCAAGCCGGACATTTCCGCATTGCCGCCGGCATTGTCGGCAATCGGCCCGTAAGCGTCCGTAGCCAAAGTGATCCCTAATGTCGAGAGCATCCCGACGGCGGCGATGCCGATGCCGTACAACCCCATCCCTACATTGTTGAAATCGAAGCCGGAAGCAAAAAGGAACGAACAGATGATCCCGGCTACTACGGCCAGTACCGGAATGGCGGTCGATAGCATGCCAAGCCCCAAGCCGGAGATAATCACCGTTGCCGGTCCGGTCAGTCCGGCCTCTGAAACCCGCTGGGTGGGCTTATAAGACTGGGAAGTATAGTATTCCGTCGATTGGCCGATCACGATCCCTACCAACAATCCGATTATGACCGAACAACTGATCCAGAACCAATTGTCCAACTCTAACAAATAAAGAATGCCGAAAGTGGAGAGGGCGATCAACACGGAACTTAGGTTTGTCCCTATGGCAAGCGCTTTCAGCAGCTCACGTATAGTCGCATTTTCCTTCGTGCGGACGGCGAAGATGCCGATGATCGACAATACGATCCCGACCGCGGCGATCAGCATCGGCGCCACGACCGCCTTGTATTGCATCTCTACGTCGCCGGACGCCACGAATGCGGCAGCACCCAATGCGGAGGTTGCCAGAATGGAACCGCAATATGATTCGTACAAATCCGCCCCCATGCCGGCCACATCTCCGACGTTGTCTCCCACATTGTCGGCAATGGTTGCCGGGTTGCGCGGGTCGTCTTCGGGGATGCCGGCTTCGACTTTGCCGACCAGGTCGGCTCCGTCATCGGCTGCTTTTGTGTAGATACCACCGCCGACACGGGCGAAGAGTGCCTGTGTGGAAGCTCCCATACCGAAGGTCAGCATGGTGGTGGTGATGATGGTCAGTTTATGTGTGGCATCCATCGTTTCTGCCGGAATGCAGATATTCAATAATATGTACCAGAACGAAATGTCCAGCAAGCCGAGGCCGACGACAACCAGCCCCATTACGGCACCGCTCCTGAAAGCAACCTGCAAGCCGCTATTCAAAGACGACCGGGCGGCATTGGCGGTACGGGCGGATGCGTAAGTAGCCGTCTTCATTCCTAAGAAACCGGCAAGGCCAGAGAAGAAACCGCCGGTCAGGAAAGCGATCGGAACCCATTCGTTTTGTACTCCGAATCCATACGCCATGATGGAGAACAAAACCACCAGGGCGAGAAACACCGAAGCGACAACCTTGTATTGTTGTTTCAGGTATGACATAGCCCCTTTGCGTACGTGCCGGGCTATTTTTGCCATTAACTCCGTCCCTTCACTCTCTTTCATCATCTGCCTGAAGAAGAACCAAGCAAATACCAGTGCCAGGATGGAGGCTACCGGTATGATCCAAAAAATAGGTGTAATCATAGCAATGAGATTTAAAATTAATACGAATTTAATCGTTTTGACACTTAGCGTCTTACGATCCTTTATTGTTCATCTGTAAATATAACAAAAATAAAGAAGTAGAGAAACTTTTTCGTAAATAATAATGTTTCATTCTAAAAAAAACAGCATATTTGTCACAGAATAAGAATGAAAACGCAAATGACGGAAGAAACGAACCATAATGCCTATAAATTAGGCTTGGCTCTGAGCGGAGGAGGAGCGAAAGGTTTCGCTCATATCGGAGTTTTTAGATTACTGGAAGAATGCGGTCTGAAGCCGGATATCATCGTTGGTACGAGTGTCGGTTCGTTGATGGGTGCTTTGTTTGCCGATGGCTATACGTCCGACGAAATTAAAGAACTCTTTACCGGTCGTGAGTTCTCCGAATTCGCCCAGTTGCAAATCCCGAAATCGGGATTGTTCGACAGCAAGCGGTTCCGCTATTTTCTTCGTCGTCATTTGAGGGCTAAAACGTTTGAAGAGCTGAAAACTCCTCTGGTTGTCGTGGCGACCGATCTTGACAATGGCGAGAGCCATGAGTTTCGTAGCGGTCCCATCGTAGAGGCGGTGACCGCTTCCTGTAGTATTCCGATTATCTTTAGCCCGGTCGTGATAAACGGAGTGCATTATGTTGACGGAGGTCTTTTCCATAATTTCCCGGTTTCGATCATCCGTGAAGAGTGTGAGCGTATCATCGGTGTGAATGTCAGTCCCCTTGTCCCGCAAAAGTACAAGCAGACGATTTTCCATATCGCGGAACGTTCCTACCACTATATGTTCCGGGCGAACACGTTGGAGGACCGCGAGATGTGCGATGTCCTGATCGAGGCGGAGGAGTTCGGTATGTATAAGACATTCGATCTGGAAAATGTGGATGAGATCGCGAGTATCGGATATGCTGCGGCGATCCGGGCATTCGAGGTCGTGATAAAAGAAAATAAATATGAAACCTTGGTGAACGCTATTATGGCAAGAAGAAACAACGCCTTGATGCCATAGTTTTTTCCGGAAGTTCCGGTGTTCACCCCAAATATTAACTAAGTTGGCAAATAACGCGATGAAACAGGCAAATAAGATGGTAATATATCAGGTCTTTCCACGTTGGTTTGGAAATATGAAATCATCCCTGGTGAAGAATGGAAGTAAAGTTGAAAACGGAGTAGGAAAGTTTTCGGACTTTACGCCGGTTGCTTTGTCCAAGATTAAGGAGTTGGGAACCACCCATATCTGGTATACCGGAGTGATCGAACATGCAACGAATACTGATTATACGGCTTACCAGATACGAAGAGACCATGCGGCAGTCGTAAAGGGGAATGCCGGCTCGCCTTATGCGATCAAAGATTATTATGATATAGACCCGGACCTGGCCGATAATGTGCCTGACCGTATGAAAGAATTCGAATCGCTGGTCAGAAGGACGCATGAAGCCGGAATGAAAGTAATCATCGATTTCGTACCTAATCATGTGGCCCGCCAGTATTATTCGGATGCCAAGATGGCATATGTGGAAGACTTGGGGCAAAAAGACAATACTTCGAAAGCTTTCGATCCTAATAATAATTTCTATTATATACCGGGGCAGACTTTGTGTCTGCAATTCGGTGCTCAGCAGGAAGATTTTGAATATAGTGAATTTCCGGCGAAAGTCACGGGGAATGATTGCTTCAGTACCTGTCCCGGACAAAACGACTGGTATGAGACGGTCAAGTTGAATTATGGTGTTGATTATGTGAACGGCCGTACCCTGCATTTTGATCCGGTTCCCAATACATGGGCGAAGATGCTGGATATCCTGCTTTTCTGGGCGGAAAAAGGGATAGACGGTTTCCGGTGCGATATGGCGGAAATGGTTCCGGTTGAATTCTGGAACTGGGTGATCCCGAAGGTGAAACAGGCTTATGATGTTTGTTTTATTGCCGAAGTTTATAATCCGGCAGAATATCGCAATTATATCTGGAACGGACATTTTGATTATTTGTATGATAAGGTCGGACTGTACGATACGGTACGGGCGGTCATGTGTAACCAGGCTCCGGCAAGCAATATCTCCGGATGCTGGCAGTCACTCGAAGGCATCCAGCATAATATGTTGAACTTCCTTGAAAACCATGACGAGCAGCGTATCGCTTCTTACTTCTTTGCCGGTGATCCGCGTCCGGGAATTCCGGGGATGATCGTGTCGGCTATGATGAATACCAATCCGGTGATGATCTACAGCGGACAGGAGTTAGGAGAGCCGGGAATGGACGATGAAGGGTTCAGCGGACGTGATGGGCGCACGACGATTTTTGATTACTGGAGTCTTGCCAGCTTGCGTAACTGGATAAACGAGGGAGCTTTCGATGGCGGCAAACTGACTGCCGAACAACGGCAGTTGCGCGAGGTGTACGCAAAGATCTTGAATATATCAAAGTCCGAACGGGTTATCACGGAAGGAGTTTTCTATGATTTGATGTATGCAAACCTGAGCAATCCGTATTTTAATTCACACCGTCAATTCGTGTTCATGCGTAAATATCAGAATGAAGTGTTGTTAGTGGTGGTCAACTTTGACAAGGCAGAGCAGACGGTACGCATCCAAATTCCTGACGAGGCATTCAAGGCACTTGATTTCGGGGACAACAAAGCTGCCGTACAGACCGATCTGATGACTGGAGAGAACTGTATCAGCACATTGACGGCTGCTTGGCCCTATCAGGTCGTTATACCTGCTTATTCCGGTCGTTTACTGAAGTTTACATATTGATTTATGATTTATGGTTTGTGATTTATGATCTGCTCTGACCGATGTGTTTGGTAATAAATCATAAATCATAAATCATAAATCATAATTGTTTTGTACCTTTGCACTCACAATTCAAATCTATTTACTTAAGATAAATATTCGGAATAATGAGTGCACAAACTCCTTTCTTGGTGTTTTCGGGAACTAACTCCCGGTATCTTGCAGAGAAAATTTGCAATAGTCTTGGTTGTCCGCTGGGACAGATGAACATTCAACACTTTGCCGATGGTGAATTTGCCGTCTCTTATGAAGAGTCGATTCGCGGTCGCGATGTATTCCTGGTACAATCAACGTTTCCTAACTCTGATAATCTGATGGAGCTTCTCCTGATGATCGATGCTGCCAAGCGTGCTTCAGCACACTCTGTAATCGCAGTTATTCCTTATTTCGGTTGGGCACGTCAGGATAGAAAAGATAAACCGCGTGTTTCTATCGGGGCCAAACTGATCGCAGACATGCTGAGTACTGCCGGTATCGACCGCTTGATTACGATGGACCTGCATGCCGATCAGATTCAGGGATTCTTTAATGTTCCGGTCGACCACTTGTATGCTTCTTCCATTTTCCTGGATTACATCAAAACATCATTGCCTCTGGATAACCTGTGTATCGCTACACCGGATGTTGGAGGAACTAAACGTGCCAGCAGTTATTCCAAATACCTGGGTTTGCCGATGGTTATTTGCCACAAGTCACGTCTGCGTGCCAATGAAGTGGCCGAAATGCGTATCATCGGTGATGTGAAAGGTTTGGATGTACTTTTGATCGACGATATGGTGGATACGGCCGGTACTATTACGAAGGCTGCCAACCTGATGCTCGAAAACGGTGCTAAATCCGTGCGTGCCATCGCCAGTCATGCCGTTATGTCCGACCCGGCTTCTACACGTGTAGACCAGTCTGCTTTGACTGAAATGATCTTTACGGATTCTATCCCTTATGCAAAGAAATGCGAAAAGGTGAAAGTGTTGTCTGTTGCCGATATGTTTGCCGAAGCCATCCGTCGTGTTTGTAGCGGTGAATCTATCAGTTCTCTGTATACTATTTAATTAATGCATATATCAAGGAAAGGCTGCAATCCTGCGGGATGAGCAGCCTTTTTATTTCCATATAATTCTTAACTTTGTCTGCATGAAAAAGAGCGAGAACCTTCTCGCTTGATATGATTAAGATGAATTATTGGTTTAATCTATAGGTCAGAATGGATCAGCATGCGTACCGGTATCGGTAAAAAGGAGTATAAGCTCTGTTTCGTTTTGGCTCCAGACTAATAACCGGTCTGATTATATAATGGCACTCCCATAGACCGTCATACTTATGTTTTTACCGTTTCTTTTTTACTTGTTGCCTCCATCTTTACTTAATTTGAATATTACGGCCAAAAATAATAATTAGCAATTTGCCTATTTCTCTTCATCAATAATCATGCCACTGCCGAGGCAAAGACGATGGTCTTTGTCGTAGACTACTCCGTACTGTCCGGGGGCGATTCCTTGGATTTTGTTGTCGGATTCGATGCGGTATAAGTCTCCGATGCGACGGATGCGGCCGTGTGTGAAGTCCGGTGTGTGACGGATCTTGAAAGTGATCTCTTTCTCGTCCGCAAATTCTCCCCATGGGTCTTCGGTGATAAAGTCGAAGCCGTGCATGTTGATAATCTTGCCGTACTGTGTTTCCGGATCATAACCGTTGGAAACATAGATAATGTTCCGCTTGATGTCCTTTTTGATAACGAACCACGGTCCTCCGCTCAAGCCTAAACCCTTACGCTGTCCGATGGTGTGGAACCAGTAGCCGTTGTGTTTGCCTAACACCTTGCCTGTTTCCAGTTCGACGATCTTTCCGGTTCGTTTGCCCAGGTAGCGTTCGATGAAATCATTATAGTTGATCTTGCCTAAGAAGCAGATTCCCTGGCTGTCTTTCCGTTTGGCACTCGGCAGTTTTTGTTGTTCGGCTATAGCTCGGACTTCGCTTTTCATGAGATGTCCGATCGGGAACATTAATTTCTGTATTTGCAAACGAGTGATTTGGCCGAGGAAGTCGGTCTGATCTTTTACCGGATCCTTGGCGGTGGAAAGCCATACTTTACCGTCTATCTCGGTTGTCGTGGCGTAATGACCGGTCGCTATTTTATCGAAATCCTTTCCCCATTTCTCTTCGAAGCAGCCGAATTTGATATATTTATTGCACATCATATCCGGGTTGGGGGTGAGTCCGCGTTTTACGGAATCAATGGTGTAGCTCACGACACGATCCCAATATTCGTCGTGCAAGGAGACGATTTCAAACCGGCAACCGTACTTCTTGGCGATATAAGAGGTGATTTCAATATCTTCTTCGGCAGGGCAGTCTATATATCCGTCTTTATCTTCCATGCCGATACGGATATAGAAAATGGTAGGATCGTATCCTGCCTCTTTCAACTGGTGGACGACTACGGAGCTATCTACTCCTCCCGAAACTAATGCTGCGATTTCCATATTTTTACAGTGAATAAGAATTGTACAAAGGTACGGTAAATTTTTCAATTAAAACAGGAGAGATACTTTGGGTGCATCGATTACCGATAAGATACATGTCGGAACGACGAAAAATTATTGGCAGTATCTTTCGGAAATGTTGGGTTTGGAACTGCTCGATTACGGTATTATATCTAGCCGGACGAATCTTATTCTAACTGAAGGGATAGTAGTGACGATTTGATAGAATTGAAAGAGCGATTCTTGTTGGGATACTTTTAACCTGCAAAACATTTTTCATCTCATCGGAATTGCTTATTTTCGCATCCATAATAGTTCTCTTTTATGAATGTAGACATAACAGATTTAAAGACGGTCCGTTTGAGTCAGGACGGGAGTGCTGTGATTATCTTGGACCAGACCTGCTTGCCGGGATCTGAAGTCTATGTTTCCCTTTCTTCTGCAGAAGAGATTTGGGAGGCTATATATAGATTAAAGGTGCGCGGGGCGCCGGCTATCGGGATAGCTGCTGCCTATGGCATTTATGTTTGTAGCCGACAGATTGCGGCAAACACTTATGGTGGTTTTTGCAGTGAGTTTCTCCGAATCAAGGATTATCTGGCATCTTCTCGCCCTACTGCGGTCAACTTGGTTGCGGCTTTGGACCGGATGGAAAAAGTTGTGGTCGCCCATTCTGTGAATCCTGTTCCGGAAATAGTGGAACTGTTGCGTGTCGAGGCGGAGGCGATCCGGGCGGAAGATGCGGCTGCTTGCCGTAAGATAGGAGAGAACTGCTTGTCCTTGTTGCGCCCGGGAATGGGAATCCTGACACATTGCAATGCCGGTCATTTGGCGGTATCGGAATATGGAACGGCTCTCGCTCCGGTTTATTTAGGAGAAGAACGTGGATATGGCTTTAAGGTGTTTGCCGATGAAACGCGTCCGCTGTTGCAGGGTGCACGCCTGACGGCCTACGAATTGCAGAAGGTGGGTGTGGATGTTACCTTGATTTGTGATAATATGGCGTCGACCGTCATGCGGAAAGGCTGGGTACAGGCTGTCGTGGTCGGTTGCGACCGGGTCGCGGCAAATGGCGATACGGCTAATAAGATCGGGACTTCGGGAGTGGCGATCCTGGCTCGTTATTACGGTATTCCTTTTTATGTGTTAGGTCCGACATCCACTATTGATTTGAATTGTCCGGATGGGGATTCGATCGTGATAGAAGAACGGAATCCCAAGGAAATTACGGATATGTGGTATGCTTCGCGGATGGCTCCTGAAGGGGTGAAAGCTTATAATCCGGCTTTTGATGTAACTCCTCACGACTTGATAACTGCGATTATAACCGAAAAAGGTATTGCTTATCCTCCTTTCCGTCTGGAGGATTTCTGAAAAATATTTACGGAAAGTTTTGCTAATCCCGAAACAATCAGTAATTTTGCTGCCCAATTTGTGGATATAGTAATTAAACAATATAATAAATTAAATTATGATCGTAGTTCCATTAAAAGAAGGCGAAAACATTGAAAAAGCGCTGAAGAAATTCAAAAGAAAGTTCGAAAAAACAGGTGTAGTAAAAGAATTGAGAAACCGTCAGGCTTTCGAAAAACCCTCTGTAGCAAAGAGAAAACAAACTATGCGTGCTGTTTACGTTCAGCAATTACAGCAGGTAGAAGAATAAAAATACAAAATCTATCTGCCAGGCTTGTTTTATTGGATTCTTATTCTTATTTTCGTTGCATAAAAGTTGATGCAACGTGAATGTGCTGATTGATTCATTTTTAGATTATCTTCGGTATGAGCGGAATTATTCCGAATATACGATTAATGCTTATTTCAAAGATTTACAGCAGTTTGAAGATTTTGTAAAAGAGAAGAAGGAAGGCATATTTGTGCCGGAGGAAGTTGATACGGATATTGTACGGAATTGGATTATATCTTTGTTGGATAATAAGATTTCGCCCGTATCTGTCAACCGGAAGTTGAGTTCTTTGAAATCTTTTTTTAAATTCCTTATGAAGCAGGGATTCGTTTCTGTAAACCCGTTACGGTTTGTGACCGGTCCGAAAACAAAGAAACCGTTACCTACTTTTGTAAAAGAAAAGGATATGGAAGAGTTGTTGGATGGAGACGGGTTTGATGAGGATTTTGAAGGGGTGAGGGATCGTCTGGTACTTGAAATGCTGTATGATACCGGGGTGAGACGTTCGGAGTTGGTCGGTTTACAAGATACCGATATAGACTACGATGCTATGCTGATCAGGGTGACAGGTAAGCGTAACAAGCAGCGGCTGATTCCTTTTGCAGAAAGATTAAAAAACTTGATGCTTGCATACACTGAAGTCCGAAATCGTGAAGTTGACGCAGGATGCGGATGGTTCTTTGTCCGGAAGAATGGAGAACAATTGTCTACGGGTATTCTTTATACGATAGTAAAAAAGAGGCTTTCGGACATTCCGACATTGGCAAAATGCAGTCCCCACGTATTAAGACATTCGTTTGCAACAAGTATGTTGAATAATGGAGCGGAGTTGAACGCCGTGAAAGAGTTACTCGGTCATAGCAGTCTGGCTTCTACCAGTATTTACACACATACAACCTTTGAGGAATTAAAAAAAGTGTATCATGCTCATCCAAGAGCACAAAAAGAAGGAGGTTTATTATGAACATTAGAATTCAAGCAATCCATTTTGATGCAACTGATCAATTAGAAGCGTTTATTCAGAAGAAAGTGGCTAAGTTGGAACAGTATTTCGACGGCATTATATCGGCAGAAGTTAGTTTGAAGGTTGTAAAACCAGAATCTGCAAAGAATAAAGAAGCTGCTATTCGGTTGATTATTAAAAACGGAGATTGTTTTGCCGAAAAGGTAAATGATACCTTTGAAGAATCAATTGACGAATGCGTAGAAGCATTGGAGAAACAGTTAGTTAAATTCAAAGAAAAAATCAGAGCCAAATAAAAAAACGGTAGATAAATTTGGTATATAAGAAATAATGCCTAAATTTGCAGCCGTTTCGCCTTGGTGACGAAATGGCTGCTTTTTGAAGCAGATTGCCTCTTTAGCTCAGTTGGCCAGAGCACGTGATTTGTAATCTCGGGGTCGTT
>OJMI01003548.1_pt1 | contig 11526 bp, 10 predicted proteins | sample 1597131 | NCBI WGS metagenome assembly OJMI01 (sample SAMEA2452116, study PRJEB22498) | human gut metagenome | reverse complement strand
ATCAATTGCCTTATCTGGCAGGAACCGGTCATTGATATAACGGATTGCATAATCCGTTGCCGCCTCTAACGCATCATCGGAAATGGTTACCCCATGATGTTCCTCGTACTTGCTACGCAAGCCCTGCAAGATGGCAATCGTCTCCTCACGCGTCGGTTCCTCCACATAAACTGGCTGAAACCGCCGTTCTAGCGCTGCATCTTTCTCGATATACTTCCGGTATTCTGTCCGCGTCGTCGCACCAATCATCTGCACTTCGCCACGGGACAATGCCGGCTTCAGGATATTAGACGCATCCATCGCGCCCTCGGCACCACCTGCGCCAATCAGCGTATGCAGTTCATCCACAAATAAAATTACATTTCCGGCAGCACGCATTTCCGCGATCACACGTTTGATACGCTCCTCAAACTCTCCACGATATTTCGAACCTGCCACCATACCAGACAAATCCAGACTCAAAATACGCTTGTCTGCGAGAATCTCCGGTACTGTGCCAGATGCGATCATCTGTGCCAGCCCCTCTACAACTGCGGTCTTACCAACACCCGGTTCTCCAACCAGACATGGATTGTTCTTCATACGGCGACACAGAATCTGCATCACGCGTTCCACTTCTGCATTTCTGCCAACAACAGGATCTAACCGGTCTTCCCGTGCTGCTTCCGTCAGATCACGGCTGTATTGCTCCAAAGTCGGAAATGAGGATTTCTTCTTGTTCTTTGGGCTGCTTAATGCGCCAAGCTCCCGTTTTGCCTGTGTCATATCCATACCAAGTGCCACTAATGTGTCCACAAAGGTTTTCTTTAAATTGACTGCCATCGAGTTTAAAAGCTTGATGGCAAGTGTATCTTCGGATTTTAAAATAGCAAGTAAAATATGCTCCGTACCGATCTTCTCGTTACGCAGCCTGTCCGCTTCTTTTTCTGCCTGTTCCAAAAGTGTATTCAGCTTATCTGAATACACAAGTGTCTTTATCTTCTTCGTTCCACTGTTTTGTTCCAGATATTTTAAAACAAAGGATTCGTCTGCCCCATTCTCCGCGAGAATCTTCCACGCAGTCACCCACGGACAGCTTAGCATACCATAGAGCAGATGCTCGGTACCGATATAGCTGAACTTCATCTGATGGGCAGTCTCCTCCATCACAGCAAGCACCTCCTGTGCCTGCTCTGTATATTCCAGTCTCATGTTTCCTTGTTACCTCCGTTTGCAATGTCGCCAAATTCTTTATACATATCCGTTATAATCTGGTGCATTTCAGCAAGACTGATATCTTTGCATATTGCCTCCGCAACCAGCATCTGCATATCCAGATTGACCTTTTCGAGCTGTTCCTTGCGCGACTCTACCGTCACGCAGACAACAGCTCCTTTTCTACGGTCAAGCTTCAGATATCCGTCATTTCGAAGTAATGCATATGCTTTGTTTACTGTGTGCATATTCACACCGATATCTTCCGCCAATTGCCGAACAGACGGCAACGACTCACCATTCTTGATTTTATCCTGTGCAATTCCCAGTATGATCTGATTCCGCAACTGCATATAAATTGCCTCGTTGCTGTTAAAATCAAGTTCAATGAACATAAAATTCCTTCTTCCTAATTACTGTTCATCGATGGCCTTACCAATATCATGTCGCATATATTTGTTCTCAAACTGAATCCATTCTGTTGCTTTATATGCGTTCGCACGTGCCTCTACCAATGTCTTTCCCTTCGCTGTCACACCTAATACACGGCCACCATTTGTTACAATTCCTTTATCTGTCTGTTTAGTTCCTGCATGGAATACATAGTATCCTTCTTTATCCTTAAATGTATCCAGACCGTCAATCACAAATCCCTTGTCATAATGCTCCGGATATCCGTCTGATGCGAGAACAACGCAGACTGCTGCCTGCTCGTCAAACTCCAGCTCTACCTCATCGAGCTTGCCATCGATACAGGCTTCCATCACATCAATGATATCGTTCTTCATACGTGGAAGTACAACCTGTGCCTCTGGATCGCCAAATCTCGCATTGTACTCCAGCACACGCGGACCATCTGGTGTCAGCATCAGACCACAGAATAAAATTCCTGTGAAATCTCTGCCCTCTGCCTTCATCGCATCCATTGTCTTCTGGTAGACATGTTCCTTGCAGAATTTGTCTACATCATCTGTATAGAATGGGCTTGGTGAGAATGTTCCCATACCACCGGTGTTAAGTCCCTGATCGCCGTCCTTCGCACGCTTGTGATCCTGTGCAGAAGCCATCGGCTTGATATGCGTTCCATCGCAGAAGCAGAGTACGGATACTTCCCGTCCTGTCATGAACTCTTCAATAACAATCTTATCTCCGGCAGAGCCAAACTGCTTGTCGAGCATCAATGTCTTGACGCCCTCCTTCGCCTCTTCAAGAGTGTTGCAGATCAACACACCTTTGCCAAGTGCAAGACCATCCGCCTTCAGTACGATTGGCATCTTGGCTGTCTCTAAATATGCAAGTGCCGCATCTGCATTATCAAATGTCTCATAGGCTGCAGATGGGATTCCATACTTCTTCATCAGGTCCTTGGAAAATGCCTTCGATCCTTCGATAATTGCTGCATTGGCTCTTGGTCCAAACACACGGATTCCAGCATCCATAAAAGCATCTGCAACACCGGCAACAAGCGGATCATCCGGTCCGACGATTGCAAGATCAATTTCCTTTTCCTTTGCGAATGCAACCAGTTTCTCTGCATCCATTACCGATATATCTACACAGGTTGCAAGCTGTGCAATACCTGCATTTCCAGGAGCTGCATAAAGCTCTGTCACACGTTTGCTCTGACTACACTTCCATGCAATGGCATGCTCTCTGCCACCGCCACCTACGATAAGTACTTTCATGATTTCCTCCTTTATTCGGTTCTATTCCTATGCTTCACCATTTGCGATCATATTGATAGCTGCCGGAAGTAGTTTCCACTCCGCCTCTTCCATCACACGTCTCTGCAGAATCTCCGGTGTATCTTCCGGTTTTACTTCGACTGCTTTCTGCAGAAGAATCGGGCCGGTATCCGTTCCCTTATCCACGTAATGCACGGTTGCACCGGTCAGCTTAACGCCACGGGCAAGTGCTGCCTCATGCACCTTCAATCCATAATACCCGGTTCCACAGAACGATGGAATCAGGGATGGGTGAATGTTGATAATCCTATTCTCATATTCCTCGATCATAGCTTCCGGAATCACAACCAAAAATCCCGCAAGTACAATCAGATCCGGCTTATATGCCCGGATTGTGGTAAGCAGTCCTTCATTAAATGCCGCACGGTTCTCGTAATCCTTTGGGGATACAACCTTTGCATCAATACCTGCTTTCTCTGCACGTTCCAATGCGCGCACACCATAATTGTTGCTGATCACACCGACCAGCTCTGTATTCGTGATCGTACCATCTGCAACAGCATCAATGATTGCCTGCAGATTCGTTCCGCCACCGGACACGCACACGACAACTCTTAGCATAATTCGACTCCTTTTTCTCCTGCCTTTGTCTCACCGATCACCCATGCCTTATCGCCAGTCTTCTCCAAAGCAGCAAGTGTTTTATCTACATCGGCAGCATCTACGGCAAGTACCATACCAATACCCATATTATATGTGTTGTACATCATCTTTTCTTCAATATCGCCAGTCTTTGCAAGAAGCTTGAAGATTGCTGGTACTTCATAGCTGTCCTTCTTCACGCTTGCAACAATACCGTCTGGCAGCATACGTGGAATATTCTCATAGAATCCACCACCTGTGATGTGGCTACAGCCCTTGATTGTCACACCAGCATCCTTCACACCGCGAAGTGCCTTCACATAGATTCTTGTCGGCGCAAGCAATGCCTCTCCAAGTGTTGTTCCAAGTTCATCATAATAGGTAGAAAGGCTTTCCTTTGTCATATCAAATACTTTGCGGACAAGCGAGAATCCGTTGCTATGTACACCCGTTGATGCAATACCAATCAACGCATCACCCGGCTTGATGTTCTGTCCTGTGATCATATCCTTCTTATCGCAAACACCAACTGCAAATCCTGCAAGATCGTACTCATCCTCCTGCATCAGTCCCGGATGCTCCGCGGTCTCACCACCGATCAGTGCAGCATCTGACTGTACACAGCCTTCTGCGACACCGCTGACGATCGTTGCGATCTTCTCCGGATAATTCTTTCCGCATGCAATATAGTCCAGGAAGAACAATGGCTCTCCACCTGCACAGGCAATATCATTGACGCACATTGCAACTGCATCAATACCGATTGTATCATGCTTATCCATCACCATCGCAAGCTTTACTTTCGTTCCACAGCCGTCTGTTCCGGATAACAAAACCGGCTCTTCCATATCCTTTATCGTGCTTAATGAAAATGCTCCGGAAAATCCACCAATGTTGGTCAGCACTTCTTTTCGCATCGTCTTCTTGATATGCTCTTTCATCAATTCTACAGACTTGTAACCTGCCTCGATATCAACGCCAGCTTTTTTGTAATCCATAATCTTATCCTCCTGTTTTGGGCGAACCCTGTCTTCTTTTCATACCCGATAATTATAGTCGATATAGAACAGTTTGTAAACCTTGAAAATGTGTATTTTTTATGTTGGATTTTGTTGAATTTTCAGCGTATATATGCTACTTTTATAAGTGGGTGTTACTATTTTATTATCAGGTCTTTGTGCACAGGGTCTGTGCCGCGATAAAGACTTTCGGGGGTGTAATAATTTCATGAAGAAAAGCAACAAACGGCTAAACATTGGTTTTTTCACTTGTCATCTGGATAACGACTATGCTTACGAGGTTTGTAAAGGTGTCGATTATGCAGCAAAAGAACTTGACGTTAATCTGATCGTCTTTCCGGGCATGTATATGAACGCATCATATAATGATCCGAAAAATGCGCGGTTTGACTACCAGTATAATTCTATTTTTTATTATGCATCCAAGCATACACTGGATGCCCTGATCGTTTCGATTGGTTCAATCGGAAGCTTCCTGTCAGAAAACGATATGATTGCATTTTTGAAGAATTTCAATATTCCAATCCTCACGATTGAGATTGAAGTTCCAGGCTACCCATATCTGTATACAGAAGGTCGTACCGGCATGCGGCAGGCAATCGAGCATCTGATCACCGAACATCATAAGACAAAAATCGGTTTTGTCAGCGGAAGAAGAGAAAATGCAGACGCAAAAGAACGTCTGGATACCTACTGCCAAGTTCTGATGGATCATAACATTCCGGTAGAAGAAGACCGTATTGTGTATGGAAATTTCTCAGAATTTACTGAGGATATTGTAAATAATCTGCTGGATGCAAACCCGGATCTGGAAGCGATCGTCTTCGCAAACGATTCGATGGCAATCGGCGGTTACAACGCCATCAAAGCAAGGGGACTGGAAATTGGCAAGGATATTCTTGTGACTGGTTACGATGATGCCCCTGCTGCACTGGTATTAGATCCACCACTTACAACCGTTCATAACCATATCATCGACATGGGCTACCATGCCGTATACGAAGTATTGAATTTACTCGACCACGGAAGTACAAGCACAAGTATTTTAAGTTCCAGCCTGATCGTTCGTTCTTCGTGTGGCTGCGGCAATTATAAATTAAACAAAGCCAAGGAGCTGACTTCCGTTTTTGCAGCCAACGATCTGCAGAAAGCCAAAAATTATGTCTTAAATTATCTCTTTGGTGATTACAAAGACAATTTCTACTACGAGGAACTGATTGAGCGGTTCTCAGAACCTTTGGAACTCATTTTAAAGCCGGTTGCGGATGGTTCCATGGCATTTGACGCTGCCGCTATTTCCGGTAGTCTGCTGGCCTTGATTGCCACAGACTTTGTCGACCTGTACTTCAGCAACGACAAGCTCACTCATGCGATACGCGAGTTGAATCAGTTGCTCTGTTCCCTCGTGGATGACAACAACCGGTGCAAGATTATGCGGTTATTCAACCAGCTTTATTCTGATATGCTGGCAAAATCGTCAAGCACCTTATATAACACGATTCACGATCACAAAAAGGCTGTGTGGTCCTCTATGTACATCACAAGAGATACACTGACATATAGTGACGACGAGGAATCCTGCTTCCGTCTCATCATGGATAAATTACAGGATGCACATTTTATAAGCTCCTATATGTACATCTATGAAGAGCCAGTCATGCTGATGTCTGACGGTTCATGGAAGATTCCAAAGAACCTTTATCTCCAGGCATGCAACAATAACGGAAAAACCGTATACTTAAGCGGGGACGACCGATTGATTTCTTCGGATAAATTATTCTTCAACCAGTACACGTCCTATGACCGTCGGCGTACCCTCGTGATCACGCCACTGTTTACAAATAATATCCAATATGGATTGTTCGTCGGCGAGATTGGCATCGAGCATTTCCAGAATATCTATCCAAACAGTTTACAGCTTGCAACTTCATTGAACTTTATTTCTCTGATGAAGCAGCAGCTTCTTACCCAGAGCAAGCTTGCCAGCTCCGCATCTGAGCTGAGTGAAAAAAACAAGTTATTAAACAAACTGTCAATCACAGATGGTCTGACCGGCATTAACAACCGTCGCGGATTCTTAGACAGTGTACAGCACCTTGTCAACTCTTCCTACAACGAAGGAAAACCTGCTATGCTGCTGTTTGCTGATATGGATAATCTAAAGCAGGTCAATGACCGCTTCGGACACAAAAATGGCGATTATGCAATCAAGAGCATTGCCCAGATCCTGCAGCAGAGCTTCGACACTGACGACGTCATCGGACGTATCGGCGGCGATGAGTTCGTAGCATTTTGCTTCCTAGACGATCCACACACACCGGATCATCTGTGCAGCAAAATAAAAACGCTCTCCGAACATCTCAACGAGACGAACGGAAAGCCGTATTATGTCGATATCAGTTTGGGTGTTTCTACCTTCATCTGTAACCCGACATTGAACATCGAGGATGTTCTGCATCAGGCAGACGAATCGCTGTATGAACACAAGAAAAATAAACGAAAAGACGTATTGAAGCCAGTTTAAAAGCTGGCTTCATAAATCTGTTTTGTCACATCTGCTTTATTCATCGAATAAATATGTACGCCGGCAACGCCGTGTTTCTTGAGATCCAGAATCTGATTCACGGCATATTCAATGCCGGCTTTCTTCATATCTTCTGGATTCTCGCCGTACTTTGCGATCATATTACTCATTTCTACCGGAACCGAAGAGCCGGACAACGTCACACTCGTACCGAGCTGCTTTGCCGCTGTCACTGGCATAATACCTGCATGCACCGGAATATCAATGTCCGCTTTCTCCAATTTATCCATAAAAGAATAAAATGCGTTATTATCAAAAAACATCTGTGTGATCAGACAGTTCAATCCCAGATCTACCTTCTGTTTCAAATGTTGGATGTCCTCTTCCTGATTCTTAGACTCCGGGTGTACCTCTGGATAGCAGGCACCCGCGATAAAGAAATCTCCATTTTTCTTGATCTCTGGAATCAGATCAGTTGCATACTTAAAATAGCGCTGGTCGAATTCCTCCTGTGACATTGTTCTCGGCTTATCGCCACGCAATGCTAGGATATTCTCCACGCCTTTCTTTTTTAACTCAAACAGCAATGCACGAAGGCTTGCTTCATCCATACCGACCGCTGTCATATGCGCAAGCGCTTCCACCTCACAGATATTCTGAATATACGCTGCAATCGTTGCCGTTTTCTTACTGTTACTACCACCGGCACCATAAGTCACACTGATAAAATCCGGTTTCAATGTCTTAATCTCATCCAGTGTTTTATAAATCTGATAGATGTCATCATCACGCTTTGGCGGAAAAACCTCACACGAAAATACGACGCCCTTATGTTCCTTTTCCTGTATCATGTCATTCTCCTTTTGTATTTCCTAATATGCTTCCGGATTTGCCATCAGCAACAGCTTGTCATATAATTCCGGTGCTTCTTTTTTCAGACTGACCGGTTTGAAATCATTGTTTAAAAAGCAATGTGCTGTCGTTGCCGTATGCTTGACCGTCTTCATCCCTTCATCATAGATTTTGTAACTGATATAAAATTTGTATGCACTAACCTTGTAAATATCTGGAACTACCTTTACCACTTCTCCAAACTTCAGGCTCTCCGTGAATTTCTCAGATAACTCCAGCACAGGAATCATATATCCCATGCGTTCCAGCTCCGCATATGGCAGTCCGTAATACGCCATCATATCGATACGGCAGTCTTCCAGAATCCGCGCATAATTCGAATGATGTACAACCCCCATCCGGTCTGTCTCGTAATAATGAATGATTCTTTCATAATATGGATATCTCGTCATGACTTCTGTTCCTTTTCTTCTTTTCCTGTTTCTTCTTCATATTCCAATTTCACAGGTTTCTTTTTCGCCGCTGCAAGCTTTACCTTGTTCTTCTCATCATATAACTCATTCGAGAGAAGCTGTCCAAGCTCCAGAATCTGTGCATAACGTTCTTCCTTGCTGAGTTCCTTGAGATTGCCCATCAACTCTGCTTTATTTTCTGCTACGATCCGAGTCTTTTCCTCCAACGTCTCTACCATCTTCGCATACTGCTGTTTCACCAGATCATACGAATCTGCCAACAGATCATTTACCTCCGTGAGCATCTCATCTGTGTAGATCAAAGATGCCGCATAGATGTCTCCGGCAGTCCGTAACGCTTCCCGATCCTCCGGCTCCAAATCGCCCGGATGAAATGCAGGAAGTGTGGACATCCGCTGGCGTTCTGCTCCGCCTGCGTCAGAATTTCTTCTGCTTCCTTCTTTGCCTCTGTCAGAATCTTACCTTTCCGGTCATTGACTTCCCGGTAAATTTTCAGCTCGCCCTGTACGATATTTTCTAATTCCCGCAACAATCGTATTGTCTCTTCTTTATTAACCGATACCTTACCTGGCGCAAATGGAACATTTTGTCCATTCTCAACGCTATCGATCAGCTGCTCTATAATCTGATCTGTTCTTCCTTTTTCTATCATTGCTTTTGTCTACTTTCTTCTATATTTCATTCCGTCTTTTGCAAAACTCATTTTAATATACAAGCTTTTATTTTATATTTCAACCCTTTTGCATCGGAAATGAGACACAGGAATGAAATGCATCATCCTCTTCAAACATCTGCAGGCTGCCTTCAAGCTGCTTTACAATATGTCGAACGCTCTTCAATCCAATTCCGTGCTGTTGTTTATCTTTCTTCGTGGATTGCAGTTTTGGATTATGATGTAACACTGATGCATTTACCGTATTGATAATGTCGATATAATACATGCCCTTTTCTTCATACATCTCAAGCTGCACCTTGCGCAATTCCGCCTTCTCCGCAGCTTCCATCGCATTGTCCAGCAAATTGGATAACAGAATTGCAACATTCATGCTATCCTCCCGTGGCACTTCTCCGCTGATATGCATATCAAGCGTGATTGCATGCTGTTCCGCATAACTCAACTTGTCGTTCAACACGGCATTGATTTCTCCACTCGATTCATAATGAATCAGATTCATCTTTAACTGCCGATCCAAAATCTCTACCAGATGCAAGCGTGCCTGTTCATATTCTGCATTTTCAAGATAGCCTAAAATGATCAGAAGATAAGATTTCAAATCATGGTTCAGCCGTCTCGTTCGCTCATAAAGCTCACTCGTTCTTGAGTACATCGTCCCTTCATGGTCGAGCTGTTTGTTCAGAATTTCGTTTTCTTCCGTATAATGCTGGGATTTGAAAATCGCATACAGACAGCTTGCAATCAAGATCCCCGCCAACAGCAGTACTACTAAGAAAATGATAATCCACGTATGCTCATGCTCTTCTGTCTCCGGATTCTGAATCAGAAGTGCCAGCAGGCACGCCAATCCAAGTGTCAAAGCGCACGCCAACGCGACAACCAGTCTTTTAAGAAATTGCATGGTACATCCTCCTGACATACTTTGCATGCATTTCTCTTACATGCTCTGTATATTTCCGACTGACCGGGATTGGTGTCCGGTCATCCAGCAACACCCGTTTTGTATTGATTGAATAGATGTCCCGGATATTCACGATATACCCGACATGTGTGCGAACAAAGCCATAACGTTCCAGCCGTTCTGAAAAATCCGAGATTTTTGCACGAATCACCTGGTCATCTTTCCTTCGGAAATGTACGATCACATAATGCCGCTGACTTTCCAGATATGTAATATCACTGATCCGGATTTCCGCCTCGTCTTTTTCTATGAATATCTCTCCATACAAAGATTCTTCCCGAATCTCTTCAATCGCGCAAAGCAGCGCCTCCTCCAACTCTATGTGAAGGCGCTCCTTCCGGATAAACCGGAACGGTCTGTAATGAATCGCGGTAAATACCATATCTGCATGGTTTGTCACAAAGATTACTTTCACACGGCGTTCTGTCTGCTCCAGCCTTTTCGCAATCTCCATTCCATCGATTCCTGGCATATCAATATCCAGAAACAAAATATGCATGTCCTGCACAAGCGCAAAGCTCTTCAGGATATCATTTCCGCTTTTAAATGCCTGTATCTGATAGGTACATCCCTTTTCCCTTGCTTTTTCTTCCAGCAGCAGGAGTTCCCGGTTTATGATCTCTATATCCTTATCATTGTCATCGCATACTGCTATCTTTAATATCATATCTAAAACTCACATTACTACTAATCTATATAACTGATCAAATCTGCTGTCTCTTTTCTCGGTGTGGCATCCGGTGTAAATTTCGGAAATCCGATTGGGATCAAGGCAGCAACCGTCTTACCCTCTTCCAATCCGATTGCCTCTGCAACCTTCGCATCGTCAAATACGCCCATGATGCAACTTCCAACACCCTTATCATAAGCAGCCAGGCTAAATGTCATTGCCGCAATACCTGCATCAAACATCTCCCAGCCAGTACCCTTGCTTGTGGAGAAGCTTCCATCCTTCTCATACCCGCATCTGCCATTCACCTGGGTCAACACAACCAGATTTTTACACTTGGACAGTGTCTTTGCGTTGTGCTCAAATCCAAGCAGACAATCGTCACAGATTTTCTTTATAATTTCTTCATTCTGAATCAATATGTAGCGAAGCGTCTGTGTATTCTTCCATGTCGGAGCCATTTTTGCAGTGTCAATGATCTCTTCAAACAGTTCATGACTGATCAGCTCGTCCGTATACCGTCTCACACTTCTTCTTGTCTTTAATCCTTCTAATAATTCCATCGTTTCATCCTCCTAATATTTTATTTTTGCTTGAATCTATATTCAAGTTATGGTACTCTAATCACTGCGTAAGTCAGATAAGTGATTGCGGCTGCCACATCGGCAGGTGAGGAAAGTCCGGGCTCCATAGGGCAGGATGCCGGATAACGTCCGGTGGAGGTGACTCCCAGGCCAGTGCAACAGAAATAAACCGCCTCTGTCTTCGGACACGAGGTAAGGGTGGAAAGGCGAGGTAAGAGCTCACCGCTGTTCTGGTAACAGGGCAGG
>OJMI01003538.1_pt1 | contig 11558 bp, 6 predicted proteins | sample 1597131 | NCBI WGS metagenome assembly OJMI01 (sample SAMEA2452116, study PRJEB22498) | human gut metagenome | reverse complement strand
GAATTTAAAATTTATCTATTTTAGGAGTCCTTTTTCTTGACATAGTACCAATTTTGCTCGATCTGTAAGATGGAGCATATCCACTGGACAATCTTTTTCTATTTTTGATGCAACTAATTTCTTAATTTCATCTTCCAAAAAATTCTCTACTAATTTCCCATCCTTTTTGCATACAGAATATTCAATACTTGATAAATCTTTAAAGAATGAATAATCCATATTTGTTAAATCACAATCGTTGTCTTTTATGTTCTTATAATCTTCTCCTCCTATTTCAACGCTTCCTTGAAAAGAAATAACTCCATATGTTCCATCCACTCCCTGATCTACATAATCACGAATATACTTTAGGTTTTCTTTATAATCCTTTTCCAAAAAGAAACCATTATTTTCGTTATAGAATCCATAATTCAATTCTTTATTATTGCAAGCATAATGATCAAACTCTTTATCCAATTTTTCTAAAAGTACACCCGTTTCAAATCCATAAAAATTTATTTTATTGTCCATCATTTTCCTTCTTTCTATTTTTAGGAAGTCACTTCCTATTTTTCAAATAAAAAGCATCAAATTGCTTTGATACCTTTTATTTGAAGCCCTTGTTTTTACGCAAGGGCTTCAGGAAGATAAATCATTATACTTTATTTTCTATCTCACTGTGAACTATCAGAGATTTTATTTTTTGTGAGATAGATTTTTATACAATTCTTTATTCTGATTTATTTTCAGACTTCTTGTTTTTGTTTCTTCTTCTGTATTCCAAGATACCGATTAAAGATACTAGAACTCCAAGTCCTGCAACGATAAACAGCATAGAATCACTACCTGCTCCTGTTTGAATAACTGGAAGTAAGCTGTCTTTGTAGATGATAGAATACAACAAGTCTTCACTTCGTTCTACCTTCTTACCATTGACAAACAATCCATCATCATTGACTTCAACTTTGACAACTTCAGGGCTTAACGAATAACCTAGAGGGGCTTTCGTTTCCTTGATATATGTTGTTCCGTAGTTCAATACAAACTTAACAGTTCCATCTTTTGTGTTTGCCTGTTTTGTTTCGATAGGATTTTTACATTCTGCATCTGTGAAAGATGTGAATTCAAATTCCTTACTGATGATGTTCTTCATTGTGTTTTCATCTACTTTATTGACAAGAACATAGTATTCTTTCAATTTATTGATGATAGGTTTTCCTTCATTGATTGGTACAATCACTGCTTTTTCATTAGATTGGTCGATACTAAAATCATATTCATTTTCATCTAATTTATATGCAGAATTTGTTTGAAGTTCCTTCAAGTAGTAATTTCCTACTGGAAGTTCAGGGGTATGAACTAAATGACCTTCTTCATCAATTCCTGATGTTGCAAGCAATGTATCAGGTTCGATTGCTACATTACCTTTCCAATCGTATGTATCATCACGAGTGTAGATTCCAAATACAACATCCTTGTAGGCTTCTTTGTTCATAGCTGTATCAGAGAATTCCATCTGTTTTGTCATATTGATGTTATACACTGGTCGTTCGTTCTTCAATGTAGATTCGATTACTTGAAGTTCATTGATTTGATTATCTACAACTTCAAAATAATGTTTTTCTTCATTCTTCACAAAACCGATTGGTGCTTTTGTTTCAACATAATAGTATTTACCAACTGGAAGTTTAATTGACTGTACAGCTTCATAATCACTTACTAAAGTGTCGATTTCTTCATCTGCCTTGTAATAAGTGATTCCGTTACCTAATGTAATATCTTCGCCTGCGTAAATGGTAATTTCTGCACCTAGAATATTCATTTCTTCAAAGACTGGTGTATTAACCATTCCTAAATCCGTCATACCAATATCCGTATAAGTGAACTGTTTACCTTTCTTCTCGAAAGCTAACTGTCCATATACGATTTCATCCTTCATTGTTCCTGCTACTTGAACTTCGCCTGTGTCTTTTACAGTAAATTCAATCTTTTCAGCAAGAGCAAATCCATAAGGGGCAGAAATTTCTTCCCAAATATAAGTTTGTCCAACTTCTAATCCTTTGATGATATGAGGTTCTTTAGTGGATACCCAAGTTTCAAATACTTCTCCACGATTTCCTTTAGGATAAACAATTTGAGTTGCTCCTTCTAGTTCTTCGTTTGTAGAAGCATCTACTTTTGAGAATTCTACTTGTGTAATTTTGTTTTTAAATACTGCAACAATTTCGATAGTTGGTAATTCCTGCCCTTTATATGTGGCATCCACTGGAATCACTTCATCACTTGAAGCGTATCCGATTGGGGCTTTCAATTCACGAATTTCGTATTTTGAAAGAGGAAGGTCAGCGTTAAATACAACCTGTCCATTTTCATCTGAAGTGGCTGTTTCAATCAATGTTCCTTTTTTGATAATCAATGGTTTTGAGTTTGTTTTTGACAATTTTTCAACTCCATAAATATCTTCAGAAGCATATAGACCAAAGACAGCTCCTTGTAAATTAGCTTCATTATCTTCATCCACTTTTCTCAAGTCAATATGAACCTTTTGACGGTCATTTAAATAGGTTACAGAATCAGAAATGATTGCTGTATGATCATCTTTGTATGACAGAGTTACTTCATACTCTTTATCAGAAATCACAAATCCTTCAGGAGCCTGTGTTTCACGCACTATATAGCTTCCAAGATATAAATTATCTACTTGAGTCTTTCCTGATTTATCGGTAGTTGCTGTTGTAACAACTTCACCAGCTTTATAAATTACCGTTCCGTCAGCAGGGTCAATGATGTCTTCTTTGGCATACACTGTGACTGTCATGCCTTCTAGTCCTTGTTCTTCATAATCGAATACGATATTACCATTTTCATCTTCATGAGAACCCACTAGCACTTCTCCTCGTTTTTCAAAAGAGATAGATCCTTTTACTCGTGTGTCTTCCATAGTAACTACGATATACGCATCTCCATCTTCATCTTCGGAAGTCACTTCCGATTTTTTGATTTCAAATGGAATACTTGTACCATTCAACAAGTAGTTGTAAGGTGCTTTGATTTCTTCGAGTTGGTACTTTCCACTCTTTAGTTTTAACGGAAGAATAACATAACCATCTTTATCTGTATTGAATTCATCAATCCAAACACCTGCCACTTTTTGTCGTACATATTTACCAGTTGATAAATCTTTTACTTTAAATGTAGCATCTGACAATGTAATTTGTTTTCCACTTTCAGCATCAATCTTAACAAGTTTTAGGAAATAATCACTTGGTCGGTTGTTGATGTGATAGTGCATCTTACCATCATCTCCCATTTCAAGCGAATTTCCAGAAGTATCTCCACCTTTAACGATTGTTTGTCCATCTAGTTCTGTTACTTCAAATGTAAATATTCCATCAAGAATATCTGTTTCTTCAGCATTTTCGCCTTTCTTAGTCTGTTGGATAACATACTTACCATAGGCTAGTTTTCCTGAAGTCGCATAACCATTCTTGTTTGTAGTTAATACAGCGTATTCTTTTTCACTACGATTTTCTTTGGCATACTCAAGAGCTTTTTGAATATCATTTCCGTTTGCTTCATAATCAGACTTCAATACAGCAACAAATTCAGCACCTTTTTCATTTACCATGATTTCAGACTGACTTCCATCTGTAATGACTTTGATTAAATCAAATTCTCCTGTGCGAATTGTTTCTTTTACTGTCTTATCGACTGTGATAGTAATTGTATTTTGATCTTTATAACTTGCAGTAAAAGGATATTTTGTTTCATCCAATTCATATCCTTCAGATGGACTGATTTCTTGCCAGTAATATTCCCCTAGATATAGATTTTCAATCGTACCACTTGCATTTTTATCTGTCGTGATTTTTCCAACTAAAGAATCTTTCTTATGAATAACTGTTCCATCCATAGATGGGTCAAGAATATCTTCTTTAGCATATAGTCCATATACAGCACCTGTTAGTGTTGCATCCCCTTGAGGACGATTACCAGTATCTTTATCTTCTTTGACAAGATTGATGGTCGCATTCACTCGCTTATCACTTAATTCTGTATCGTATGTCTTTTCAGCTGTAATATCTACGACAGCCTCTTGATTGACATCAATGACATATCCATTTGGTGCTTTTGCTTCTTTGATGACATATTCTCCATATGCTAATGGTTCAGATACTGCATATCCTGTTTCATCTGTTGTCATAGAAGAAACAACTTTTCCATCATAGTAAATATCAAAAACTGTTCCTGCTACTTGAATGACTTTGCCTGTATCCTTATCTTTCTTGGCGATACGGATTTTTCCTTTGATGACTTGTTCGGGAACAATCGGTTCTTGATAAGTATTTAAAATTTCATTAGTTCCACCTATTTTTAGCTTTATTACGAATAATTCATCATTCAATTTATATCCTTCAGGAGCTTTCGTTTCCTGCATGGTTACAGTACCAACTGGTATTGATGGATTTCCATCAGAAGAATAATACAAAGCATCCCCTGATACTTTAAAACTATCATCATAATATGTAAATCCATTTTCATTTGTTCTGAATACCCAAGTTCTTTCTGCTGTGACTCCCTGTGTGGCAGGATCAACACCTTCAGCATAATCCCCTTTGTAATACTTCACAGTAAATTCGGCATTTTCTAAATGAGCATCTCTTTGAGGTACATCCTGTCCAGTTTCCTTATCACGCTTCTTCAATAAGATACCCACTGGGTCAGATTGAGGAATATCTTTTACCTTATATACTTCTGTTTTTCCACTGGTAACAGAAACTGAATATACTTTTTTATCCAACGCATACCCTTTTCCTGCTTTCGTTTCTTTCAAGTAATATGTTTTTGCCTTCAAGTCCTTGATGGTATTTGCTTTTCCATCAGCTTTGATTTTAAATGTACCTACTCGATTAACATCCTTATTGGCATCGGCTTCACTATTGTACAATCCATATTCTGCACCTTCTAAACTATAGCAGTTGTTATTGTCTGTAATCGAAGGATTCGCAGAAGATTTTTCAATCGTTAGATTTCCTTTCGGCTCATTTTGTCCCCAATATAAAGTTTGATTCTGTGTTACAATTCCTTGCCAACTTACTCCAGTACCTGGGCATTTTGCTTTATATACTTTAAAATCAGATGGTGGGCTAGGTAGGTTTAAAATTCCTTTTAGCGATTCATATGCAACATGATAACGCTGTCCATTAGTAGAACCACTAATTGAAGTGCCACTAGCTACAGCAGATAAGAATTCATTCATTGCCAAGAGAGCTTGATCTCTGTTTGGAAAAGTATTGGAAACCTGATTATTTGGATATCCATAAGCATAATAAATAACTTTTCGCACTCTATCATCATGTACTTCTACAGCAGAATTTAAGGTCATTCCTGCTCGTGGTGGTGCGTACATAGCTTCTCCACAAAATGCTACATGTCCATCAACCTTCCAAAATCCACCAGTTCCCCAAACCGATCCTATTCCATTCGAAATAGAGGTATGTCCACCTTCTTCAAAATAAGTAACAACAGGACTACTCAAACTGCGATCAGAAGAATAAGTGCTTGATGCAGATTCGGAGTATCTAAAATCAGGGGCAATTAAAATAGAAGCACCTAATCCTAGCAATAGATTTGCTGTATCATAATCTTCATAAAATTTAGCCGTAATAAAATAATTATCATCCACATATTTCCACGCATGAATTTTATCAACAATTTCTTTACGCTTTTGAATATACTCTTCTTTCATAGTCATTCCATTTTGATAATCGTTTAAAATTTGTTGTTCTTCAGCACTAACAGGACGATTTGGAATAAAGGTTTCGTCATTGATTAGCAGTTTACTATTTTTATCTACTTTATCTTTTGTTTTATCCTTTTCTTCCGTTTCAATGGAATCTTCTTTTGTAGTTTCTCCTTCTGCTTCAGGTTGTTCAATCGGTTCTGTATCTACTTTTTCATTTGTTTCTTGTTCTTCACTAGAAACAATTTCTTTGAATGTAACTACAAAGTTTGAATTTTCGACACCAGTAACATATTCAATCTTTAAATTGTTTTGTTCTGCCACAAATTCAGGTACTGCTACATCATTATTCGTAAAATTCTCAATTACATTTCCTTCAGTAGCGATTGCTTCAATCTTTACATTTGTACCTTCTGCATAAGACTGGCTAAATGGAGTTTCTGTAGTAACAACAGTTTCATTTCCGTTCTCTGTAACCTTAACTTGTCCACTTCCAATAACAGATACATTAAGCGTACTAGATAATGGTTCTGAAATTGGTTGTTCATTTGCATAGGCAGGCATTACACTATTTACAGTTAAAAGTGCTGAAAAAATGCAAGTTACCATTCGTTTAAATGTTTTTTTCATAAGTATCTCCTTTCTTCTTTTTTCGTTTTATGAAAAATAGGAAGTGACTTCCTTTTTATGAAACGAATGAATCTCGAGTTTTCATCCGTTCCACTTTTTCCTACATAAATAAGTAGAGGCATCCAACTGGATGCCTTCGTTTAAAATACCATTTCATTATAAACTATCTCCTTTCTGAAAATAAAAAAAGACAAAAAACGATTAGTTTTCTGCCTTTTCAATAATTTACCACATTATCATATTAGCACATTTTGATGTGAAGCAAAAGTGCAACCACAGGTAAAATTACGGTTTTATAAAATCTAAAATCTGTTGTCATTTTTCAGTTTATAGCATATAATAATAGTGTCAAAGATTGGTAGTGAATACCAAGTGAAAAGAGATAGGACGGCAATCCTATCTCTTTGTTTTTTTGCACTACTACCGAAGTAGTTAGACTACTTCTTCAACTCTTTAACTATCAATAATAAGATAATCAACTGAATAATTTGATTGATATCTATTTGCATATGTCAAAGATTGGCAGTAGTACATCAGGATAGTATAAACCATAAACTTATACCTCCACGATTATTCTACAGAATCTTTATTTGATTTACCAGTTTTTCTGCCTTGTTGCACTCAAATAGAAAAATAGGAAGTGACTTCCTTTTTTGAATTTATTGATATTTATCAATTTATCGCTTATAATAAAGATGTAAAAAGTGGACAGATTATTCTGTTCAGGATTTTAGGGTTTATAAAAAACTACCTCGTCCTGAGAAAACTAAGGTAGTTTTTTATTTGTCATTTTTTCTTAATCAATTCGATTAGAAGAACAACGACTAGAGTTAGTATAGATAACATTATTGATAATGCTTCATATGTACTCATAAGCATCACTCCTCGAAAATACATTTATATTAACAAGGCTCAACGCTCCTTGGTCTAGCGACCTGAACTACCTAAATAAACTGTCCACCATGATTTTAGCATAAGACTTATACCTTGCCAAAGAAAATAAAGGTATAAGTTTTTTTATTTCCGTATCATATATAATATTCTTAATCATTCACACAACATTGTGCAGGTTCATATCCTTGTTCAATCAGTGAATTCACATCACTTTCAATGACTTCTCTATTTTTATCAGAAATTTTATTTGCATTAGCACAGTCTTCTTCATGAAATTTTTTAGAATTCTTATTCACGACAAATGTTCTTTTTTCACTATCGTTAGGCTCATTTTCAGAAGAAGATGCAATTTCCTTACTATCTCCTGTTTGATAATTGATTTCTATTTTTGGTTGATTATTGTAACAATACACATAGAATTGAATTCCTTCTCCATGATCTTCAACGGAATACCCTTCAATCGTGACCCCTCTAGCGACCAATTCATTATCTTTAAAGACAGGAGTAACACGATATAACACATGGTTGTTTGTTTCTTTCAAATAATCAGCAACCATATTTTCAAATGGAAGCATCCCTTCTACATTTAGGAAGCGAGTTCCTGTAATCAAATTCTTTTCGTTTGCGTTCTCTCCTGCTAGTTGAAAACCGATTAAATGACACCGATTGTATAAATACTTTCCATCTACAAAATCATACTTTTCTGTTTTCCATCCTGAAGGCTTTACCATACCAATGCTTTCTCTATCTTCTGTTGGCATAATACTTTGATGAAGATTAGCAAAAGCAACACTACACCGACCCAATCCATCTAAATCGGAATATTCTTCAAATGTTTCTGTACTTGTAATTTCTTCATCCGTAAACAAAGGCACATTCCCGTTTAATACGGTATATGGCTCATTACTGAATTCAGGTATGTCATTAAGTTGTACATTCTCCTGAATCATTCCATTTTCTATAGGTTTATCGGACTTTAAATCCAATGAACATCCAGTAACAAATATACTTGTCAATAAGACAAGCAATATCTTTGACATTTTCTTTTTCATAATTTCTATTCTCTCCTATTCTTTATCGTTTTCCATTTTCCACATCTTCGGCACTGTATCCTTTCATGACCCAAGTTTTCATCAATTCTTTCATGTAGTATAAAGAATATTTTTCATAAGTACTCGCTTCTCTTGAAGCAACTACCATCATTCTTCCACCATATAGTTCATATAGTTCTTTTATGATGCCCAATTCAGCTTTGTTTAATTCTTCTTTTTTGTTTACAGATTTGAAGGTGTACTGGATTTCTGCAATAACATATTCCAATGAACCATATTCCATGTCATTTTCTATTTCATCCCAAGTTAAATTGCTAGAAATAGATGGAATATCTTTTTCTTTAAATTCTCCATTGATCAATTCATTCGTATCCTTAAAATGACAAGTGAATTCCAATGTGTGTATCCTATTACCTTTTTTTATTGAAAAATACTTAATTTCCAAATTAGTTTTTTCATTTATCTCTTTAATACTTGGTTTCAAAATATAGGCATTTAAAAATTTATATTGTGAATATGTTTCAATATCAGAAACTTCTAAAATATTTTCTTTTAATTCTTCCAATGCGATTTTCCATTTCTTGCGGAATCTGTTTTGTAAAAAATAAAGATATAATTTAATCGAATAAGTTGATTTTAAATAAAGAGTGTTTTTTAAAGCATATTTTATATATCCACATGAGTATTCCACCGGTTGTGAGCCAGTCAGTCCACCATTGAGAGCCACCTGTTCCATTACACAGAGCCACCCAACACATCATAGAGAACCACTTTTACACCTTCAGATGTAAGATGTAGCTGATGTAGCTATAGAATTTAATATTCTACATGATTTTGTAGTCTGGAGGTGTTTTTGATGTTCAAGATGTAGCCTCGTTTATTGGATTGTTGTGTGTAATTTAGACGAATTATAAATTGATGAACTCCTTTTTCCAAAGAATGAAATCCATGTTGCTTATGAAGAACCGGACTATGCTTATGGCCACAAAGAACTATTGAAAGATAGCATATGAACAACGATCAACTTTATTCGGAGATTCTGTAATAGCAAATGCGATACTTGATCAAATACTGCATCAATCACATATAGTCAGTATAGTAGGTCCATCATACAGAATAAAAGACGTAATGGATTCATTTGAAAACTCAATAATGCGATCCAAATTGGTGGAAATTAAACGATCCATTTTGGTGAATTTTATCTTGACATTATCAATTGGAATTTATTTAGGATTCAAACGAGAGTTTTCCAAACTTATCGGCTTTCTGGTGATTGCCTTAGTTGCTGTTGGATTGGTATTCAATGCGGCTGTTATAAAAGATGTGTTATTGAACCTGTTTAATAAGATTATGGGTGCGTAATTGATATTAAAAATTAGTTTTGATACACTGTAATTAAGTAATAAAAGGTGAAAAGATGGAACTATTTATAGATGAATCTGGTAATACAGGTTGTGTCATAACTACTCATGGAAAATTTAATTTCGATAAGCAACGCCATTTTGTTTTATGCGCTATCAAAACAGAAAATGAGGACGAAAAAAATATACTTATACAAAAGTATAAAATTTTTAAAGATACTTTTAATGTAGCGGAAGAAATCAAAGGCAGCGATTTAATGACTAGAAGGCATAATGATGAACTGCAATATTTTGTGGATAACATATTAGATGATAAACATTTTGAAATATGTATTTATGATAAAAAGTTTTATTTATCTACGCTTTTGCTTCTGTTTCTCTTAGGAAATGAGTTTCAAACTATGTTTCCTGCCAAATTTTATATGCTGGCGGCAGAATTATATTTTTATGGTGAAGATTTATTGTTGGAATATTGCGAGATAGCAAAAAATCCAACAGCAGAGTTATTTGAAAAACTTTTAAAAAAAATCACCCATCATAACTACAAAGAGATTCCACCTAATAATAATCCTTTAATTATGCTGGCCGATAAAATATTAGCAGATAAAGACTATGACTGTTGGATAAAAGATATTCTATCTTATGGAAGTTATGAAAATCCTAATTATGTGAATGTCATAAATTTGAATTGCCTTTCCGAACTGATTCTCTCATTAAAATGGCGAAATAATTTATCAAATTCTACAATTAAAATTCACCATGATAGAATTGATGGATACGATAAAGCATTTACATCGGAACTTAACGATTTTGATATAGACTTAGACTTTGTAGATAGCAAGAAAGAAGAACTTATCCAAATAGCAGATAATGCAGTAAGTATATTTGCAAAATGCGTCAATGAGGTTATGCTCCGTTTTGAAGAAAAAAGAGAATGGGATACCGATAGCAGATGGATAATGGAACAATATGCAAAAATATTGACTAAAGTATCCATTACCAATATAAAGTTTGTTATTCCACCTCAGAATTGGGCAGTTTCTCTTTGTATTCAAGAAATGTTTAATAAAAATTATCCTATCGAAAAACGTAAAAACTTATTTTTCAATCCAATTTATTTACGAAATCTCAACTTGATTTTTGATGATATTATCAGTAAAAATTTTGATTTTAGATTGATGTTAGATTTATTAAAAAAATAGTACATTTCTTTTTTAGCAGTAAATCTTAAAAGTTTGCTGCTTTTTTCATACCTAATTTTAAGGTTGGAGGTATTACTTGAAAGATATTTTTGAGAATATGAAGCAACAGATTGGTTGAACTTATATTTCTGACTTACCTTACCATAAGCGTGAGGTATGAAAGGAGTTTAAAAAGCTTCCACCCCCATTCATATCCTCTAAACCAATTAGAAGTTTTTTTCCTTTATGTATTTAACGTAAAGTATCCAATTTTAATGGAGATACTATATCAGGAAGTGACATGCCATTCAATGTATGAAATGAGTTTGTATATCCTCAACACCAAAAAGTCTTACTGTAATAATGAAAACGATTATGCAGGTGTATGGTTTGTCTGCAGTAGAGTTTGAGGAAATCAAAAAAAGCTCAGTATCGAAAAAGAGGAAAATTTTGAGATTGAAATCAACAGAAGCTTAATAGAAGAATTGGGTACAAATGAATATTATTTTGATTGGTGCATCTGGATCAGGTAAGACTTGGATTTCAAATGTTTATGGGTTTATGTATGCATGGAAAGATACAGAGTTCTACATACTCGTTTGCCTGATTTTTTTCAGGAAATTGAAGAAGCTAAACTTCAAGGACATTACAAAAAATACATGAAAAAAACTTTCCAAAGTTGATTTATTGATTCTAGATGAATTCTTATTAACAACCA
>OJMI01003533.1_pt1 | contig 11577 bp, 12 predicted proteins | sample 1597131 | NCBI WGS metagenome assembly OJMI01 (sample SAMEA2452116, study PRJEB22498) | human gut metagenome | reverse complement strand
AGTCTGTCCGTTCTCGTGAAGGAGAGCGAGATGGAATCGCTGGCGGATCGTATTCTGGAATGCGCTGGATTGAGAAGAATCGTGTTCACTGTGTATGTGACCAAGACGATCACGAGCAACACCATTCCCTTCTACGTTCAACAGAACGGAACGCATTTGAACTACCCCAACGGCTTCTATCCCATCAACACGTTGCGCAACTTGGCGATTGAGAGCGTATCTACCACACACCGCCTCATTGCTGATATGGACATGCTCCCTTCGATGGGAATGGAGTCGAGCATCAACGAGTACGCCGAGGTATTGAGGGATCACCACAACATGATTGTCCTCACGTTGTTTCGGTACAACAATCACTCTTCTTTGAGTCAGTGCTATTCGGAGGGAGTGTGTGATGAATTGTGTGTTATTCAGCACCATTCTAAGAACTAGATGGAGAAACGCGCCTAGAAACAAGAGTGAACTGTTGAAGCGTGTGGAGAGTGGGGAGTTGCGATTCGACACGAGAGGATCCCAAGTGGACAATAGTGTAGCAGTCATCATTGTAGAGAACGATTCCGCTAGACATGTGGGCTCAGAACGCGTCGAATACACTACGCTGTCCCTTTTACAATGGCATGGAGGCGTAACACAATTATTCATCGCTTCAGCGATAGCTACTTCGTGTATCGTCGATCGGCACTGGATCCTCTGTTCCATCCGTACTATATCAACTATGGCGCGAACAAGGTGGAGATGTACGTGAGGCTTCGAGCGATGAAATGTGTTCTTTAGCTAGAATAATGATTGCTAGACAACACTCCGTTTCTTCTTTCAAAGGAGTTCGGGTTCGACATCCCTCATCAGCGAACAAGATTGTCATTCGATTACGCGAACAAGAAGAAGAATCAACCCATGTTCATTCAGTATGTGGCCTTTTCGGCTCTTAGCAGGAGGTGGATCAAGTCGTATTTGTGTTTCTTGTGAGTGACACGCTAATCTAATGGAACAGTGTTCCTAGATAATCGTGTCCGGACTCTTCCGTTGTGTTCCAATCATTTCCCTCCCTTCCCTGAATAAGCAATGATTGTGTTCCATATAACACGACTCTTCCAGTAACACCAATTTGAGAGGACTGGATAGGCTACCAGAAGGAGCGTTTCACTCATTAAGGTTCCTATAACGAGTTCCACATGATGTGTCCGATATGCATTGAACAAGTACACCCCCGTTGATGCTCTTGAAAGCACATCACAATCGTGGTACACAATTAGCGGAACTCATTTGTGCTAACCCTTTCAAGAATGACGATGCACTACAACCGTACTACTCGTAATGCCCATGGAGTAAATGGACCATATTGCAACAGATACATCCACTACTACCATTTATCATCCCATTTGGAACAAGAATTGGGACTGTTGGTTACTCCAGTGACACAATTCTCCTTGCAATGAAGAGTCTGACAGTGTCATTCTGTGGCTTTTGCGCTATTCTATGCGCTATCATCATGCTGTTTGCAGAGCTACCAACACAAATCCACAGCACAAGTGGCGCTATTGCAAGGAGTAGCGTTCCGTCTATGAGTGTACATTCCACCAGAGTCTCATTTGATTGTAGATTGAACACATTCCAAAACGTCCACTATTTGCTTCTTCACCCTATGATGTCACCGCCATCAGTCAAGCATCGTCTGAATACTGTGGAATTGATTACTATCAGAATTCAGAGGCTATTCTACATACCGCACCTGTTGAACCGATGGAAAGGCCCCCTTTCTTTGGCTGTCCTAATCAGGTCCAAGAAAGAGGAGGAGTATCTGGATCACTATCTCTCGCAGAATACACTATCAGCAAATCTAGTGGTATCTCGATTCGTATCCGATAAGGGCTATCCATACAATGCTCTACGCAATATCGCCATTCAGCGAGTAGCAACATCTCACTTTTGGGTTATGGATATGGATATGTGGCCTTCTAGTAACCTCTACAGAACACTGCTCAGTCTGGATGTGCGTCACTTGAAAGACGATTATCTCGCTGTTATTGTGCCTGCTTTTGAGTACAAACGAACTTGGAAAGGGGGCTCTTTTGAACAGTGCGTCAAATCGTATTCTTGATTCTCTATTGCAATATGCAGAGTCATTCCTCGTTTGCCTCAAACCATCCCAGAATTACGATCCTGCTTGGCCGCAAAGAACTGTAACGAGTTCAGAAAGAGAGACTTCGTTCATGTTTCTTCGCTGCTCTTCTCCTACTGTATAGAACTATCTCACTTCAGAGTGGTATACTTCAAAGACGGGTCAACTCTACTTCGTGTCCTGCTTCAAGAGTTACAAGCAAGAGCCCTACGTGATGGTGAAGCGGTCACCGCATCTTCCCGCGTTTGACGAGCGTTTCGTGAACTACGGGAAGGACAAGATCAGTTGGATTGAGCATCTTCGTTACACGGGATACAAGTTCGCCGTGCTGAAAAACGCCTACGCAATCGACATTCCCCATCCTCCGTAGTGTTGGTTGGTGACTTTAAGGTGTAGTGGCGTTTATATGAAAGAGTTTGTCGCTTCCCTAAAGAGGAATGGAGTCAATGCGGCAGCAATGAACGTAGTATACAGGAAGTTCAAGGAGGACCTGTCAAAGACGCCCGATCGTTCTGTGGTGTACTTCTGCGACCTATCCAACAACAAAGTGTAGGTTCAATCCATTTGTCCGGTTCTGGGTTTTCCCTTTGGATACAGAACGCATCATTATGGTGTTATATGTATAGGTGGTTTCCATATATGGGTTTTCTCTTCACCCATTTCTCCTTGGAATCCCAATTCCATACTGTTTGCTAGGAAACAATAGATACCGTATCTCTTATGAGCAAAGCGTAACACACTATTCACTCTGTTAGTCTCTTCCAAAGACTATTCGATCGTTCTCCATTACACAACGGGAGAAGTGTCTTCAATTCCTTCCCTTCTTCAAGCTCACAATGAACGCCCTCATGTAGTTGTCCATTTGCGTAAAACCACCATTCTTCTTTCGTATCACGTCCATGTCCGAGGACAGTGTCATCCTATTCATCATTGAAACAGGTGTGATTCATCTCGGATGAGGAACATGGACAGCGAATGAAGAACTCGGAACCTGTAATCAGCGACTCGTAACCGGATGATCCAAATGAGCTTGTTCATTCCACAATCGACGTACTGTTCGTCAAACCACGGTTCCGTGAAGGAATTGGACTCACACTGATGAAAAGGATATGCAGCAGCGGTCCTCGCTTCACCACGACATAGGGTTCATAACCCTCACTCTTGAAGCACTCCACATCGAAGAGGTATTCGGAGCGATTTGTCGTCTTCTCCCATCGCTCGTAATTGGTGGAGGACTAGCTGATGAATACACTGTTGAAAATGCACGTGAGTCTTGCGGTTCTTCTTGAATTGCTTACAAGGACCGAATTGAAGACAGGACATGAGTTCCTCTCTATGATGTGGAACAGCGTAGAGGTGTCTATGTCTCACTCTCACACTTCACATACTTGAAGAGACATGTCTGCAAATCGGTACAATCGCTACTACCATTCTGAACTCGTCCCTTCTTGTTTGAAGCCTTCGATTGTTTACTGGTGGACAACACCTCATAGACAGGAACAACGATGGCTTGCTTGTCGATGGCGAGGAGAGAAGACGGCAAGGAGAGAATGGTCTCATATAGATCGGCTATAGGTAAGAAGAGAGAAGGAGAATGACACGCCGACCAAATGTCAACATCGGTTAACCAGAAGTTGCTGGTTATCGTGTTGTGAATCGCGACGTTTCGGAGTCGATTGATGGGAAAGTGACCCGAATTGTCCTTCACAAAACTCAATCGGAATCGCTAAGTATGTGTTGCGTTATAAAGGCGTGAACAGCTCGAGCATTCTTGTCATGCACATGAATCGAAATGCTGATCATACTATTCGTCACAGAATAGGAAGAACACAACCCATTCCACCGCTTGGTGATTTCATCGGCGAAAAGGACACACGGTTGAGTCTTGTTTTGACTTCATTTCACAAACAATACGTTCCTTGAGAAACGAGTGAAACGTCATATGCTGGCTCTTTCGGTTTGCTGTCTGTTCCTTTCTATGGATGTAGGGTAAGAGATGATAGCTATGGTTTCTCTCAGAAGAATGTGACTTCGTGAGGTGGTGGAAGGAATACTGTTTAGGAACAGAAGTGATTCTCTATTCCTGAAACATGATGAGAACAATAACGATAGGATTCTGAAGAGAATGACGATCCAAAGCATGAGAGGAAGAGCTGATTGGAGCTATTGGAGAATCGACGATTGAAAGCAGTGATCACTCGCATTTGTGTTCCGGAACACTATCGTCCTCTGTAACACATGCAATGAAGGGCAAATAGGAGAACCCCATTCTCCACTTTGGATTACACAATGAACGTGTCCTTATCCAATTCCAACAGATCGTGCCCGTCACCCAGTAAACGAATTGGAGGTGGCAGTCGCTTGGATTGATTTCACCACATCCATTGGAATGGTGTTCTCGAAGGAAGAAATCACTACTGTCAACAAACAGTCGTTGGTGACTACCCGTTAGGTAGAATGAGTATGAAAAACGAAGAGCACATCCAATGCTCAACAGAAGGAAAAGCACTTGAGTGGAAATCAGGGTTGTGAATTCTTCGGTATATGGGAGTTTCATTAATAAGTATTACGGTAATGGTAAGATTTGTATAGCAAAACACGCTAATAGCCGTAAGAACCACCTAGCTTGTTTTGAATTAAGAATGCGAATAGAGGAACGCGATATACATAGATGTAGCTCCCCGTCTTATAAAGGACCAATTGTTCCATTCACTAATGAGTCGTTTTTCACAGAATACTGCACCACTTTGCAGTAGATGATTGTGAAATGTGTTGTGACCGCAAGGCTTCCTTTGGGATCTGTAACATACACTCGTGCTGGACACAATACACTATGCCATAGTGATGCTGGTCACAGTATTATTGCTTTACACAACCGAATGACTAGCAGAGAAGGGTGTCAGAAACTGAACAGGAAACAAAGCAGTCCATAGTTTGGTCACTTGTCGTACGGGTTACCGTAAAACGATAGGCGCATTTCAGTTTAATGGTGAATAGTTACTACAAATAGCCGTGAAGAACACGACAAAATGACTAGTCACACAGTACTGTCAAGAAACACAACAATGGAAGTAACGCATTGAAACGGAGTGGTACTCTTCGTATTCACTGGGAAAGGAAGGGAAACGCTTCTGAATCAGATGTGCGCCTTGTAGCACCCAGTTACGTAGCAGTTGTCCCCGAATCCGGAAGTGATCACTCTTCAGAGACGCTCCGTTTCCGTCGTTTCCCATGTCCTTGATTCTGTCACTCTCCTTGTTCACTCCCAACACTCTCGATTTCACTCCACACTCAACATTGTTTGCCATGGAAAAGTGGATGTCCTCTCCGTTACGTTGCGTCAAGGGTCGATATCGCCAGAACACCTTCATACTCTCCATTCGACCCCCAAACAAGCCAATGATGAAGTCTGCTTCTGCCGCATACCCCTTCTGTGGACTAAGACACTTCTGTATGAACAGGCCTTCTCGGTAATCCAAATGCGTTACAAGACGACCATCGGTCGTGACGGGAGCATTGTACTTGGATGCCACTCGATTCAGCGCCGTCAGTGTCGTCCTGCCCAGCATGATGTCATCGTTCAGATGATGGATGTAGTAGGCGGACAGTTCAAAGGAGAGAAGGAAGCGGAAGAAGAAGGGCGAGTCCCAGTTGGTCATCCACACGTGACGAACAGAAGGCCATGACTTCAAAACGGATTCCAGGTTGATCTTGTGCCCACCCTGAACGACAATCGTTTCCGTCACATTTGCATCCGACTGTTGAAGAGCCTGGAGTTGCTTGGTGAGGTAGGGTCTCTTGTACTGGGAGATCACAACGCCCGTTGTATGGTCGTTCCTGTAATGGGCGTCACACTTGAAGTCTTCCACTTCATACACCTGCTCACAGTTCTCCTTCACAAAGGTAGATGGAGTGAAGGCTGTTTTAACTAAGTGAGGAGAGGGAAGAATCGAGTCGGTCAAAGCGAAGTCAAACTTGCATCGAAGAACATGCGAAAAGGCCTCCATCGCCCTCACACTCTTTCGTCGGAACTTCGTCATGGACCAAATGTGCCTCAAGTCGATGGAGCGCATGAGCATGCATCCTCGACCCACCTGACTGTTCGGATACAGACCACACACGGGAACAACGGAGGGATGGGTCTGAATCGCTGCCAACGCACCGTCCATCCAATCGGAAGAGGGAAGGGCGAGCAAATCGTCCGCATCGATGACGAGGGAGAAGGTGCTGTTGTAGAGCAACGGGAGCACAAACGACATGTATCCCTGTTTCTCCACGTTGGATCGCACAATGAACGGAATGGTTGTGCTCTTGTCCTTCTCCAATTCTAATGGGTCGTATGTCATGTCCGTCACCCAGTAGACATACTGAAGGTGACAAGTGTGCAACTGAATCGATTTCACTTCATCCATTGGAATGGTGCTCTCGAAGGAAGAAACCACGACTGTCAACAAACAGTCGTTGGTGACTATGTATCAAACAGAATAGTGATGGCAAACGAAGAGCGCATCCAATGCTCAACAGAAGGAGGAGCATTAGAGTGAAAACAACACGATTTTGTGTTTTGATAGAACCGTTTTCCATCTCAACACAAAACACGATAATTCTCGCTCCTATGATCGTAATCTAACAAAGAACACTTCACATTGAAACACAATTAGTTCACCTGCCACTTCATTGGATAAAGAGAAAACGTGCTGTCCTTCAGCTTTCCAAGTGGCACTTTCGTCCTTTTATACACCACCATATTCCATTCCTTGTTCTTCTCCGCGACGGCTGCTGTCCGTTTCCTGAATCCTGTCACACCCACATGGATCCCATAGATAGCTTCAGTAGCGTCGATCATGACGAGCTTCTTACACAACGCGCACTTGTCCTTGTGTCGCGTGATGATGATGTTGTCCACGCCTCTCCTCCCAATCACAATTGGAATGGATTCATTGGCTACGGTGGGAATGGCTGCTCTGGAGAAGATGAAGTAGTCCTATGAGTGAGGATACGGAGAAACACAAACAGCCGTGTATGGGTTCCGTAACTCATATCCCTTCTCCTTCGCTTCAGCAAAGCACTTCTCCATCTCCTCCAGAGTAGAAAAGCCCACGGGAAGAGCAGTAGTGTCAATGGGATGCACACGTCCAGCTAGTTCGTGATAGGGAGAGATGGATCCAGCTCGGGCTTGTTTGTCGAGATAGTTTAGCACGGAAAACACGACGGGCTCGATCAGGATGTCAGAGTTGAGGTACCCATAGTACTTGGCTTTGTAGACGGTGGAGGCAATGGAGTACATGGAATAGATGTATGGAAGACCATAGGGGTTTCTCTTGAAATCGGTGATAACCTTGCAGACAGAGTGCTCGAAGAAACGAATGATGTCTTGATTGTTGGTGAATAGGATGCAGTGGTAACTGAACCGAGCGTGATACACTGCCGAGGAATCCCTGAAGAGAGCGAGCTTTGGATTTGTTCTGTTGAAGTAGTCTTCGGAGGTGAACAGAACGAGGTCCACTGGGATTGTGTGTCTCACGGATAGAACTGTCCATGGAGTGTCGTTCTAATCGTGAGCGGAATGGGATTGTGTTACGATGGGGGAGAGTGAGAAGAATGGGATGCTCTTTCCACACAAATAGAGGAGAAAGAGGAGAATGGTCATGACATATGAATAATGGAACAGAAAAGCACTATTCGATGAACTCCCTTTTCGTTGTCTTGTTCATCGTTCATTACCTTTCCTTCCCGAGAATGAGAAAACAGAACACTCCATATTGGAATCCTCGTTAGCCTATCACAAGGAAGTAAGGGAAGTGTCTTTGCAGGACTATCTATCTCAGAAGGCAGTCAATGGAACGGTGCTGCTCATGATGACTGACTACGGCTATATGGACATGTTCGTGAACAGTTATCGGGTTGGCAATCTCTCCCAATACCAGAATCTCGTTGTGTTGTGCATCGATGAACAGTCGTATCGAGTGAGTGCTTTAGTAATGAATGAGGAATAGGAATTGAAGAAACAGCACATTCCCGTCTTCCTCGCATTGATTGGGAATGACACCCTGTTCACTTCCTCCTTCGCAAATCAAGCGTCTGCTGAGTTCAAGCGAAAGGTGCGCTGGAAGATCCAGTTCATTTTGGATACGTTATCCTATGGGTACAGGGTGTTGTATGTGGATTCGGATGTGATTCTGTTGAAGAATCCATTCCCCGTGTTGGAGAGCTATGAGGGTTACGATTTGATTGCTCAGGGGGACCAGTGGAACCTATGCACTGGATTCTTCTATCTGCCATCCAGTGAGAAGTCTATCGGGGTTATGAAGGTTGCAAAGGACTTTATGTACAACCATGATTATCGAGATCAAGTGGCAGTGAATCAAGCCGTGAAGGCACTGAACGCGTCGATCCTGTTGCTTCCTCAGGATGCTTTTCCGAGTGGACAGGAGTTCTTCAGCAAGTACCAGTACTATTGGGATCGGAAGGGTAATGAGTTAAAGGAATGGCTAAAGAGTAGACAACGACTTCTACATCTTCCACAACAACTATGTGAGGGGGCACTTCGGGAAGGATGTGCGATTCAAGGAGATGAAGATGTACTTGTTGGATGTGAATGGCGAGTACAGTGGTGATCGGAAGTATTTGACAGTGGAGCATGTGGATACGAGTGGTGTTGAGTGAATGAGATGATGAATAGAGAACATGAAGAAAACACTATTGCGTCTGTCGCGCGTGGCGAACGCATTGAATCGCTCCCTAGTCCTTCCTCCACTTCCATGTTCCAAAGGGAAGTGGAAGTACTGCAATGTGTGTTCGTTTGATCGCGTGGACTGTTTCAAGGACATCATTCCATCGTTCAACAATCCAGTGAAGGAATCGATCTTCTTCATGAACGAGCATGTTCCAGAGCGATTGAGACGTGAGGATAGATTGAATGCGATTGTGAGTTTCGAGAAGAGTTGTGTGCCGAAAAGTGATTATCGCAGTTCCTTCCCCGCTCATGTGGGTCATCATCATGTTGTGAAGTGTGTTGGATGTGATCGCTCATTCGAGTCGTGTGCGATTGAGTATGGGAGGAACAGGAGTGATTTCGTATTGAAACTGTACTCCGTTTATTAGAATTGGTTTGAAACGCTATTCCTTTTTCATTATGGAGGCACCTGACAGACCCACACTCATACATGATCGGATACACTAGCCCTAACTTGTTTCCCACTCATTAGAGGTATTCTTGGGATTCACTGTTCACACTGAATACAAATCAATCATGGATAATCAATGGAAATTATTCAAACACAAAATACTACTTCAGTATTTGTGAAGACAGTACTACTCATGAAGCTGTTCTTGTTCCAACTGTGTGCAGTCTTTCTATGTGGGATATGGATACGAGTTTATCCTGTTTCGGAGTATTCCTCTGTTGAGATAATCAAGTATAGTCATCGAGGTTCTGCGTCAGTTATTCTCACGCGCATTCCTCGAGTAGATTTAGTTGTTTTCATTACTGAAGACTACTACAAGGAGAATGATAACAGAAAGCTCATTCTATTCAGAGGTTTATCCAGAGTGTACAAGAGGCATTTCAGTTATCGCTGTATCGTATTCACAAATAACGACAACATCACGGTGTTGTTTCAAGACACTTGTAGAATCATAACCGATGTCAAAAGGAATCCATTTGGTCTTCCCTATGTATACTCCATGTATTCTATCGCATCTGCATTATTTGATGCTAAGTACTATGGCTATGTGAACTCAGATATCTTGCTGGAGCCAGTCATCTTCTCTGCCCTAAACTATTTGGATGAGCAAGTCAGTGTGAATGCGTTATCTCCATACCAGGAGTTAGCAGGAAGGGTCCGTCCAATTGGTATTGAGTCGCTCCCATCGGGTTTTTCGTCTCTTAACGACATCACTAAGTGCTTTAGTGATGCGAAAAAGGGTAACTATCCAAATCGAATTGTTGACAGCGCTGTTACCTTGTATGTACATTATCATGCTTAGGATTACTTCATTTTCTCACGGGTAGCACTGCCCATTGTGACAAATGCTTCAATACCCATAGTGATTGGAAGACGGGGTGTGGACAATATCCTAATCACACGACACAAAGACAAGTGCGAATTGTGCAAAACACTAATTGTAATCGATGGAACACCGTCTATTACTGGAATACATATTGGAGTAAGCGGCTTTAGAGAACACGATTACTATCATATATGGATAAGGAATGGAATATGGAAGTGAGAAAGAACGCTAGTGTTCCACTTGGGGGTCTGGGACACAGCTCATTGTCTTTGCACAATAATGGTACATTTAGTCTATCCAAAGTGCATTGTGCCTGTTTGTTGCCACGATTCGTGTTGTGATGGCTCCTTTATCACAGTATGTGGGCACCGTTCATTCTTTTGCTCTCTTGGCAGGAGCATTGGTATTTCGCAGGGTTGTGACATAGATAGTTTCCATAAATCTGTCAAAAGGCACTGTATATCCACTATCTATAGGGGTAAGCGTTTGTTCAACATAACAAAGAAAAAGGACAGAAGGTACAATATGGTGTATCCTTTAGCTATTGGGGCCGAATTCCATGAAGAAATACAGCATTTGGAATAGTGTCACTGGGGCGCGCTCCAATGTACAGAAAGAAGCGACCAGCGTTAATTGGAAAAACGCCCGCCAAACGAAGAATACTAGCTAGTACACGTCTTCAAGAGCAGGAAAGACATAGTCAGTATAAAGCGTCCCAATGTTGATAAAGGGGATGAGATCCCTTGATAAAACGTTTCCCGCCCCATAGTTGAATCGAATCACACGCGAAGGGTAGTCATTTGGCGTGTAACGCACTCTTTTCTTATAGTAGGTGGAAGGACCCAGCCTCTGTGTAGTTGCTCGACCCATATAGCATCGTTTCTTTGGGGCATCCTCCAATACTTTTACTAGATTGCCTAGATGAACCCATGTATCACCATCCATCTTACTCACATACTGCGTTTCTTTACAGTAGTCTCTCACCCACATATACGAATCAAGAACCGTTATCGTCCAATTAGCTTGAGTATTCAAATGATTAGAGACAAGAATATCCTTGTACAATGCATCCTCTTCTCTAAGAGCTTTGATGATATCCACTTGCGATGAATCAGCAGACACGGGAAACACGTAATTGATTTGCTTACCATTCACGATCATGCCCTGTTTGATGTACTTCCTGTACATTTGCCGTAAATCCAAAGCGTTATGCATCGTAAAGATCATCAGAAGAAGATAGGTACTGTTTGAGCATATGGAGTGATTCCACATCATGTTCTGTTTCACCTCATAATGCAGGGGAACAAAAGAAGCATCTTGCGTTATGAACCTTGAAGACATGTTCACACTCTTCTTAAAGACATCATGAACATATTGATAATCCACTTGTCTTGTTTGCAATACTTCGTCGCGAGAATCGTAACCCAAGTGATTCGTTCTAGTAA
>OJMI01003530.1_pt1 | contig 11581 bp, 9 predicted proteins | sample 1597131 | NCBI WGS metagenome assembly OJMI01 (sample SAMEA2452116, study PRJEB22498) | human gut metagenome | reverse complement strand
AATCGCTTCCCGGTCATTGATCGCATCCTCCAGTTCCCGGTGCAGGGATTTGCCGAGCAGATCCTTCTTGGAGATTCCCGCGACCGCGATGATCTGATCCCGGTCACAGACGCACACGCCACAACCAAGACTTGCTGCGATCGCATCAACATACTCCTGCGCAAATGCAGAAAGCTCTCCGATTGGTGAATATTTTTTCAGGACGATCTCACCATCCTTGTCGGTAAATATTTCCAATGGATCGCCTTCCCGAATCCGTAACACGCGCCGGATCTCCTTTGGAACGACAATTCTGCCAAGCTCATCGATCCGTCTGACAATTCCTGTTGCTTTCATTTGATTATTTCCTCCTGTTCTCCTGACATACTTCCATTTTTGTACTGTATGGGTAGTATGTGGAAAATCGAAAGAAATATTCGATTCTTATTTGAACAAATTAATAAACTTTTTTATAATACCTTGATTAACATTTTCCGAAGTTTTGTCATAGATTCCTCTTTATTTTACTGCAGTTTACGGATTGCATTCACAGTAATGTCATACTGCTCCTTTACTTTTTCAAACATCACATCTGTACCATCTAACTCTTTTGCACGAAGCTTCTCCGTCAGCGCTGAACTTACCTCATACAGCTTGTCAAATCCGAGATTGACACAGACACCTTTGAGCGTGTGTGCTGCACGAAATGCACTGTCCACATCCTTCTCCTTAAGTGCTGCCTCCAATGTCTCATAGGACTTGTCGTTCAAAAATCTGATTGCAAACCGCTGCACCATCTGCTCGCTGCCGAGACGGCTCAATACCTCATCGAAATTTGATCCCATCTCCTCATAGCATGCTCTTACTTCCATTCCTGTACTCCTTTCATGTCACTAAATGCTGTCTCTGGATTTAACCCGTATTTCTCTATAATCTTCCTTGTTGTTCCATCTTCCTGCATCTCATTCAATGCCTGTGCCAATTTCCCAATCACTTCGTTATCGCTTCCCTTTATAAACGCGATTCCAAGTTCTGAATTATACAAACTCTCGTCCAGAATCCGGTAAGCATCCGGATCGGTCTCTACAAATGTACGAAGCGCACTTTCATGCCCGGCAATCGCATCCACATATCCTTTTCTGAGACTCGCGTAAATCTCATCCATAGAAGAAAAGCTGAACAGATCCCCCACCTGTGGTGTCGCCGGATTATCCTGATTTAAAAATTCCCGTTCTGGTTTACTCGTCGCCTGTACTGCTACACGCGTTCCTTCAAGATCGGATAGTTGAAAAATATCACTGTCCGCATGCACCACAACAACCTGCCGACTGTTCAGATACGGTCCAACCCATGTATACTCTTCTTCCCGACCAGTCATCGTGAAGCTACCCCACAGACAATCCACGCTTCCTTCCTCCAGATATTCGTCCTTGTCCTCCCACACGATCTGTGTAAAGACCGGCTCGTATCCGATGCGGCGGCATGCCTCCTGCGCAAGCTCGACATCCACGCCTGCAAATTCACCATCCTCGTTGATATAATTAAACGGTTCATAGCTGTCACTGCCAATCACCAACTGCGGCAGTTTTGACGACTGCTGTGTGCCTTCTGTCGCGGTTGATCCACAGCCCGCAAGCAGTACACACCCCGTCATACATGCAGCTATAATCTGACGAAGTTTCTTCATTCTCATTGGTTCTCCCCCTCTTTTTTCTCCCTACAATATTTTCTTATCATCGCGAACATCTTCTGCTCATCGAGTGGCTTTGACAAATGTTCACTCATCCCCGCTTCTTTGCTCTGCTGGATATCGTCCGCAAATGCATTTGCTGTCATCGCTATGATCGGAATCGTCGCTGCATCTGGTCGATGCATCGCACGGATCTGCTGCGTTCCCTGAAAATCCTGCATTGTATTATCTTTACTATTATCCCCTTTTTCTGTCTCTGGCGCAAGTAAAAATCGAAACTCGATTGTAAAGGTCGTCCCCACGCCCTCTTCACTTGTAAAAGAAATCGTTCCACCAGCTCTTTCGCGATGGAAAGTCACACCGGCTGCGGCTGCCTGCGTCTCAACAAGCTCTCCCATCGTCTCTCCGCCATGCAGATGAACTCCAACATTCTCTGGAATCTTCAATCCCTCCCATGTATTTGTCTGTGGGAACAGAATGATATCCGTTGAATAAATCGTGCTGATTGCCTGTATGATCTGATATTATTTTTCTATGTATTCGGTGTTTTTTCGTGCATATCGATAATGAATCATATGAAAAAATGATACAAACAGCAAATACAACAAAACCGCGTACGCCATTGTCGTTGTACGATATGTAAACATTTCGCCCGACGTATAAAATACATACAAATGATTGTCCTTGTAGCTCCGACGCATGACATACCATGTCTGTCCGTCCGACTTTATCTTCTGCATCGTATTATCCGTCCCAGCCCTGTTTTTCCGCTGTCTCTACGACTGTTCCTGAAATGGATTTATTTTTCTTTGTTTCATCATTGCTATTTATGATAGAAGCGCCATCAGTGATAATGATGGTCGCCTCCATCGTAAAGTTATTTCCTGATAATAACGTATCTAACGATAATTCGTTATCTACTTCCTTATAGCCGGTGACATCCTCATAACAAAGCACCAATCCCGGCTGATCTTTCCGCGCCACAACCGCATACGCATAGGTTTTCCCATCCATCTCCGCATGCGAGAGCACCGATTTATTTTTTTATGTAAGAATTTCCCGAACTTCCGTGGTTGACAAATAATCCTTCCACATGGAATACTGGTTCGTGTCCGACTCTCCGACCGCATTCAGGTTCTTATCTTACATGTTGCATTACAGTATAAACATCAAATCTCCATAAGAAGGCATTGGCCACATCTCCTTATCGACGATCATCTCCAATGCGTCGACTGGAGTACGAAGTTCTGTCATGGCTGGCATGATCACATCCAGACAATATCTTGCACGTTCCGGACCTTCTTCCTTCTTCTCGATCTCAGCTGTTACCTCTGCCAGATGATTAAGTGCCTCGTAGCTTTCTGCAAGCAGGGCTGATGTCTTCTCCAGAAGCTTCTCCTGTACGCTTACATTGTAAGTCTTGCCAGCTGCACGTACCTGGTTGACAGATTCTGCAAGTACGGTTGTGTATTTGACAACCGCTGGAATGATCTGCTTCGTTGCCATATCGATCATCGTTCTTGCCTCAATGTTGATTGCCTTCGCATAAATCTCATACTGGATCTCCGCTCTTGCCTCAAGCTCTGCCTTTGTAAATACCTTGAAATGCTCAAACATATCAATGGCTGCATCCGTCGTAAGCGCCGGGATTGCATCGACCATTGTCGGAAGGTTTGGAAGTCCTCTGCGCTTTGCTTCCTCCTGCCACTCCTTGGAATATCCATTTCCGCTGAAGATGATACGCTTATGCTTTTCTGTATATTCTACAATCAGCGCGTTTAACTCTTTGTCGAAATCCTCTGCCTTCTCCAGTCTGTCGCAGGCCTCTTCAAATGCCTCCGCTGCGATCGTGTTTAAAACGACGTTGCAGTTTGACAGAGAATCCTGGGAACCAAGCATACGGAACTCGAACTTATTTCCTGTAAAAGCAAACGGTGATGTACGGTTACGGTCAGTTGCGTCCTTGCGGAAATCTGGAAGCGTTGTAACACCCGTTGCAAACTTCTCACCCTTGATACTATGGGTTGCCTCTCCATTCTTCAGAATCTGGTCAAGCACATCCTCGAGCTGGTCGCCAAGGAATACGGAGATGACCGCTGGTGGTGCTTCATTGCCACCCAGTCTCTGATCGTTTCCGACATCGGCTGCAGATACACGAAGCAGATCTGCATGCTCATCAACCGCCTTTAAGATACATGCAAGTACAAGAAGGAACATTTTATTCTCATGTGGATTCTTGCCTGGATCAAGCAGATTAACTCCATCGTCAGAAGTGAGTGACCAGTTGTTGTGCTTACCGGAACCGTTTACCCCTGCAAACGGCTTCTCGTGAAGCAGGCAGCGCATACCATGACGACTTGCAACCTTCTTCAAAATACGCATCATGATCTGGTTGTGATCCTGTGCGATATTGACCGGTGCATAGATCGGAGCCAGCTCGTGCTGTGCCGGAGCAACCTCGTTGTGCTGTGTCTTCGCAGCGACGCCAAGCTTCCAGCACTCCTCATTGACTTCCTTCATATATGCACTGACACGCTGACGGATCGTACCAAGATAATGGTCATCCATCTCCTGTCCCTTTGGTGGCATCGCACCAAACAATGTACGTCCAGTGTAGATCAGGTCCTTACGCTTTAACCATTTTTCTTTATCAACAAGGAAATATTCCTGTTCGGCACCAACGGATGGTGTCACACGTTTTGCAGTTGTATTTCCAAATAATCTTAAGATACGGAGTGCCTGCTTATTAACTGCCTCCATCGAACGAAGCAATGGTGTCTTCTGATCGAGTGCCTCGCCAGTGTACGAACAGAATGCGGTTGGAATACAAAGGATCCCGCCTGCAGAGTCATGACGTACAAACGCTGGAGATGTACAATCCCATGTCGTATAACCTCTTGCCTCAAATGTCGCACGAAGTCCGCCGGATGGGAATGAAGATGCATCTGGCTCTCCCTGGATCAGCTCCTTACCGGAGAACGATAACAATACCTTTCCATTTTCCTTCGGTGCTGTGATAAATGCATCATGCTTTTCAGCAGTCACACCGGTCATCGGCTGGAACCAGTGACTGAAATGTGTTGCCCCTTTCTCGATCGCCCACTCCTTCATCTCGTGGGCTACCACATCCGCGATCTCCAATGACAATTCCTTGCCCTCTTCAATCGTCTCCTTGAGTTCTTTGTAAACCTTCTTCGGAAGTCGTTCTTCCATGACCGCGTCGTTAAATACGTCACAGCCAAACAGCTCTGTTACGTTTACATTTTCTTCCATGTTGTCTTCTAAACCTGTCCTTTCACGTTTCCTTAATTAATTTTGAAAGTTCTCCCCTTGTATTATTATTTTTTTTATAGTATATTTTATGAAGTTTGCTTTGTCAAACAATATAATAGGTAATATGCCGCTATTTTGAATCATCTGGCGGCATTTTTATTCAGGAGGGAAAATATATATGCAGCGAGAATCTTTCAAATCCCGCCTTGGTTTTCTGCTTGTATCGGCAGGATGCGCCATCGGTATTGGAAATGTGTGGCGTTTTCCATATGTTGCAGGGGAAAACGGAGGCGGTCTTTTTGTGCTCTTTTACCTGATCTTTCTGGTAATTATGGGGCTCCCGGTTTTAACAATGGAGTTTGCAGTCGGACGTGCGAGCCGCAAGAGTGCGGTGCTTGGATACAAGGCACTCGAAAAGCCCGGCAGCAAATGGCATATCCACGGCTGGTTTGCCATGGCTGGATGCTATCTGCTGATGATGTATTACACAACCGTATCCGGCTGGATGCTTTCTTATTTTTACAAGTTTGCCACAGGTGCTTTCCATTCCGGTATGGACACCGACGCGACATCTTCCGTATTCACAGATCTGCTCGGTGATCCGCTTCAGATGACGATCTGGATGGTCATTATCGTAGTCGCAGGATTTCTCATCTGCAGCCGCGGCTTGCAGAACGGATTGGAACGGATCAGTAAGTTCATGATGCTGGCATTGCTTGCACTGATCGTGATCTTAGTTGTACATAGTCTGACATTATCCGGTGCAAAGGAAGGCCTGAAGTTCTACCTTGTACCAAATGCAAAAACCGTATCCGAGGTCGGTCTTCGAAATGTGATCTCTGCGGCTATGAACCAGTCGTTCTTCACTCTGAGTCTGGGTGTTGCGGCAATGGAGATCTTCGGAAGCTACATGAGCAAAGACAATACGCTTGCCGGGGAGGGCGTCCGTATCTGTGCTCTCGATACATTTGTTGCAATCATGGCAGGACTGATTATCTTCCCGGCATGCTTCAGCTATGGCGTGGAAGTCGGTGCCGGTCCAAGTCTGATCTTCGTCACACTGCCAAATGTATTTGTAAATATGGCAGGCGGAAGAATCTGGGGAACACTGTTCTTCCTGTTCATGACATTTGCCAGCTTCTCAACGGTTATCGCTGTATTTGAGAACATCATTTCGTTCTGTATGGATATGTTCCATATCAGCCGGAACAAGGCGTCACTCATCAACTGCATCATCATCCTGATCGCGAGCATGCCTTGTGTCCTCGGTTACAATGTCTGGAGCAGTGTGCATCTGATCGGCGGTCGTGACGTACTCGACACGGAAGACTTCTTAGTCAGCAACCTGCTGTTGCCGCTTGGTTCACTCGTCTATCTGTTGTTCTGTGTTACCAAATGGGGATTTGGATTTGATAACTACATTGAAGAGGCAAATACCGGAAAAGGGCTTAAAATCAGCCGGAAATTAAAGCCGTATTTCCAGTTTATACTGCCGGTTTTGATTCTGATCATTCTGATTCAGGGATTGCTGTAGCCGGATCCGGGGAGATCGTTATACTACATTTTAAATAAAGCGAAAAGGATTTTACTGACATGGAAAAGCTCAAATATATAAAACCGAAACTTTTTAGCACTATGAAAACATATACAAAGGAACAGTTTGTGAAGGATATCGTCGCAGGTATCATCGTGGCGATCATCGCATTGCCTTTGTCGATTGCACTTGCCATTGCCTCCGGTGTCAATCCGGAGCAGGGTCTGTACACAGCCATCATCGCAGGATTCTTCATCTCCCTGCTCGGTGGCAGCCGCGTGCAGATCGGCGGTCCGACCGCAGCATTCGTTGTTATCATCTACGGCATCATCGCCCAATATGGCATGACCGGACTTACAATCGCTACTTTTTTGTCCGGCATCATCATGATCATCATGGGACTGTGCCATTTCGGCAATCTGATCAAATTTATCCCGAAGACGATCATGGTCGGCTTTACATTTGGTATTGCCATCGGCATCTTCGCCGGACAGCTCAAGGACTTCTTCGGTCTGTCCATGGGATCTGTGCCATCCGAATTTGTTGATAAATGCGCTGCCTATGCGAAAGCATTTCACACGATTGACTGGATGACGTTCGGTATCGGTATGCTCGCGCTGCTGATCCAGATCTTCTGGCCGAAGGTATCTGCGAAGATTCCGGGCAGCTTAATTGCAATTCTCGTAACCACACTGATTGTCCAGCTTGGCAAGCTTCCGGTTGCTACGATCGGCGATCTGTACACAATTAAGGCAGGCTTCCCGAAATTTGCTGCCCCGCAGCTTTCGTTCGCCCTCGTAAAAGAACTGATCTCACCGGCATTTACAATTGCAATTTTAGCTTCGATTGAATCGCTGCTTTCCTGTGTTGTATCCGATGGTATGATCGGTGGACATCACCGTTCGAATGCGGAGTTAGTCGGTCAGGGTGTCGGTAATATCATGTCATCTCTCTTCGGCGGCATCCCGGCAACCGGAGCGATTGCCAGAACCGCAGCCAATGTCAAAAACGGCGGACGTACACCAATCGCCGGTATCGTCCATGCGATCACCCTGCTGTTGATCCTGCTGTTCCTGATGCCGTATGCATCTATGATCCCGATGACCTGTCTTGCCGCAATCCTGATCATGGTTGCCTACAATATGAGCGGCTTCAAGACATTTGGCCACATGATCAAAACAGCACCGAAAAGCGATATTCTCGTCCTGATCACCACTCTGCTTCTGACGGTATTCTTCGATCTGGTTGTGGCTATCGAGATCGGTATGGTCATGGCCGCATTCCTGTTCATGAAGCGAATGTCCGATGTCGGTGAAGTGAAACCATGGATCTACAAAGAAGATCTGGACAAAAACGAGATCTCCGAGCACACGGACCTGAAGAATGTGCCGCGTAACACAATGGTATATGAAATTCTCGGTCCGATGTTCTTTGCGGAGACAAATGACTACCTTGCATTTACACACGAAAAACACAAGAATGTTCTGATTCTTCGTATGCGTGATGTTCCGGCGATGGATATCACCGGGCTGGAATCACTCGAAGAGGCATACAAGACATGCCAGAAGAAGGGCATCCACTTACTGCTCTCCCACGTGAACGAACAGCCACGTCATGTAATGGAGAAGGCCGGTTTCGTAGAGAAGCTCGGCGAAGAGAACTTCTGTGAGAACATTGATGTTGCATTAGCAAAAGCGGCAACGTTTGATAATTAAACAATCTGCTTACCATAACAAAAAGCCCCGATTGCGTCCGTGGATATATTTCCAATCACACCGGACTGCAACAGGGGCTTTTGTATTATATAATTGCTTTGGTCTTCTCCATCACATCCTGCAGGATTTTCAGATTCTGCATGGTATCGCTTGTCTCCAGTGAATGGTTGGCGTTCTCGTAGACGTGCATCGGAACGCCCTGCGCTTCACTCATCTGAATCACCGCAGGCACATCACTCCACGGATCAGCCGTTCCGATAAATGCAACCGCATGCTTGGGTGCGAAGGTGTAGGTTGCCTCAAGCGGCGTGTATAAGATATGTCGAATATCTGCTGCCATTCCCGCTTCTTCAAGCTTCTGTGCATAGGCAGATGCGATAATCGTGCCAACGCTCTTCGATACAAACAGTGCTTCTGCATACGGTGTAAAATCGACCTCGGCAAGCTGTTCTTCCGCCTGCGCATACAATGCATGGAAAGCTGCCTCCATCTTCTCTTTGTTCCCACGGATATTCCCCGCCTGATAATCGTATTTCAAAGCGATCTGCTCGTAGCCTGCCTCTCCCGCCAGCTTCCGGCTGTAATATAGGAGCGGCTTGTCCGCATGGTATCCGATTCCCGGAAAAAATATTGCTAATTTCTTCATAGATTTGTTCCTCGTTTTTCATTTTGATTTGGTATTAGAATTTCCCATCCGCATCCGGTTTTGGACCACTATCCGTGTTCATATAGGAATTATCATCATATAAGGTCTTCCAGCTTGTCTTATATATATTTAAACCATCACCCAAGTCTTCATTTACCGTCGGTTTTATATATATTTCTGGCGCAGAATCAACAAGATTCTGCACTGCCGAAAAACCTGTTTCAACTGTGTTATCAAACATGCTTAATGCCTTTTCATCATGAATAAAAATTATTTGATATGCACTTCTGCCTTCCCCATCTGCACTATATGTAATCTTTGCAATATCAAAGTTACAGGTTCCGCCTGCAATTCTCCATCTGATATTATAAACATATTTACACTCCAAAGCCTGTTCATTTTCAAAATTTATCTTTTCTGCATTTTCATATATGATTCCATCATTATAAAGAACCGCGCTCTGACCATTGTCTCCATACCCATAATTGCAGGTGAAAATCTTTACAACGTTTCCGTCACGCATCGTAAATACATCCCCAATATCCATTCCTCCAATCACCGCGTTCCACTGACCAATTATTAACTCATCCGTTCCATCCCCATCGAAATCATCAATCACATAAAACGCATCTTTATTTTTACTCTTATCTGTAAAATTCTCGCTGGCTTCATAGGTTGTTCCCTGTTCAATGCACTGTTTTAAGTCCGCTAACACCGCTTCATAGGAAGTATACTTCGTAATAATTTCGTTTTCTGAAGCATCTCCCATTGTCGACACAGCCGTCTTTTCGGTAGTCGACTGATTTTCTGTCACAACGTGATGCACACCAACGCCGATTGCTGCTACCATTGCAGTCCCAACGATACCGATTGCAATTTTTCCACCAATTGTACCAAAGATTGCTGCCACACCTCCACTCGTACCAGAAGCTCCGACACTTCCAGCCGCTGCACCCGTTGCTTCTCCCGCTGGCACACCAGCTCCAACTGAGAACGCACCATTTGACACAGCTCCGGTTGCAGTTCCTTCTGCATCCATTCCGCTTACTGCTATCCCACTTCCTACTATCTGTCCAAATATGTCGGCCAACCATCCTGCAATGCTAATCGTATCAATCCCAAGTGTATATGCAAGGAAATTCTGATATGCAATCCACATCCATGGCACTTCTGCCAAACGATATCTTCTGATATTGGAATTTCCATTTTCCGAATCATCCACAGGCGCCAGTGCGATTGTCTGCAAAATAGCTGTCCGTGTCTGACTCAGTGTATATCTGATATCCGAATCTTTACATCCTGTCTTCACTGCAATCTCTGGCACACTAACACCAAAATAATAATAGTCCTGAAAAACGACACGATCCATCGGTGACAACGTAGTTACAATTTCCTGCACTCTTGTAACAAAAGAAGTATCCAAAACTGCATCTTCCGTTATAGTTAACGCCTCATCTTCCACCGCATAATCATAAAATTTCCCGTCTACCGCCTGTTCATAAGTATTCTCAACAGAATCATTATGAATCTCTGTCCATCCATTTTCCTTCAGATATCCCAGTGCCTCCTCATTTGCAAGCTCTGCAGCCCATTGGTAAAATCCGTTGGTCTGTTCCAAGCTTGTCACATTCTGGTAGATTTTATCGTATACCTGTGGCACCAACGATGTCGCTACATTTGAATCATGGACAACTGTATGAAGCATCGTGTAGACCGTGCTTACTGTCTCATTATAAAAGCTTTCATACCCTCCAAAATCTCCATTTTTAAATTTGTTAAGTTGCTCTGTAATGATTGGATTCATTTACTCCCTCTGATTGTTCACTTAAATGTTTTTTTATTTAGAATTTCCCATCCGCATCCGGGATTGATGGATCATCGTTCAAAATTGTTTCGTCCTCAAACATTGGTTTCCACGATAGTTTCTTATATGAATGTGCTTCTTCCTGCCCTGCCCATGTTGATTCATCAATTTCCGTATACTGTAGACTTTGATAATCATCGTCTAATTGCTGAAGGAATGTATCATATGTAACCTCTATCGGTCCACTGAAATAATCTGGTTGAGCACCATAACCTAATTCATAATATCTAATTACGCCATCTCTTCCACGCAATTCTAATAAACATGTACAAGAATAATCATCCTCCAACGACGAATCATAATATACCAAATCATAATTTTGATCATCGGAGGCATGTACCGACATAACATTTCCTTCACTATAATAGCAATTCCCATATCTGGCTTCTGGATGATATTCCCAATTACAGATATCTCGGATTTCTACCATCCTCTTCTCCGAATTCCAACAACCAAACAAAAGCTCATCTTCTCCATCCTCGTCAATATCTTCCAGTGCATAAAAACTGTTTTCCTTACTGTACGTTGTAATTGTGTAATAATCTGAATACTCACTTTTCCCGGTTGTAGCATAATCTTCCATCCCCGTTCTCGCCTGTTCCAGCATTACTTCTAATTGTGACTTTACCTGCTGCTCATCTTCGTTCTCCGGCATTGTCTCCTCTTCCGTTTGTTCTGTCTCAACTTCAGGTGCCGGTCCATCCTCCCACATAAGCGCACCATTGCCATCCTCTTCTTCTATTGCTACAATGTGTCTTTCCGGTTCGGACGATGCATGATGGATTCCCAGACCGATGCCGACAACCGCTGCAACTCCGACAACTCCAACTGCCACTTTTCCGCCAACCGTACCAAGGAATTTTGCAATCCCATGTGCGGA